>Ga0114946_10001467_pt1 | contig 16290 bp, 8 predicted proteins | sample WalLakDeSediment_FD_88676 | JGI IMG/M metagenome (GOLD analysis project Ga0114946, IMG submission 88676) | Lake sediment microbial communities from Walker lake, Nevada to study Microbial Dark Matter (Phase II) - Walker Lake 11/02/13 Deep Sediment | ecosystem: Environmental > Aquatic > Freshwater... | reverse complement strand
GGCACGGGACACGGAGGGGTGCGGGGAGGAAGCCTCCCCGCGCGGTGGGGGTACAGCCCGGCGAAGCCGGGCGCCATAGGGGCGAAGCCCCTTGGAAGTGTCCTGTCCCTTTCCGGATGTGTCGGCGAATAGCTGGGACAGGACACTAGGCCATGCCTACGGGCCGGGAGGTGCACATGCTCCACAACACCGCGCCTGACGACCGCACCGGCGCGGCAGACGCGCCGGTGGCGGCCTGGCGCCGCTGGCTGTTCCCCACGCTGGCGCTGGTGGCCACGTTGGCCGCGGTCACGGCCTTCTGGGCGGCGCGCCAGGTGGCGCGAGACCGCGATGAGGTGGCGGTGGTCGGCCCGCCGGTGGCGGCGGTCGACCCTGGTTTCGTGGGCGCCGTGATCCAGCCCGCACGGCCGGCGCCCAGGTTGGCCATGCCGGCCCACGACGGCTCGTGGTTCGATCTGGACCATGCCCGCGGCAACGTGGTGGCGCTCTTCTTCGGCTTCACGTCGTGCCCCGACGTCTGTCCGATGACACTCACGCACCTCGTCTACGCCATGCGGCAGCTGGGCGACGACGCCGAGCGCGTCAGGCCGGTGTTCGTTACCGTGGACCCGGACCGCGACTCGGCGCACATCGTCACGGTCTTCCTGCGCGGCTACGACGAGCGGATCGTGGGCCTGGTGCCCGACGCGGCCGCGCTGCGGGACGCGGCCTCGCGCTACGGCGTGGTGTACCAGAAGGACATCCCCGCCGGTCAGCCGACGGACACGCCGCACTACACCATGACGCACACGGCCAGCGTGTTCCTCATCGACCCGGACGGGCTTCTGCGCGCGGCGCTCATCGCGCCGTTCACGCCGGAAGACGTCGTTCACGACGTTCGGTTGCTGCTTGCCGAGGCCGACGCGCGTTGACCGCCTCTCCCCAATGGCGGGCCCCCATCGCCTGGCTGCCGCTGCTGCTGGGCAGCGCGCTGCTGTTGGTGGTGGCCTGGCGCGAGCCGCCGCGGCGCAGCGAGAGACTGGACGTCTACCGCATCGTGCCCGGCACGGCCGACAGGGTGGCGGCCGGCTTGCCGATCGACGAGGTGCTCCCGCGCCGTCTCGAGACCGTTGCCGGCGCGTCGCTGCAGGTGTTCAACGACGACGTGGTCAGCCACGTGTTCGGCCCGTTCCTGCTGGCGCCCGGCCAGTCGTGGTCGCAGCGGTACGCCATGGCGGGCGACTATCGCGTGTCGTGCTCGCTGTACCCGGACACCGATCTGGTCATCGCGGTCGGCGCGCCCGCGCGGCCGCCGCCCGTGGCGGCTCGGGCACACCGGCTGTGGACGGTCCTGTGGGCGGGGTTGATTGCCCTGATCGCGGCCCGCGTGGCGTTGGCGCTGGGCGAATGGCGAGCCGCCGCCGTGCCCATGCGCTTCTCGCTGCCCAGCCTTGCCTGGGCACTGGTGTCATCGACCCTGATCCTGGTGGCGCTCGAGGTGCTGGAGTTGTCGCGGGTGGCGCCGTGGCATGCGGCGTTGGCCAGTCGGGGATTGCCGTGGTGGATGGCCGGCCTGGCCCTGGCGCTGGGTGCCGCCGTGCTGGCGGGCCTGGCGAGCGAGCGGAAGCTGTACCTGCCGGCGCTCATCTCGCTCGTGATGGCGGTGTGGCTGGTGGCCATGGCCGGCTTGGCCCCGCGCCTGCAGGGCGAGGCGGCGGGCTGGGCGCTCGCCGTGATCGGCCTGGGCCTGGTGGCGGCGGCGGTCGCGGCCACACTGCGGGCAGGCGCCCGGTCTGGCCACCACGCGGGTATCGGGCGTGTCGGGATGGCCGGCGCCGCCCTTGTGGTGGCCGGTCTGCCGTGGCCCTTGCCCGCGCCGGCCTGGTCGGCCGCCGCCGGCGCTCTGATCGCGCTCGTGGGGACCGGGGTGCTGACAACCGCATTGGGGGTGCGACCGGGAGTGACCACCGGAACCCGGTGGTTGTTGGGGTTGGCCGGAACGGCTACCGTGGTGGTGGGCGCCGCCTACCTCTTCCTGGCCCTGTTGTCTCACATAGAGGCGGTGACGGTGCCCCTGGCCGGCGGCATGGCGCCCGCGGCCGGCGCCGCAGTTGCCCGCGGCAGGCACGCAACGCCGTCAGGCCCATAGCACCAGTTCGGTCGCCACGTCGTCCTCGGGCGGAACGCCAGCAGCGCGCACCCGGATGCCGTAGGCCAGCGGTCCCGCCTGCTGGACCACGTGCTGCGCCTCGAACACCCAGCCGTCCGCCTGCTGGTGCGAAGGCTGCAGCCTGACGACCTGCGGCTCGTCCAGCCGCCGCTCGTGCGAAGGGCGGCCCACGACCAGTTCCACCGCCACGTCGTCGGCTGCCAGGTCGCCCAGGGTCAGCACCAACCGTGCGGCCACCGTGTCGCCGGCATGCACCCGATCCAGGTCGGCAATCCTCGCCTCGGCAATCCGGATGTTGGCGAACGACCGGCGCAGCCACTGGTGCCTGCCGACGGTGCGCTGCAGCCGCTCGTAGCGATCGGCGCTCAGCTCCAGACCGCGCCGGGCCATGGGCATGTAGAGCCCATCCCGATACTCCGCCACCATCCGGTCCGTGTTGAAGTAGGTTGGGATGGTGGCCAGGCTGCACCGCACGCGCTCCAACCAGCGGGAAGGCGGTCCACCCTCCGCGCGCTCGTAGAACAGCGGCACCACCTCCTCCTCCAGCATCTGGTACAAGCGGGTGCTGTCCAGCTCGTCCTGCAGCTCCTGGTCTTCGTACACGCGGTCGCCGCCGATGACCCAGCCGTTGTCGGCACGAAAGCCCTCGCCCCACCATCCATCCGCGATGGACAGGTGCAGGCCGCCGTTTGCGGCCGACTTCATGCCTGAGGTGCCGCTTGCCTCCAGTTGGTGCCGCGGCGTGTTCAACCAGACATCGCAGCCCTGGACCAGCGTTCGTGCCAGCGCCATGTCGTGATCCTCCAGGAACACCACCTTGCCGACAAAGCGCGGTTCGCGGGACGTCATCACCACCCGCCGCAGGATCTGTTGGCCGAGATCGTCGTTGGGGTGCGCCTTGCCGGCGTAGAGGACGCGGACCGGCCGCTCGGGGTCGTCCAGCAGTGCGGTCAGTCGGTCCGGGTCACGGAACAGCAGGTCGGCGCGCTTGTACGGGGCGAAGCGACGCGCCACGCCGATGACCAGCGCGTCCGGGTCCAGGCCGGCGAGCGTGCTTGCCAGCAGCCGCGGGCTGTCGTGGCGCTCCACGAACCTCTGTTCCAGGTGCCGCCGCGCCGCCGCCATGAGCCGAGCGCGCAGCCCGTTGCGCACGGCCCACAGCCGGTCGTCGCTCAGCTCGGGCGCGTGAGCGGCAAAGTCCTCGCCTCGCAGCGGCCGGCCGCGGCCGATCAGCTCCGCCGTCAGGTCGGGGTGGGTCCAGGTGTTCAGATGGACGCCGTTGGTCACCGCCCGGATGGGCACGTCTCCGTGCAGCAGGTGGGGCCAGAACGCCCCCAGCAGTTCGCGGCTCACCCGGCCGTGCAGTCTGCTCACGGCGTTCACGGCGCCCGCCATGCGAATGGCGAGGCCGGTCATGTTGAAGTGGCCCGGGTCGTCCGGCTGCTGTCCGAGTGCGAAGAAGCGCTCCCACGGGACCCCGATCCAGCTTGGGGCGTCCGAGAAGTAGCGCCGCATGAGGTCCGGCTCGAAGCGGTCATGCCCGGCGGCCACGGGCGTGTGCGTGGTGAAGACAGTGGTGGCGCGCACCAGGGCATGGGCCTGGTCGAACGTCAAGCCCTCACCCCGCACCAGTTCGGCCACGCGCTCCAGGCCGGCGAGCGCAGCGTGCCCCTCGTTCAGGTGGAACACGCTGGGGCGCGTGCCAAGGGCACGAAGCAGGCGCACGCCGCCCTTGCCGAGGAGGATCTCCTGACGCAGTCGCGTCTCCTGATCGGCGCTGTAGAGGTTGCGCGTGATGGCGCGGTCCTCCGGGCGGTTGGCGGGCAGGTTGGCGTCGAGCAGGTAGAGGGGCACGCGTCCCACCATGGCCCGCCACGCGCACAGGTGCACATGACCGTCCGGCAGTCGGATGACGATGTCCAACGGCCGGCCGTCCGGCCCGTCCACGAGTTGAAGCGGGAGGGCGCGCGGGTCCAGCGGGACGTCGTGCGCCACCTGCTCGCCCGCGGCCGTCACCCGCTGCCGGAAGAAGCCCTTGTGGTAGAAGAGGCTGACTGCCACCGTGGCCACGCCCAGGTCGCTGGCCGATTTGAGGTGGTCGCCGGCCAGCACGCCCAGCCCGCCGCTGTAGACCGGCAGCGACTCGTGGATGCCGAACTCGGCCGAGAAGTACGCCAACGGGTGTTCCGGCGTGGGGCCGGAGGCGCCGCCGGCCTCCGGACGCGCGTCCATGTAGGCATCGAACCGGTCCGTGACCCGCTGCACATCGCGCACGAAGTCCTCGGCGGCGGCTCGTTCCGCCACCACGTCCGGCGCCACGCTGCGGATCAACGCCAGCGGATTGCCGCCGCACCGTGCCCAGGCGGCAGGGTCCAGGCGCTCGAACAGCCGCTCGGCCTCGGCATCGGTGCTCCACCAGTAGTTGCCCGCGAGCCGCGCCAGGCCGTCGAGCGCACGGGGCAGGCGGGCCCTGACGTTGAACGGAAACAGGCGCGGGCCGGTGCCGTCGCCGTCCGCGCGCTCGGGCACACGGACGGTGGGCGCGAAGCCGGGCGCCTGGGTGCGCAGCCGTGCCGTGGCGCGCTCCAGCGCCAGCGCAAACGCCTCGTCGTACTGCCCGATCAGATCAGACCACGACACCCGGGCCGCTGTCCGGCGGCAGGCGCGAACGGTTGCCTCGAGATCGCGCGAAGCGGACACGAAATCGGCCACCATCTCGGCCAATGCGCGTGCCGCCTCGTCGTCATGGACGGCGGCGCGCGTGAGGACCTGAACACCGTCGCTCGCGTCGAGGCCGTTGTCCTGACACCAGCGCCCGAAGCCCGCGCAGTCGGAGGTGACGGTGGGCACGCCTGCGGCCAGGCTCTCCTGCGGGGTATAGCCCCAGGGCTCGTAGGCGGACGGGAAGCACGTCAGGTCGAGCCCCTGAAGCGCCGCCTCGTAGCTCATGCCCAGCAGGCCGTCCTGCGCGTGGAGGTAGATGGGCACCTGGATGACCTTGACGCGGTGAGACGGCCGATTGTCCAGTCCCAGTTCCAGGCAGTGCCGTTGGACCGGGTCGGACGCTGGGTCGAAGAGGTTGTGGGTGGCAAGGCCCAGCGGGCCGTCGGCGGCGGCTTCGTCGTCGCTCAACCGCGCCGCCACGTCGGCACGCAGACCGGAGTTGCCGGCCGGCACGAAGACAAACAGGACGATTGGCCTGCCGGGAGCCTGGTTCAGCAGGTCCAGCGCGTCGAGGAGCAGGTCGATGCCCTTGTTGCGGAACTCGTAGCGACCGGAGATGCCCACCATGGCTGCCTCGCGCAGCCCCGTGCCCAAGAAGCGCTCCGCCAGGCGGCGAAGCGCGGCTTGGGCCTCGGACCGCGTTACCCCCGCCACGAGTGCGTCCGAGACGTCGAGGTCGATCCCGTTGGGCAGAATGGGGTGCGCCGCGCGGTCCAACACACGCAGCGCCTCCTCCGCCGTCAGACGACTCACGGTAGTGAACACGTCCGCGGCCCCCGCTGCCGTGCTCTCCAAGGAGTGCTTGGAGCGAACGTTGAGCTTGTCGGCCAGAGCGGTCGGCGGCCCGTCGTCCAGCGGGAGCCCCGCCGCCGAAGCGGCGCGCCCCAGCACCGTGGCGTGCGTGGTGAAGACCGTGGCCAGTCCCGGTTCGCGCTCCGACAGGTACAGCAAGGCGCTCGCGGTGAGCCACTCGTGGCACTGAACCACGGCCCGGCTGTCCAGGCCGCGCCGGAACATGCGCCACCACTGCTCGATGGCCAGTCCCGCGGCGTGACCAAACAGCACGGGCTCGATGTAATCCCACTGACTGCCAAGCGAGTCCACGCCGAAGCGCAGCCACAACTTGGCGAGGATCTCGTCGCGGTGCGGGTATTGGCCCGAGAATGAGACGAGCATGGTGCGCGGCGCGCCGGGAATGCGCCACCTGCCCACGCGCACCGGGACCCCGAGCGCACGGCAGGCGTCGATGGTCGCCTCGAAGCCCGGCTCGTCGTCGAACGGCAGGTTGGCATCGGACTCGGACAGCAACCACGGTCCCACGGTCAAGTAGGCGTCGTCGCCCAGTCGCTCGACCAACGTCTTGGCCTTGGTGGACAGAACGGTGTGAATGCCGCCGACCTTGTTGCAGACCTCCCAGCTCACCTCGAACAACGTGAACGGCTCGGGCACGTGGCACCTCTTCCTGTGTGGGACGGGGCGCGGCCGCAGAGCGGGGTGTCGCGCCCCTTGACACGCGGCCGGCGGCTGGAGGTCAGGCGATGGTGGCGATGGCCGGCGTGGTGACGTGGCGGGCGGCCCGCCGGCGCACGTCGTCCAGGACGTTCATGAACGCTATGAACGCGTCGTGCGGGCTGTCGTAGGGGCTGAAGTACTTGTGCACGTCACCGTCGGCGAACCATTTGGTACACATGTAGTAGAGGTGATCGGACGTGGTGAGCCGGCGCCAGGCGGTCATCAGGTCCTGGTCGCCCGACGCCATGACCCGCGCGGCCAGCGCGTACAGCGCGTCCAGGGCGGCGTGCTGCATGGGATTGCCCAGCCAGGCGGTGAGGTCGCGCTCCGTGTCGGCCCACGACACCAGGTACGGCATGTCCAGCCGGCCCACCGGGTCGGCGTCGGCCAGCGCCTCCGCGGGCGTCTGGAAGCGCACGTGCGGTGCCGCGAGCAGCGCCGCGGGCAGGTGGGCCATGAACTCGAAGATGCCGGTGTCGGCCCACTGGTGTTCGCCGAAGGTCTCGAAGTCCATGAACAGGCCCACATGATCCTCTTCCTCCGGCAGTTGGTGGACCCAGTGGGCAAAGCGCTCGGCCGGCAAGGGCCATTCGGCCCAATCGCGATTGCTGAAACGGAAGGCGATGTCGTCCGAGAGGCGGTACGAGCGGAGCAGGAGCTTGATGCGCTCGCAGCCTTCCGGCCGGTAGACGCGGTGCGTGCTGCGCCAGCCCAGCAGATGGTCTGCTCCCTCGGCCAGGATGCCCCGGAAGCCGAGCTCCTCCGCCCGGCGCGCCACCTCGTTGCTCGTGATGAGCTCGGTGTTGCGGAACGTGACGGGTCGCCGACCAAACAGCTTCTCGATGCGGTCGGCGTGGGCCGTGACCTGCGTGTCGAACTCGAGGGCGTCGCGGAGGAACGCCAGGGAGTGGTGCGAGGTCTCGGCCAGGAACTCCACGCATTCGGTGGCGGCAAGCGCCTGGAAGCTGGCAAGGGCGTCCGGCGCCCACTGCTCCATCTGGTCGAGCGCCGTGCCCGAGATCGAGAACGCGAAGCGAAAGCGCCCGCCGTGCTGGCGGGCGAGTCGCAGCAGCAAGGCGTTCATGGGCAGATAGCACTTGTCGGCCACGCGCCGCAGGATGCGTTGGTTCTCGGCACTGTCGAAGTAGTCCTGGCTTACCCCGATGTCGAAGAACGTGTAGCGCCGCAAGCGGAACGGCTGGTGCACCTGAAAGTAGAACACAACGCTCGTCACGCGGCCACCTCCCCACGCAAGGCGCGCCAGCCCGTCACGCGCACAACTCCTCGTAGATCTCGCGGACCAGTCGGCCGCGGGTCTCCCAGCGCTGCCCACGGACCTCGCCGCGCCCCTCATCGCGCAGCTGTTCCCTCAGCGCCGAGTACCGAAGCAGGCTCAGGATCTTGTTGGCGATGTCGTCCACATCCCAGAAGTCAACCTTCAGCGCGTGGCGCACCACTTCCGCCACGCCGCTCTGGTGGGACAGGATCACCGGCACATCGCTGGCCATGGCCTCGAGCGGCGAGATGCCGAACGGTTCGGAGACCGACGGCATGACGTAGATATCGGCCATGGCGTACATCCGCTCCACGTCCTTGCCGCGCAGGAAACCGGTGAAGTGGACGTTGCGGGCAATCCCAAGCGCGGCCGCCTGCTCCACGACGTGCGGCAGCATGTCCCCGCTTCCGCTCACCACGAACTTCACGTTGGGCTCCAGGCGCAGCACCCGCGCCGCCGCCTCCAGGAAGTAGTCGGGCCCCTTCTGGTATGTCACCCGGCCCAGGAACAGCACGACGGGCTCCGGGATGGTCCGCGGCGCTCGCCAACCATCCACCTGCTCCGCCTGCGTCACGGCGTTGTGCACCACGCGGATCTTCTCATCGGCGATTCCGTAGCGCCGCCGCACCAGGCCGGCCAGGAAGTGGCTGACACAGATCACGCGATCGGCGGCCGACAGACCCCACTGCTCCAGATCGCGCACCATGGGGTTGACGTTCTCGCCGCTGCGGTCGTATTCCGACGCATGCAGGTGGGCGACGAGCGGCTTGCCGCTGAGGCGCGCCGCCAGGACGGCGGCCGGGAACGTCATCCAGTCGTGGGCATGGACTACGTCGAAGACCTCGCGCGACGCCACCTGGGCCGCGACGCGCGCGTACCGCTCCACTTCCGACAGAAGATCGGGCCCGTAGGAGCCGGTGAACGAGAGCGTCTCGGTTGCCTCCGCCGGCGTGGGCGGCGTGCGTGACGCCTCCGCTGCCGCCGGGGGCCGCGAAGGTTCCGGTTCCGTGACCCCCGTGGCGCGCAGGCGCTGAAGCCGCGCGCGGTACTCGGCCGGCGTGAGGTACGGCACCAACGGGCTGTCCAGGGGCAGGACCGTGACCCGCTCGGCCCACTGCGCCAGCAAGGGGTCCGTGGCCGCGTCGGCGGCGACATCCGCCGCGCCCGGCGGCGCCAACACGACCTGACCCGCGCCGTCGGCCCGCCGCGGCACCGCCACCTCGTTGCCGCCCAACACGGTCGCGAAGCGCCGGTCCTCGTCACCATGGGCGCGAGGCACCAGGAACAGCACGTCGACGCCGTGGTGCGCCAGCCCTTGGGTCAGCCCAAGGCAGGCCGTACCAAGGCCGCCCGAGATGTGTGGCGGAAACTCCCAGCCCAGCATGAGCGCTCTCAACGATCCACCTCGTCGAGCAGGGCGTACGCGCGCAGCAGCTCGGCCACGTTCCAGGCCTGCGCCACCGTGCCGCCCGGCCGGTGCGGGGGGTCGCCGTCGAACACCTCGGAGACGTGCCCCAGGCCGGCCGTCTCGAGGTGCGCGCCGAGGCCGTCCAGGAGCGCCCGCAGCGATCGCGCGCGGTCGGGATCGGGCCCGTACGCGCGCAGTGTGGCCTCCACGTAGGCGCCCAGAAGCCACGGCCAGACCGTCCCCTGATGGTACGCCTGGTCGCGTTCCACGGGACCTCCGTCAAAGCGACCCTTGTACGCGGGGTCCTCCGGCGAGAGGGTGCGCAGGCCGCGCGGGGTCAGCAGCTCGGCCTCGGCCACCCGCACCACGTCCACGCGCTGGGTGGTCGAGAGCGGCCCGTCCTCCAGCGCGGCGGCCCACAACATGTTGGGGCGGATGCGCGTGTCCACGCGGGCGTCCTGTACCACGTCCGCCAGGTAGCGTTGGTCCGGGAGCCAGAAGTGTTGCCGGAAGGCATCTTCCGCCCGGCTCAGGTGCGCGCGCCACGCGTCGGAGCGCCACGCATCGCCGGTGCGCCGCTGCAACTCGGTCAGGTGGCCGAGCAACGAGATCCACAGCGCGTTGATCTCGACCGCGCAGCCGTTCCGCGGTGTGACGGGGCCCGCCGGCGTCATCGCGTCCATCCAGGTGACGTTGGTGTCCGGGGTCCCGGCGCGCACCAGGCCGTCGTCGACCACGATGCCGAGCGCGGTGCCGTCGCGGTAGTGGATGGCGATCTGTTCCAGGGCGGGCAGGAACGTGTGAAGCAGCTGCCGCTCGGGCGCGCCCGCGCGGTCGTACTGGCGCACCGCCCACGCGAACCACAGCGCTGCGTCGGCCGAGTTGTAGGCGCTGGCGTCCGGCGCGGGGCCGAAGACGTTGGGCATGAGGCCGTGGCGCAAGTACGGCAGCGCCCCTTCGAGAATCTCGCCGCACTCGGCCAGCAGGCCCCTGGAGAGCGTAAGCCCCGGGGTCGAGATGAAGGTGTCGCGGCCCCACTCGTCAAACCACGGGAAGCCGGCCACCACACCCAGGCGACCGTCGCGGGTGCGGTACAGGAAGTCGTCGGCCGCGGCAGCCAGGCGAGCGCGCGTGGGTGAGAGCCCCCTATGGCCGGCCACGGTCGTCTTGCGCCGGGCGCTCTCCGCGGCCCACAGCGCTATCGGGTCTTCCACGGGGCCGTCGATGCTTGCGGCCACCACGACCGCCTGTCCCTCCCTCAGCGGAAGAAGGAAGCGACCGGGGCTGAACTGGTCCTCGTGACCGTCGTAGCCGCGCTCCAGGTCACGCGTGTACTCGAGCTGCCGATACCAGATGGGGTCGGTCTCGAAGACCCCCTCCTCCGGCCGCGCCACCAGCAGCAGCGGCGGCAACTCGCGGTACGGTTGCACGCGAACCGCCAGCAGACCCGGCCGGTCCACGCGAGGCGAGAGATGGAGGTTCTCGACCGTCAGGGCGTCCGCCTGGCGAAAGCCGAGCAGCGGCCGCAGCTCCAACGTCAGCTCGGTCTCGAGCCCTTCGGCTTCATAGCGACAGAGCGAGACGGCACGACCGGTGACCAGCAGGATCTGTCGCGTGACCAGTGTCCCCCCAAGGCGGTAGCGGAAGACCGGGTGGGAAGCCAGGTCGAATCCCACCAGGGCGTCGTGGCCGTGCGGTGACCACAGTCCTGGATAGCGGGCGATGGACAGCGGGAACGAGCGACCGACCCCGTGCAGCTTCTCCTCGTAGCGTGCCAGGAAGTGATGGCGACGCGCGTGGCCGTCAGGCGTGGCCACGAGCAGCCCGTGATAGCGACGCGTGGGACACATCAGCACGGTGCTGCTGGCGTAGTCGCCGCGACCGTTGGTGACCAGCCACTCGCGGCGCAGCCCGCGCTCCAGCTGGTGGCTGGCATCACGGTTCACATGCACGATGGGCTCCCCTGTCATGCCAACTCCTTGTTGCCGGCGGGTCCCAGCGCGCACCGGCGGCGGGTGTCGCCACTACCCAGAAACAGCCGCTCGAACGGTGTCCGAGCGGCTGGTGGCGTCGGTTCGTGCCCGCGACCCAGCCGTTTTCTACGGCCCACCGAACGCGCGGCGCATTGACCGCGCATCGGCCCGGGCGCACAGAGTCTAGCACAGCGCGTGGGGCGACCGAAGGCCGCAGCCGGACCACGGCGCCGCGAAGGGGCAACTGGTGGCCGCTCGCGACGTGCCTGCTATGCTTGCGCTGCGTGCAACAGCCCGACGGAGGATGTGTGTGAGCCCGCGAGCGATACCCAGAGGATCCCTGGTGTTCGTCGTGCTGATGGGTCCCGTGTTGGCCGGCGCGTGCGGCTCACGCCCTGCCGGTGTGTGGTCGCCGGTGGTCCCGCCGCCGACGCTCGACCTGGTGGTGCTGCACACCAACGACAACTGGGGGGAGACCAGGCCCTGTGGCTGAGGCAGCAGCGCGGCCGGCGGGTTCCGCCGGCGAGCTACGCTCGTTGCCGAGGAGCGGCAGGCAAGCCAACACGTGTTGCTGCTGGACACCGGCGACGCCTTGGTCGGGGGCAAGCGCCACGGCCGCACCACACCGGGTGACCTGACGAACGGCGAGGTGGTGGTGGCGGCCATGAACGCCATGGCCTACGATGCGATGGCCCTTGGCCCCTACGAGCTGAGCCTCGAGCCGGAGGCGCTGGCGGAGCGTCTGGCATCCGCCGAGTTCGCGGTGGTCTCGGCCAACGCCTACCGGACCGACGGGCGGCGGATCGTGGCCCCGTTCGTCGTGCGGCCGGTCGGCGATCACCGCGTGGCGATTGTCGGCCTCACGCGCCCCCCGGAGGACGACGTGCCGGGCGCGCGTGTCCGCGACCCGCGGGACGAGCTGGTGCGCGTGCTGCCGGACGTCCTGTCGCAGGCCGGCACCGTCGTGGTGATCACCAACATGGAGTTCGAGCAGGCGAGCGAGTTGCTGCGCGACGTGCCCGGGCTGGACCTGGTGGTGGCGGCGCGGCCGTTCCGACTGCCCGATCGCGCCGTGCCGCTTGCAGAGCCCGGCGCGCTCGCGGTGACCGCGGAGTGGCCCAGTCCCGGTCACACCGGTCGCCGGGTCGGCCGGCTGGCAGTCACGGTGACGTCGGACGGCGAGCTGGCGAATCAGACGTGGTCGACCATGAACCTGGACGGGACCTGGACCGACGACGCGGCCATGACGGCCCTGCTTGCCCTCTTCGACGCCTGAGTCGGCGGGAACGCGGACGGCGGCGAGGAGCCGAGGCCCCTCGCCGCCGTCGTCCAGGGGAGTCAGCAGTCGGAAGCTAGTACCGCTTGGTGGCGCGCGGCAGGTAGATGGCGTGCGGGCGCTCCGGCGGCAGTGGTGGCGCGACGCCGGTCTCGGACACCATCTCGTGGCCGCTGGCCGTCTCGAGGACCACGCGCACGCCCTGGATGTCGCCGAGCGACCAGGCCGAGCGCGGCGGGATGTCGCCTGCCTCCAGACGGAACGTGCCGTCGGCGGCCACCGGGAGGGTGAACGACGCCGAAGGGCCCTGCAGCGCCACCGTGACCCGCACCTCGCGACCGGCGGGCGCGGTGCCGACGATCGGCTCGCCCGGGCTCCAGTCAAAGCGCAGCTCCTCCACCTCGATGTCCGGTGTCTCGCCGGAGGTCTCCAGTCGGACCCTGTCGCCGGGCAGGCTGACGGCCGGCGCACCGGAGCCGTCCGCCAGGCGCGTGTCGAACCGACCGTTCGCGTCCGTCACGGCCTCGGCCACGCCCTTGGGGCTGCCGTCGGGCGCCGACAGCGTCACCGCGACGCGCGACTGCGGCATCGCCCGCCCAGCCACCCGTTCCGTGTGGACGTATACCTGGCCCAGCGATCGGAAGACGTGGCGGTAGAACCGGTGGCCGTCCGCCGCAAAGAACGCCAGCTCGAAACCGTCACCGGGATCCAGGCCCGGCATGGGCAGCACGAACTGCCCGTCCGGGCCCGTGCGTCCGCGCTGCACGGCCCGGTTGGCCATGTCCAGGCAGCCGCGGGCCGGCCGCAGCACCTGGAACGCGCTGCGCTCCGGGCCGGTGCCGGAGATGCGGCCGGTGGCCCAGTCCACGCGCACGTCGAGCGCGGGCAAGGTCATGGACACCGTCTCGCCGGCAAGCACTGCCGCGACCCGCTGGCCTTGCCCGGTGGCCAGGAGCGCCCCGTCCGGGGCTCGCAGCTGCAGCGCGTAGGCCGACCGGTGGCCCGCCTGCGCCGAGCCGCGCGCCAGCTCGGTGCCCCCTGCGTCCTGCGCCACCGCCGTCACGCGCTCCAACGGCAGCGCGAAGCCGCACACGTTGGCGCCGCCGTGCTGCACGTTGAGCAGCGCGGTGGTCCGCGTGCGGACCGCGATGTGGCCACTCGGCAGCCGATACTGGGACTCCATCTCCATGCCGGGCAGCAGGTCGACCGCGGGTCGGAAGGCGACCGAGTACGTGCCGTCGGCCTCGATCGGCGGCTCTGCGCGCCGCATCTGCGGTCCGGCCGCGCCCCGGTCGATCACGTCGCGCAGCGAGAAGACAATGCTGCCGCCCGGGGTGGCGCGGCCGCCGATGGCGTTGTCCTTGACGCTCCAAGCCAGCGTCAGCTCCGGCACCGTCATCTCCAGCGGGGTGTCCACCATCTCACCCAGCGGCTCGACGTGGATCGTGTCGCCTGGCTCGGGCAACGTCCGGGCGCCGGATCGATCGGTCAGGAGCAGGTTGAACACGGCGTCGGCGCGCGTCCGGACCTGGGCCGAGGCACGCGGGCCGCTCGGGCCGCTCAGCTCCACCAACAGGTCGGCATCGGGTCGCCAGGAGCCCACGAGCATGGCCGTGTCGAGGTCGATCCGCAGTCCGGGCACGAACACCCGGCTGTTGATGATGTGACCGGCCTCGAGTGTGGTGAACAGGACGGCGTCGTTGTGCTGGATGTCGAACGTGTCGGTGAAGTCGTGGCTGAAGTTGCCGTTGGCGTCCGAGGTGACGGTGGTCGCGGCGGTCTCGCGTGTCAGCGGACGAGTCAGCCGTATGGTGACTTCGCGGTCGGGTGAGGTGTGGCCGTTGACCACGTCGTCGGACACGAAGGCTGCTCCGCTGAGCTCCGGGATCAACACGTGGAACCGATCGTCGCCCACGGTTGCTCGGAGCGTGTCACCGGGGCGCGCGGCCACCGACGCTTCCAGCGTGTCCGCCAGCCGCACCGTCCATCGGTAGGCCCCGGTCGCCGCCGGTCCCGGTCCCTGGCCCGGGCCGAACTGGCCCTGGCCCGGGCCGGCCAGTGCCAAGGCCTCGCCGCTGGCCACGGTGGCGCCCGACGGGTCCACGAGCTGCAGGAGGGCGCTGCGTCCCAGCGGGCCGTTGCCGGAGACCAGCGGCTGGCCGATCTCTATGGTCATCTGGACGGCGGCCCAGCCCGTGAACAACTCGTGGCCGCTGGGCAGCCGCACCACCAGGTCGCCGCTCATGGGCGGCGCGATGTCCAGCACGCCGGCGAAGCTGGCGCTGTAGCGGCCCAACTCGTCGGCGGCAACGATGACGACGCGCTGGTTGGAGCCGGTGCCCTGACTGACGCGGACCGCTGATCCGGCCGGTGCCTCGCCGAACACCCGGTCGGCCTCGGCGTCCGTCTGCGCCGACACCGGCGCCACCAAGACCGACACCGGGTCGCCGGCTACGAACTCCACTTCCACCACGTCGCTGACAGCGATAGTGTCGCCGCCACCGAAGAACGTCTGAAACTGGCCCTGGCCGCCCACGCGCACCGCGCTCAACGCCTTGACCCGGCCGTCGGCGCTGCGCAGCGTCACCGTGACCAACTGGCCCGGTTGGGCAACGCCGTTGACCAGGCTGCGGTGGACGCCCACCCGCACCTGCTCCATCGTCTGCACGGCACGCACGCCGAGACCGCCGGCGCGGTGGAGGACGCCGGCGGTCCAGCCGCGCCCGAAGCCGGCGATGTCCGAGCAGTCCACCGAGTAGGCGCCCGTCGGGTCGGCCGTGGTCAGCCGCTCGTAGCGCTCGTCGTATGGTGACACCAGCTCCACCGTGAGCGGGGCGCCGGCGGGAGCCGCGCCCTCCACCTGTCCGGTGGCAGGGTTCATGTGAACGGAAAGGTGGGGCACCACCCCCGTGATCGTGAACGTGGCGCCCGGGAGCGGGCTGGTCTGGGTGACGCTGATGCTGTCGCCGGGCTCAACGGCCCCAACCGCCGTGGCTCGCCCCCCGACGATCTGCCAGGCGTCCTCACCGCTGACCGCGGCCGAGCCGCTGCCCTTCGGCCTTCCCGCGGCCGAAGTGACGCTGGCGGTGACGGTGGTGCCGAGAGTGGCGCGCCCGCTGACCTGGCGCGCGCCGATCGTCACCTCCGCCTGGAGGACATGGAAGGTGGCACTGAAGCGGTTGCCCTCAGCCGTCAGCATTCGGACGGCGCCGCCGTCGCCCGGGGCAAGGGCCGGCGACGGCGCCAGCGCGAGCGCCACCATCCCGCCTGCGTCGGCCGTCACGCGCGTGCTGACCGGTGCGCCCCCGACCCGCGCCTCCACCTCGACCTCGACTCCGGCGGGAGCCCGGCCGACAACGCGATTGCCGGCCACATCCGCCCCCGCGGCCAGATCGGGCACGGCTACGGCGACTGCCTCGCCGCCGGCCGCCTGCAGCCGGATGACATGGCCCGCCGTGATCACCGCCGCGGCCGGGGCCTGGCCCGGCATGCCGGGTTGTCGGCCGCCGCCGCCGAACCGCAGCACCACGATGCCCTGATCGTCCGCCAGGCCGGTGGCGTTGGCCACGGGGCGGTTGTTGGCGTCCAAGAGCTGCGCCTGGACGAACACCGAGGGCGTCGTGGTCCAGCGGACGAACGCCGTGTGCAGCGTGGCTTCCACCCCGGCAGCGGTGGGCAGCGGCGCCTGCGCTCGCGCGGGTCTGGCGCGGCTGTCGCCCACGGCCAGGCATGACGCCACAACGACCACCAACGCCACCATCCGCCCGATCGGGGCTGGGCTCCAGCGGTTCATGATGCCTCCTTCGACGCGACGCCGCCCGCCGCGCCCCGGCGCTGCGGTGGCGGGCGTGTCGATATGGGTTGTCACTGCTGACGACGTTAACGCCCTACGTGCCGGCGGAGGATAGAGCGGCGCCGGCGTCGCGAGCGGCTGAGGCACCCGGTGGAGGGCGGCAGTCGCGCCAGAGACTG
>Ga0114946_10001466_pt1 | contig 16294 bp, 15 predicted proteins | sample WalLakDeSediment_FD_88676 | JGI IMG/M metagenome (GOLD analysis project Ga0114946, IMG submission 88676) | Lake sediment microbial communities from Walker lake, Nevada to study Microbial Dark Matter (Phase II) - Walker Lake 11/02/13 Deep Sediment | ecosystem: Environmental > Aquatic >... | reverse complement strand
GAAGGGATAACCCAGATTATGGAAATGGCGCGTGTTAGGCTGGTTCCATTGGCGACCCATCCAGCCCACGGCCTCATTCAGCGTTTTGCCGGCGGAGTTTTTGCCCGTTTTGCAAACGCCCACGTCGTGACGCGCCCAGCCATTGATGCTATAGCTGCCGGTCAAGTTAACCCAGGCGGTCAGCACAAAGCACTCGGTCGCGGCAAACGTGCCGTAGGGCGCGTTGCCGTTGCGGAAGGCGGGGGTGAACACCCGGTTGGTGTACCAGCGATTGTTGGTTGTGTCGTACAGACAGTGGGCGGCCGTCAACATGACGTTATTGCTTATGCTGGTGGCAGAACAGTATGAGGTGCCGCTGGGCGTGCGGAAACTAAATCTTCCGATCCAGCGATGCGGGTACATTTTTTGCAGCGCCGAGGCCTGGTTGACAACGTAGCTGGTATAAATCTGGCTGGACCCGTCAATCTGATCGATTCCGGTCGGTTCGTCAAACAGAACCGCGTCGCCTACGGCGATTTCTTCAAGCGCCGCCCAATCTTCCGGGTAAGCCATTTGGGCTACAAAGTCCGCATCCGGCGCGGCCATGCCCGCCGTCACAAAGCCCGGTTCGCCGATTAATTCCATCTCTTCCAGCCTGGACTGCACCTGATCGATGGGGCCATAGTGGACCGGCACCTCCATCGGCTGCGCTGCAGCAATCGCCTCGCGCGTCCAGAAAGCCAGCGCCGCTTCCTGGTCAGCCGGAGAAACAACGTCGCTTACAACCAAATTTCGCGGCGTGCGCACTCTATCAACTTCGTCAGTGGGATTTGATCTGGCCGGATTTGCCTGGCTCGCCTGGATACCGGAGCCAAGCGCCAGCAATAGGGCCAACAACATGAAGATAAACAGAGACTTACTTTTATGATTCATCTTACTATACATCGAACACCTTCCTGAGGAATCGCCAAATGGATAATGAATCGAAAATCAAACCAATAATGCGACTTCGATCCTTTGCTTACACACTGTCATGCTGTAAGCCGCACGCCCTGTTTCGTAGCGGATACGCCGGCAATTAGCCGTGATATAGACTCTCGGTCCAGCATCATCTATTGCCCCGGACAGGCTCACGCCCTCTGCGCGAGGTTATGATGCTTAGAGAGTCATTGTAATTGAATGTCGCCACGTTTTTAGTGAAGCGCTTTGACCATGTAAGATAGATATTGCGTTAAGCCTATGCCGATTGACATACTTAAATAACCCAGGCTGCTGCTATGGATTCAATGACGCCAAATAGGCCAAAAAATCGGTTCTAAAGGGCGCTTAAGCCGGTCACGCGATCACCTGCGCGCTCTCAAATGCGTGTTTCGTATTTAGATTATATTTGCAGAAATTTGTGTGAAACTATGTGTTTGCTGGAATTGAAGGTGGTCAAATCCTTTGGGAATTTTTGAGTTGAGTATTAGCCAATCGGTACTACGTTCACCTTCCATTACTGGGCGACAGTATAGCAGGTTTTAACTGGTCAAGTCAAGCCCCTATTTTGACTAATTTGGCGCGCCATGCCAGGCACAAGGCAAACAGTCTCGGCTATACGGATAGCGGCGCCCATATCCGGTACCGCTAGAGGTCGACATGGGCGGTGAGCGTTGGCAGCATGCGCCGATCTTTACGCACCAGCCAGACCGTGGCGACCAACAGCAGCAGCGTAAAGGCCAACCCAATGGCGCTGACCAGCAGATAATCCCCCTGCTGAAAAACGCTGCCGACGCTCAGGCTGGCCAGTCCCGCTGTCAGCGCCACCAGCGCCTCGCTGGCGCCTTGGGCCCGGCCGCGCTCGTGGGCCGCCAGCGCGTCCGAGAGTAGCGACGAGCCGGCCACGTAGCAAAAGTTCCAGCCGAGGCCCAGCATGAAAAGCGCCAGGGCCAGAATGGGCACGCGCAGGGAGAGGGGCGCCAAAATGCAAGAGACGATAAGCACCAGCGCGCCGACGACAATCATCGTGACGCGGCCAAAGCGATCAATCAACCCGCCGGTGAGCCACGCCAGGCCAAACATGCCGAGCGTATGGGCCATGATGACGTTGGAAATAGCCAGGGTGGTGTGGTTGTGGTGATCCATGTGCAGCGGCGTGATGACCATCAGGAAGGCCATGACGAAAAAGCTGAGCACCATGGACAAAATGGCAAGCTGCACCATGGGGGCGGCGAAGATGTGGCGCAACGGCCGTTGCTTCGCCGCCCAATTTTCCACGCTCTCCGGATGTGCTTCCGCTTCCGCCTGCGCGATCGCCCGGCCCATCTCGCGCGGGTCTGGTCGCAGCAGCAGGAAGATGGTCAGCGTGGCCGGTACCATCAACACAGTCGCAACGACAAAGAGGTTAGCCGTTGTGGGCAGGTTTTGCCCGGCCAGCAGCCGTTCGCTCAGCGGCGCAAGCTGCGGTCCCAGCACCGCGCCAATGGTACCCGCGGAGACGATCAGGCCGATTACCTTAGCGCGCTGAGCCTGCGGAAAGATTTCCGCACCCACGTAGCGGCTTTGGTCGCCCGCCGCGCGCGAGGCGCCCAACAGCAGCGCCCCCAATAAAAAGCCCAGGTAGCTGTTGTTGACGATGGCCCATACGGAAACAACGCCGCCAAAGATGGCCATGCTGTAGCCGGTGGTGAGCGCCAGCCGCCGCCCCAGGCGGTCCATCAGAATGCCGAACGGGAAGGCAAACGCGGCGCGGCCCGCCAGACTCAGCGCATTCGGTATACCCGCGGCGCCGTCGCTGCCGCTCAACTGGGCCGCAATGATGGGCGAAAGGGTGAAGGCGGCAATTGAACTGGCGGAGAAGAAGCTCTGGGCCAGGAAGAGTACGGCCGTTATGCGCGCGCGCACGGCGTCGGAGAAGGCAGGGTGAGTTGAAATAGGACAAATCTCCTAAAAATAGAACGCTGATAACGCAGATGCCCCTGATTTACCTGATAAAAAAGATGCGCCCGAACTGATTCAATCAAGCGTATCAGGTCAAATTCGGTTAGACATAGGTTACGTGGCGCGAATTGCGCAGCACGGCCGTTTGCCAGCCATACAGGCGATCGTGCGGACTCTGACTTCCTCGTCTGTTCAGATTATGTTAAAATAAAATTATATGGTTGCCCATTAAATTCGCCAACAAATGGATGAGAAAATGGTAGACGAACAGGATGATTTTGGGGCGCAACGGGAGCGCATGGTGAGAGAGCAAATTGAAGCGCGCGGCTTCTACGATCAAGCCGTGCTCAGGGCGCTGCGCAGCGTACCGCGCGAGGCGTTTGTGCTGCCGGCCTATCGCCATTTCGCCTACGACGACACCCCCTTGCCCATCCCCGGCCAGCAGACCATCTCCCAACCCTACGTGGTGGCCCTGATGCTGCGCGCCCTGCGCCTCAAGCCGGAACACCGCGTGCTGGAGGTCGGGACCGGTTCCGGCTACGCGGCGGCATTGCTGAGCCGGATCGTGCGCGAGGTGTACACGGTGGAGCGACTGGAGGTCCTGGTGAATTATGCGCGCCAGCGGCTGGCCGAGCTGGGCTATGACAACGTAAGCGTGCGCCAGGGAGACGGCAGCCGCGGCTGGCCGGAGCACGCGCCCTACGACGGCATCGTCGTAGCGGCCGGCGGCCCCAGCGTACCGGCGTCGCTGAAGGCGCAGTTGGCGATTGGCGGGCGGCTGGTGATCCCGGTTGGCGGGAGCACGCGCAGCCAGGATTTGCTGCTGCTGCTGCGCCACGGGGAGCATGATTATGAAGAGCGCAACCTGGGGCCGGTGGCCTTTGTGCCGCTCATTGGCGATGAAGGCTGGGAGGCGGACGGGGGTTAAGGACGTGGATGAGGCCGGATCGCGTGACCTGACCGGCAGCGCCCGGCCCGCGCGCGTCCGAAGCGACGGCCGTTCTACTCCGGCAGCCAGACCGCGTCGCCAACGCGCACGAGGAAGGGTTCGCCTTGCAGGCCGCAGTAAAAACCGCGCGCGCCGTGGTCGAGGAATTGGAGCGTTTGCTTGAGCACGGCGGCGTCAGGCGCGGCGCCGGGGCCAAGCGCGTACTGGCTGAAAGGCAGGCAAGGCGCGGCGCTGGCAATGGGAAAGAGCGTCGCCCGCGCGCCGTCCTGCGTCACGATCAGCAACCCTTGTGCGAGCTGGGCGGCGCTGAAGGCTTCGGCCGTTTCAAAGAGCAAATTCTCGCCCGCGCAGCCCATTTGCAGGTGAGGACCAAAGCGCCGGCGCATACGGCCGTAATGGCTGCTAAAGTTGAACGAGATGGCGTTGCCGCTGCGGTTTTTGGAGGCGGGATGGTCACGGTGGTGCACGTCAAGCCGCTCGCGGCCGTCGGCCAGCGCCCCCACCACGCCGGCGGAGGTTAACCGCAAAGCCGGTACCATGCGCAGATTGGCGGGATCGTAAACGCGCGCCGCGCCCTCGCCCCGCTTCAGGGAGCCAATCTGGATTTGTAGGCGCGCGACGTGACCGATCCGGCGCATTTTATTCGTGGGGGGCGCGCCAGGCGGGCGACTTGTGGACGTGCACGACCTGCCAGCCGTTGGCGCCTTTAACGAGCACGCGGCTTTCGTTGTGGGTGCGGTGCGTAAACGAACCGTCTGATTCGTTGGTGGTGAGCATGAAGGTGTAGCTGACGACGGCCGTATCCCCGTACAGCTGCAGGCGCGGCTCCAGCAGATCGTAACGGAAATCCCCGCCGGCGCCGGACCAATCGTGCTCGATCATGAAAAAGTGAAAGTCCAGCCCGTCCTGCCGATGGGGGGTGACGAACCATTCGTAGAGGCTGAGGTCAACGGCCGTCGTGGCCTTGTACGTCTCCACGTCGCGCGTAAAAATGCTGCGCAAATGCCGGTGCAAAAAGTCCCAGATTTCTTGTTCCCCATTGAGCATAATAACTCCTTGATCAATACTCACTTTCTGCTTCACGCATAGCCTTTATGTCGTCTAAATCCTCGAGGAGTCGGGTTAGCTCGGCAAAGGCTCGTTCTAATTTGCTCAGACGATTGAGAATAGTTGCATACTCATTCGCCGGTATAACGACAACCGGTCCTTGTAAAGTAACAGTCTCCATACGTTCTCTCCCTATTCGTGGGCGTGGGGGCTTATCCTTGGTCCAAATATTGCAGCGCAAGCTGCACGCGCTCGTCTACGGCCTGCACGTTGCGCGGGAGCCGCTGCAAGGCCGACTGGGCCTCGACAATGCTGAAGCCCAGGCTGGTGAGCACGTCAATCACGTCGGCGTCCACGTCGCTAATGAGCGGCACGGCCGTCGCCGCCTGCGTCAGGTCCAGCTTGTCGCGCAGGTGGAACATGATCCGTTCGGCCGTTTTCTTGCCGATGCCGGGCACGCGCTGGAGCACGGCCGTTTCCTCGCGCATGATCGCGCTTCTGAGCAGGTCCGGGCTGAGCGTGCCCAGAATGGCCAACCCCACTTTGGGCCCCACGCCGCTCACGCCCAGCAGCACCTCGAAAAGCTGCAGATCCTCCTCCACCTCAAAACCGTAGAGCGCCAGCTCCGTCTCGCGCACGACGAGGTGGGTATGCAGACGCAGGGAACGGCCGACGCCGCCCACATTCTCCAACACGGTACGCGGCACAAACACGCGCACCCCCACGCCGCCCACGCCCAGCACCAGGCTGTTGCTCTCGATTTTAAGAATCGCTCCGCTCAGGCTTGCTATCATCGCGTGGATTTCACCTTATTCGGTCAGGGATGCAAAACGCTGATAATGGTAGTGCGTGATGGCCACCGCCAGACCGTCGGCGGCGTCGTCCGGGCGCGGGGTCTCTTCCAGGTCGAGCAGGTTCCGCACCATAAGCTGCATCTGCGCCTTGTCGGCTTTGCCATAGCCGGTGATGGATTCTTTGATCTTCGGCGGTGAATATTCGCCGACCGGAATGCCGGCGTTAGCCAGCGCCAGCAGCAGCACGCCGCGCGCCTGGCCGACGCTGATGGCGGTGGTGATGTTGCGGCCGAAAAACAGCTCCTCAATGCCGGCCGTGTCGGGACGGTAGGCGTCCAGCAGCTCGTTGAGCGCCTGATAGAGCGCCTGCAGCCGCCGGGCGGCGCTTGCGCCGGGCGCGGTGCTGATGACGCCATAGGCGACGACCTGGAAACGGCCGTCATCCACGTCAATAATGCCGTAACCCGTCGTCGCCGTCCCTGGATCCAAGCCTAAAACACGCATCAAACCACCAGGCGGGAGTGAACCCGGGCGCATCTGAACCCGCTACCCGCCACCCGCCACTCGCTACCCGCTACGCCGCCTCCATCTCCGCAATCGCCTCATCCGTGATATTGAGCGTGGAGTAGACGTTCTGCACGTCTTCCAGGTCCTCCACCTTCTCGATCACGTTCATCACCTGCAGCGCTTCATGCTGGGACAAATCCAGCGGGTTGTTAGGGTCATAAATCAGGCCGGCCTCGTCCAGCTTGATACCGGCTTCCTTCAAGGCCTTTTGGACGTCCCGGAAAGCTTCCAGCGGGGCGTAGATTTCGGCCGTGCCGTTGCTGAACTGGACGTCCTCGGCGCCCGCGTCGGCCGCAATCAGGAAGAGATCGTCCTCATCCACCTCCTCCGTGATGGCGATATAGCCCTTGCGCGTAAACTGCCAGCCTACCGCGCCCGCCTCCGCCATATTGCCGCCGTACTTGTTCAACGCGTGGCGCACGTCGGCCACGCTGCGGTTTTTGTTATCCGTAACCACTTCAATAAGCAGGCCCACGCCGTGCGGCGCGTACGCTTCGTACAACAGTTCAAACAGTTCGCCGCCCTCAATTTCGCCCGTGCCGCGCTTAATGGCCCGCTCAATGTTGTCCTTGGGCATGTTGGCCGCTTTCGCCTTCTCGATCGCCAGAGCCAGGCGGTTGTTAAACTCAACGTCGCCCCCACCCTCACGCGCCGCCATGGTGAGCTCCTTGGTGATTTGCGTGAACACCTTGCCGCGCTTGGCGTCAACGGCCGCTTTTTTGTGCTTAATCGTGGACCATTTTGAATGACCTGACATAGTTTTCTCTCCCACAGCGCCTCGAAAGCGCTTAAATGATTGCCGTTAGAATCGATTCGCCTACAAATTGGTAGTTGCAGTTGATTAGCGATTATAACGCAGGATGCACACCGCCAAAAATATTGCTAAGCCTGGACAAAGCTACTCAAGCGCGCGCGCCGGTTGAGCCGGCCTTGCCGGCGGGCGCGGCAGGCGCCTCGCCGGGGAACATCACCGGCAGCAGTTCGGGCGCGTAGCGCGCCGCCATCTCGCTGCTGATGCTGCGGCTGTGGCAAATTTCGCTGTACAAACGGCCGCTCGCGCGCAGGCGACGCGCCTGGGTTTCCGGGTCCAGCTCATACAGCCCAAAGCGCTGCGTCCAGCCCCGATCCCATTCGAAATTGTCCACCAACGTCCAATGATAATAGCCCATCACCGGGTAGCAAAAGGAGATGGCATGCCAGATCTGGCGCAGGTGGTCCAGAATGAAGGCCGGCCGCAGCCGGTCGGCGCGATCCGGCACGCCGTTTTCGGTAATGTAGATCGGTTTGCCGTAACGCAGCACCTGCTTGATGGCGCGATAGAGGCCGTAGGGGTAAACCTCGCCGTAATCGCCGTCGCTCACGACGGCGTCGGGTCCCCAATCGTTGGAGATAAACCCTTTGGGAGGCGGGAACTTGACGTACATGCGCGTGTAGTAGTTAAGGCCGATAAAGTCGAGGGTTCCGGCCAGGTTTTTGATGCGTCCGGAGCCGAAGGGGAGACGTAAACGGCCGTTTTCCAGCGCCTCCATCCAGGCCGTGTTAAACGCCCAGTCAATCCGCCCCGCCCACCAGCGGTCCAGCCGATTCTCCGCCCGCTGCGGTTCAATAATGGGGATATTCTTGGCCACGCTGACAAGCGCTTCGGGGTAGGCCGCCTTGATGGTGTGATAGGCGGCGGCGTGACAGCGCAGCAGATTCACAAACGCCTGCCGCGCCCCGCCGATGCCGCGCCGCCGGGGCGCCGGAAAGGCGCCGCTCAAATAGCGGAAATAGAGGTAAACCAGCGGCTCGTTGATCGTGATCCACTTGGGAATCAGGTCGCCCAGCGTCTCGACCACCCTGGCCGTGTAGCGCTGGAAGTAATCCACGACGATCTCGGCGTTAAAGTCGCCCTTCTCTACCAGCCAGAGCGGGTTGGAGAAGTGGTGCAGCGTCGCCATCGGCTCAATGCCGCGGTTGTGCATGGCCTGCAAAATTTGCCGGTAGCGGTCGATGGCGTCCGCGTCGAAAACGCTTGGTTCCGGCTCAATGCGGCTCCACTCCAGCGACAGGCGATGCGCGTTGGTGCCCATCTCCGCCGCGCGGTCCAGGTCCGCCTCAGCGTTCGCCCACCAGTCGCAAGCCAGGCCCGCCGTATGGCCGTGCAAAATTTTGCCGGGGGTCTGCTCCCACTGCCGCCAATCATTGTTGGTATTGTTGCCTTCAACCTGGTGGGATGCGGTCGCCGTGCCCCATAAAAAGTCGGGGGGAAACATCATCGTTGCGCGCGCCATGGTGTACTCCTTACAAAACGATGTCGCACAAGTTCTTCCTTGTGCAGAAAAGTTAGAACTTAGCCTCAGCCACAATTATAGCAGCGTTATTAAGGCGTGCTTTAAGGGAATTGCGCCATCCTGCAAACGTGCGCCATACTTAATGCCCATTCCTGCTCAGATTCAGGAAACGGAGCCCGGCGCCACGCAGCGCCGCATTGGCAAACGGGAGTGCAAATGACAGAACGGATTGTGTCGAATCGCCGCATAGAAGAGGTCGTCGCGTCAGACTGGTTTTTCAGAGTGATGACGCTGTTTCACCTGCCCGTTGCCTGGCCCGCCGGGCTAATGGGAGCGGCGATCCTGGCGCTGGCGGGGATAACCGGACTGCTCTGGTGGCTGGTTACGCACGATTGGGCTACAGGCTTACTGGCGGCGGTGGGACTGCTGGCTTTTTTTGGATGGGATACGGCCGTTTTGCAGTCACTCCCGCGCCGTCGCATCTCTTTTGGTTCCTGGCGCGCCCAATTCTTCCCGCTGGCCCTGCCGCGCGCGTTCGCCGCCATGGCCCTCAGCCTTGTGACGCCGCTCACCGGCCCCTGGTGGGCGCTGGCGCTGGCGCTGCTGGCGCAGTTGGCCGGAAGCGCCGCGCTCTGGTGGGGCGCCGTGCGCGAACCCGCGCGCCTGACGTTGACCCGGCTCGACGTTGCTAGCGACCGCCTACCCTCCGGCACGCCGCCCATCCGCCTGCTGCACATCAGCGATCTGCACGTTGAGCGGCTGGGTACGCGTGAGGCGCAGTTGTTGCGGCTTGTCGAGCGCGCCCAGCCCGACCTCATCGTCATCACCGGCGATTATTTCAACACCTCCTACAACCGCGACCGCCGGACATTCGAGCAGGTGCGCGCCTTGCTGGGGCAACTTTGGGCGCCGTACGGCGTTTACGCCACGCTCGGCACGCCGGTCGTCGACCTGCGCGAGTGGGCGGCGCCGCTGTTCGAGGGCCTGCCGATCACCCTGCTGCGCGAAGCGCAGCAAACGATCAACCTAGGAAAAGGGCGCCGCCTGACGCTCCTCGGCCTGGACTGCACCCACGACCTGCCCACCGACGCGGGACGCCTGGCGCGCCTGGCCGCAGCAACGCCGGACAACGCGCCGCAGGCGCTGCTCTATCACTCCCCCGAACTCATGCCCCAGGCGGTCGGGCACGGCATTGACCTCTACCTGTGCGGCCACACGCACGGCGGCCAGGTGCGGCTGCCGCTTATCGGCCCCCTGCTCACCAGCTCCAAGCTAGGGCGACGCTACGTCATGGGCTCCTATCATGAAGGGCGCACGCACCTCTACGTCAGCCGCGGCGTGGGGCTAGAAGGGCTGAGTGCGCCGCGCGTGCGCTTCCTGGCCCCGCCGGAAATTACGCTCGTCACCATGCGTCCCCGCTAAACATCCATCACGGTTAGACCCCAAAGGTTTTAGGAAATCCTCAGGGCCTGCCGGCCCGCCGGTTTGGGCTTGTGCAGCATCCGTAATCCGGTGTACAGTATAGGCATGGTTGTCTACGTTGGCATCGCGCTGATTTCGGCCGCCATGCTGCTGCTGGAGTTGGCGCTGCTGCGCATTTTTGCCGTGCAGCAGTTTTACCACTTCGCCTTCATGGCGGTGAGTCTGGCGCTGCTGGGCGCAGGCGCCAGCGGGTCGTGGCTGACCGTGGCGCGCCGGCGCCCGCCTCCCGCACCCCTCTGTCTGGCCTTTAGCCTTACCACGATCGGGGCTTACCTGGTCATCAACTATCTGCCCTTTGACTCATTCAGCATTGCCTGGGACAGCAAGCAGATCGTTTACCTGGCGATCTACTTTCTGGCCGCGGCCGTGCCCTTCTTCTTCGTGGGGCTGCTGGTAGGCAGCGCGCTGATGGCTGCCGGGGAAACAGGCAGCGGTTCCCACCGCGTCTACGCAGCCAATTTGATCGGCTCGGCGGCGGGCAGCCTGGGCAGCCTGGCGGCGCTGGGGGCGCTGGGCGGCGTGGGCACGGTGCTGCTGGCGGTCGCGTTGGGCGCCGCGGCGGGCCTATTGTTCCTGGCGCAGGAGCAGCAGCGCGCGCCGGGCAAGACCAACCTGGCGCTCGGCGGGGTGCTGGCGCTGCTGGGCGTGGCCGGCTTGCTGGCCCTATGGCGTCCACCGGCGTGGCTGGCTGTACAGCTATCGCCCTACAAAACGCTGGCGGTGCTCTCCCAAACGCTGGACGCGCGCCATACCGTCACGGCCGAAGACGCCAAAGCGCGCGTGGACGTGATTGAAAGCGGCAGCATCCACGTGCTGCCTGGCCTGAGCCTGAACGCGCCCGTGTGGCCGCCCCCGCAGGCTGGCCTGCTGCTGGACGGCGACAGCTTGATGCCCATCACCGGCCTGGCGCCCGACGCGGTGGAGGCGGCCGCGCTGGCCGCCTATTTGCCCGGCAGTCTGGCGTATCAACTGCGGCCCCAGGCGCGCGCGCTGGTGCTGGGCGCCGGCGCAGGCATGGATGTACTGGTGGGGCTGGCGGCGGGCGCGGCGTCAATCACGGCCGTGGAAGAGAACGGACTGGTGCTGGACGTGCTGCTCGGACCATACCTGACCTTCACCGGGGGCCTCTATGCCGATCCGCGCGTAACGCTTGTCAACCAGACGGGACGGGTTTACGCACGCCAGGTGAGCGCCGCGCCGCTGGGGGCCGGCTACGACGTCGTCACAGCAGCGCTGACCGATCCGCACCGCCCGGTGACCTCCGGCGCGTACAGCCTGACGGAAGATTACCGCTACACGGTGGAGGCGCTGCGCGACTATCTGGGCGCGCTGGACAGCGGCGGGCTGCTGATGGTGACGCGCTGGCTGCAAACGCCGCCTAGCGAAAGCGCGCGCGCCTTTGGGACGATAGCACAAGCGCTGGCCGACAGCGGCCGCGACCCGGCGACCCACCTCGTCGCCTACCGCACGCTGCGCACGCTGACGATTTTGGCGGGCGAACGGCCGTTTACCCCCGCAGAAATCGCCGCCGTACGCCGCTTCCTGGAAACGCGCGGCTTCGACGCCGTTTACTTCCCCGGTATTCAGCCCGACGAGCTCAACCGCTACAACGTCCTGCCCACGCCGGCCTACCACGACCTGTTTGTACAGATTTTGGCGGCGCCCACGGCCGTTTACGCCGACTACTACTACGACATCCGCCCGCCCACCGACAATCGCCCCTTCTTCTTCCACACCTTCCGCTGGCGGCAAACCCCCGAAATCCTGGCGACGCTGGGCATGACCTGGCAGCCATTTGGCGGCAGCGGTTTTTTTGTGCTGGCGGCGCTGCTGATTTTGGTGGCGCTGGCCGCCGCGCTCTTTATCATCGCGCCGCTGCTCTGGCGTCGCCGCACCTCTGCCCCGCCCCCGGGCGGAACGCCGCCGTTCTGGCGCGCGCGCGTGCTGGCCTACTTCGCATTGCTCGGTCTGGCCTTCTTGTTCGTGGAGATACCGCTGGCGCAGCGCTTCATCCTGGTGCTGGGACAGCCGGTAACGGCGCTGGCCGTCGTAATTTTTGCCGTGCTGCTTTTTTCGGGCCTGGGCAGCATGACGTCCCGCCGCTGGCGCCTGTCTTGGGGGCTGGGCGCGCTGGCGGCGACGGCCGTTGTCTACCCGCTGCTGCTGGAACCCCTCGCGAACCTGGCGCTGCGCTGGCCGGAGTGGGCGCGCATCGTCCTGACCGTGACGGCGCTGGCGCCGCTGGGTTATCTGATGGGGCTGCCGTTCGCCTCCGGCCTGCGCATCGTGGAAAGGCGCGATCCGGCGCTAGTACCCTGGGCCTGGGCGATCAACGGCAGCTTCTCGGTGATCAGCGCCGTGCTGGCGGTGCTGCTGGCGCTGACGTGGGGCTTTACGGCCGTGCTCTGGCTGGGCGCAGCGGCCTACGCGGGCGCGCTGCTTGCCTTCGCCGCATTCGACAAAACTGATCACCACAAAGGCACAAAGGCGCAAAGAAAAATACGTGCGCCTTGATCTCTTCGTGGTAAATTGCTTGCACGCTGTACGAGCAATTGATTTGTAAGGGGTTACTTTTCTTCGCGCGTAAAGGGCACGAAGCGCACCCCGCCCAAATTCTCCGTCGCGACCTCCGTCTCGCTGATGCGGGTCACACGCCATAGGGTCTGAAAACCGCCCACCGGCCCCACCGGGATAATCATGTGGCCGCCGATGGCAAGCTGCGCTACGAGCGGCTGCGGGATGTGGTCGGGCGCGGCCGTGACAACGATGGCGTCGAACGGCGCATGCTCCTCCCACCCAAAGTAGCCGTCGGCGTGGCGCACGGTGACGTTGGTATAGCCAAGCTGCGCCAGCGTGTCGGCGGCCTGTTCCGCTAGCGCGCCGATGATCTCGATCGTGTAGACGTGATCGACCAACTCGGCCAGCACCGCGGCCTGGTAGCCGGAGCCGGCGCCGATTTCCAGGACGACGTCGCCCGGCCCCACCTGCGCCGCCTCGGTCATCAGCGCCACGATGTAGGGCTGCGAGATGGTTTGGCCGTAGCCGATCGGCAGCGGATGGTTGGCGTAGGCCTGATTTTGGAACTCAGCGGGCACAAAGCGGTGGCGCGGCACGTCCAGCATGGCGTCGATGACGGCTTCATCCCAGATGCCCATACCCACCACACCGCTTTCAACCAGGCGGACGCGCGCGGCTGTATATTCATCGTCGCCGGCGGTAGTGGCGGAAGGCGTAACGACGGCATCCTCCCCAGGCGTTGCCGCACCGGGCCTGACCGCCAGGTAGACGATCAGCAGCACGCCGCCCAGCAGAATTGCGCCCAGTGCGTAGCGTGTCCATTTGTTCATTTTCCGCTCCCCTTGCGTTCAGGCTACAGCTTGTAGCCAATCTGCCGTAGAAACCGTTTGCGCCAGGCGATGTCCGCTTCCCCTTCAACGCCCTTAGGCGCAAAGCCGTCCACCACGCCCAGAATGCCGCGCCCCTGGTCGGTCACGGCGACCAGCGCCTCGGTCGGGTTGGCGGTGGCGCAGAAGATGCGCACGACTTCGGGGACCTGCTGCACGGCCTTGAGTACGTTGATGGGGTAAAAGCCCTCAGCCAGGAAAAGGATGAAGCTGTGGCCGGCGCCGATGGCCTGCGCGTTTTGCTGGGCCAGGGCGATCATGGCCTCATCGGTGCCGCTCCAGCGAATGAGGCAGTCGCCGGAGGCTTCGCAGAAGGCCAGCCCAAACTTGATGCCGGGCACGGCCGTTACCAGCGCCTCGTGCATATCTTCAACCGTCTTGATGAAGTGGGACTGGCCCAAAATGAAGTTAATCGCTTCCGGTTTCTCAATCTTGACTGTCGTAATTTCCATGGCTTGTTTCTCCCAAAATTGAACGCTATTAACTCAATTGCTCCGGCTCGGTCTCCAGACCCAGCCGGTAGTTACTCCCAGTATAGCACAACCCAACGGCCGTATCTGGCGCTGAACATCACGCCTGCGGCCAGGCCCGGTCGTAGGCGGCGAGAATGCGCTCCACGATCTGGTCGAAGGCGTCATCCACCCGCCGGCGCGCCGGATCGGCGTCGTACCAGGCCAGGATTTCGCGCGCGCCCTGCGCAAAGGGAATCGTGGCGTTGAATTCGGGTACCAGCCGCTTGATCTTGCTGTTGTCGAAGATCATGCTGTGCGCTTTGTCGCCCAGCAGGCTGGCGCCCCAGTCAGGATCGTAAGCGGCGATCAGGTCTGAGGGCACGTGGGCCAGGCGCGGCGCGTCCACGCCGGCGGCGTGGGCCACGGCCGTATAAATCTGGTTCCAGCTCAACGCCTCGTCGGACGTAATGTGGAACACATCGCCCAGCGCCTGCGGATGGCCCAGCAGGCCGACGAATCCCAGCGCAAAGTCGCGGTGGTGGGTGAGCGTCCAGAGCGACGTACCGTCGCCGTGCACGATCACGCGCGCGCCGCGCCGCATGCGGTCTACGATCGTATAGCCCCCGTGCATGGGCAGCAGCGTCTGGTCGTAGGTGTGCGACGGCCGTACCAGCGTCATGGGGAACCCCTCCTCGCGATAAGCGCGCAGCAGCCGCTCCTCGCAGGCAATCTTGTTGCGCGAGTAGGCCCAAAAGGGGTTGTGGAGCAGCGTGGATTCGGTTACCGGCAGCCGGTTGGGCGGCGTCTGGTAAGCCGAGGCCGAGCTGATGAAAATGTACTGGCCGGCGCGCCCGCGGAAGAGCGCCAGATCGGCCTCCACGTGCTCCGGCGTGAAGGCAATCCAGTTGACGACGGCGTCGAAGGTTCGGCCATGCAGCGCTTGGGCCACGGCCGTTTGATCGCGCACGTCGGCGTGCAGCGCCTCAACCCCGTCCGGGATCGGCCGGCTGCTTCGCCCCCGGTTCAGCAGCGTCAGGCGCATTCCGCGCGCTGCCGCCAGCGCTGCGCACGCCGAGCTAATAATCCCCGTACCGCCAATAAATAAAACGTTCATTGTGTCTCCTGAATGTTTGCAAGTGTGCAAGTGTGCAAGTGGCGGATGGCGGGTGGCGGATAACTCGCTACTCACCACTCGCTACTCGCCCCTCCTGCCGCGCAAAAAGTCTAGATATGTTGGCATGACGCGCGTGTAGAGCCAGTACCAGAACGGCCGTGCCACGTAGTCCCACGCGCCGGCGTGCCAGACAACTTCGCCGTTGAAGCCGGCCTTGAAACGCCAGACGCCCCACAGGGGGTCGTCTTCCACAAACGCGTCCGGCGCGCCCCAGAAATCGTAGACGGCGCAGCCCTGCGCTTTAGCCCAGCGGATGGCTTCCCACTGCAACAGGTGGTTGGGCATGCGCTGGCGCTCGGCGTCGGTAGAGGCGCCGTACATGTAGATCGCGCGCGCGCCATAGCGCACCAGCAACACGGCCGCCAGGGGCTGCCCCTGAAATTCGGCCACCAGCGGCTGGGCCATGCCGGCGGCATGGAAGCTGTTCCAGATGTCGAGGTAGTAGGCCAACGGCCGAATCGTAAAGCCGTCGCGCGCGGCCGTGGCGCGGTACATCTCCGCGATGGCGGGCAAGTCGGCCGGGCCGCCGTGGCGCACGGTCACCTCGCGCCGCTCCGCCAGGCGGATGTTGTAGCGCGTCTTTTGCTTCATCGAGGCCAGCAGGTCCTCCTCAGAGCGCGTCAGGTCCAGCTCGACGGTGTTGCGAAACTGCACCTGGTCGGCGGAGAAGCGCCAGCCGCGCTGCCGGAGATCCTTGACAAACTGAGCGCCCACGGGGGACGGCCGTTCCCGCTCCTCACCCCAGTAGCGCACCACTTCCGGATCAATCTTGATGAAAATGGCGCGCTCGCGGCGCGCCAGCTTCTCCAACTGCGCCAGCACGCAGCGGCGCAGCGCGCCGTCGTTGTAATCCAGCGCCGGTCCGCGCGGCGCGTACAAAATCGAAAAGGGCAGGCGCGGCGCCTGGCGTTTCAGCACCAGCGCCGCCGCCAGCGGTTCCCAACTGCTCTCGGCAATCGTCAGCGTCAAGGGCAGGGCCGCCCAGCCCCAACGCGCTTTGAACTGGCCCCAGGTCCAGCTTTGCAGCGCGTGAGCTTTGGGCAGGCCGGCCAGCGCCCGGCCCCACGCGCTGGGCGACGTTTCAAGCTTAAAGGTGGAGGCGCGATAGATCCCTTCAGCGAGCTGTTTCATCCCTATTTTACGCCCCGCGCCCGCGCCGCCAGTTGTAAAGCCTGTGCGTGCGTCGGTTATAGATGCGATCAAGCGGCCCCACCGTGCGCTGAATGACGCCGCCGTAGCCCCGCTTGGCGCGGT
>Ga0114946_10001465_pt1 | contig 16295 bp, 11 predicted proteins | sample WalLakDeSediment_FD_88676 | JGI IMG/M metagenome (GOLD analysis project Ga0114946, IMG submission 88676) | Lake sediment microbial communities from Walker lake, Nevada to study Microbial Dark Matter (Phase II) - Walker Lake 11/02/13 Deep Sediment | ecosystem: Environmental > Aquatic >... | reverse complement strand
GGACCAGATCCGGCTGCTCCTCCACGGCCGCCAGAGCCGCCCGGCCGTCGTGCGCCACGGCCACCTCGAAGCCGGCCAGGCGCAGGCCGAAGGCAATGGTGGCCGCCAACTGGACGTCGTCGTCCACCACCAGGACACGCACCGTGGGCTGGAACCGGTCTTCGCGCGCCGTCACTCGGGACACCGCCGCAGGGTGAAGGTGAAGCGCGCGCCGCCACCGGGTCGGTCGTAGGCGCCAACCGTGCCGCCGTGGCGCTCCACGATGGCCTTCACGATGGACAGACCCAGCCCCACGCCGCCGGTTCGCGACGACCCGCCCTGGGCGAAGGGCACGAACAGCCCGGGCCGCGCCTCGTCGGAGACGCCCGGCCCCTCGTCCACCACCTCCACGCGCACCATCTCCGCGGCGGCGCGCAGGCGGACCACGATCGGCCGCCCGGGGGGCGAGAAGCGGCTGGCGTTGGAGACCAGGTTGACCAGCACCTGCGCAATGCGGCGCGGATCCGCCAGCACGTCCGGCACGGGCGCCCGGGCCCGAACGTCCAGCCACTGGGAACGAGCCGCCAGCACCGGCGCCATCTCCAGCACCACCTCCTCGATCACCGTCTCCAGATCGGTGCGCCGCGGGCGGACCGAGAACCGACCGGCCTGCAGACCGGCGCTGCCCAGCAGGTTGTCCACCAGCTCGGCCAGGCGACGGACGCTCACCAGCATGGACCGCGCCAGCTCGGACACGTCAGCGGCGGCCGGCGCTCCGGTGAGGATCTCGGCCCCCGCGCGCAGGCTGGAAAGCGGCGTCCGCAACTCGTGCGACAGGTTGGCGAGCAGGTGCTCGCGCTGGCGCATGGCGCGCTCCTCCTCGGTCACGTCGCGCACCACGTACACCTGCTCGCGCCCGGTCCTGTCCAGGGGAGCCACCGCGCCGGTGGAGATGGCCAGCGCCAGCGGCCGCCCTCGGCGGTCGACGGCCGTCCGCCGCGCCACCGAGCCCGGGCGCGCGTGGACGAACGCGGCCGGCTCGTCCTCGTCGCCGGGGTCGACGCCCAACACGGCCGGCCAGGAGCGACCGATGGCATCGCCTGCCCGCCAGCCCAGAATGCGCTCGGCGCCGGCGCTGAACGAGGTTATCCGACCGGCGGCGTCTACCGTCACGATCCCCTCGGGCAGCGACGCCACCAACCCCTCCGACCAGCGCTTGGCGTGACGCAACTCCCCGTGCGCGCGATCCAGACGCTGGCGCATCGCCTCAAACGCCGCGGAGAGGCGGTCCACCTCCCGCACGTCGCTGCGCACGTCCAGGGGTTGCGTCAGGTCGCCGCGGCCCATCCGCTCGGCAGCCCGCACCAGCGCCCGCAACGGGGCGGTCACGCTGCCGGCCATCAGGTACGCCAGCGCCGTGGCCAGCACCATGACCGCGGCGGCGCTGGCGCCCACCACGCGCAGCACGTGCCGGCGCGCGGCCACGATGGCATCCGTGGGCAGGAGCAGCACGGCGGTCAGGCGCTCGCCGCCCACGGCGTGGATGGGCACCGGCCGGACGTGACGCTCGCCGGCCGGCAGCGTGACCCGCCCGGCGCGGTCGTCCAGGTCGGGCGGCAGGCCCGTCTCCAGGGCCGCTACCGGTCGGCCGTCCAGGTACAGCGCGTAGGACACCCCGGTCGCCGCCGCCAGGGCGGCCAGGAACGCGTCGTCCATCTCCACCCAGCCGTGCACGTTGCCCACCGCCGGCCCCTCGCGCCCAAGCCGCGACGCCGCGCCCAGCACCACCCCCGGACGCGCCGCGCCCCGGCGCACCGCCACCGCCGGCCCCGCCCCGGTGGCCACGCGCTGCGGCTCCACGGCGCCGGCCGGCGAGCGCGCCACCACCGAGCCCAGAGCGTCCCGCACCACCACGCCGTCCAGCCGGGCGCCGACACGGAGCGTGTCCAGATAGGGCCCCAACTCCTTGCTGCGCCCGGCGGCCACGTGGCCGCGAAGGGTGGGGCGCTCGGCCATGAGCTCCACCAGGGCCGCCGTCTCCGCCAGGCGTGCGTCCAGCAGCGCCTCGGTGGCTTGTCCGGCCCGGGCGGCCTGGACGGCCAGCTGCCGGGACAGGTCGGCCTCGCTCACCGCCACCACCGGCCCCACGATGACAACGACCACCGCCAGGGACAGAAGGAGAAAGGCCACGAACAGCCGCGTGGACAGAGCCCCTCCGTCCGGCGCGCGCAACCTTCGGCACCGCGCCCGTGCCCGCAGCAGCCGCCGTGTCCGGCCCAGCCAACCAGCTTCATGGCGTCGCGCTCTGGTCATGGTCCGCCGCCTCGCGCCGCCATGGTAGCGTCGCCGCGCTCGCGGCGGCCAACGGCGCGTCCCGGCCCTGCGGCAGCCCGCGCCACAACGCGAACGGGCGCCCGTGGGGGCGCCCGTTCGGTGTGCAGCCTTGGAGGCCTAGAACCCCTTCAGAAGGTTCCCCAGAATGAGGACAAGGCCGCCAAGCATGCCTATCCAGGCCGCGGGATACGGCCGGCGGGACCGTCAGCCGGTCGCTTCCGGCTCGTTGCCGGGCCGCCACTTGATGCTGCAGCCCAGGCTCGGCTTCTGCTCGGGCGGCGGCGGCGCACCGGCCAGCAGCGCGTCCAGCGCGGCGCGCAGGTCCCGACCGGTGACCGGAATGCCGTTGCCCGGTCGACTGTCGTCCAGCTGGCCTCGGTAGAACAGGCGCAGCTCGCCATCGAACAGGAACAGGTCCGGCGTGCAGGCGGCGTGGTACGCCTTGGCCACCTCCTGCGACTCGTCGAACAGGTAGGGGAATGTCCAGCCCTCGGCCAGGGCCAGCTCGCGCATGGGGCCGGGCCCGTCCTGCGGGTAGGCCGCCACGTCGTTGGCGGCAATGGCCACCGTGCCCACGCCGCGCGCGACACTCTCTACGGCTATGCGCGCCAGCTCCGCGCGCACGTGGACCACGAACGGACAGTGGTTGGCCAGGAACAGCACCAGCAGCCCGCGCTCGCCGTTTGCGTCCGCCAGGGACACCATGCGGCCGCCGCGGACGTCCGGCAGGAGGAAGTCAGGCGCGGTGGAGCCCGGGGTCAGGCGTTGGGTGGAAGAAGTGGCAGCCACGGCATGCTCCTTGGTTGCGGCCAAGGATAGCGTCGCCTGCCGCTCGCCGCCAGGGCACCACCGGGCGACTGCTTCACGCTAGCCGCTGGCGCCCGCGGATGCTATCCTGCCGCTGCTCCGGCCCGGGTGGGCGCGGACCGGTGCCGAGGCGCCCGCCGCCGTCGAACGCAGCCCCGCCCGGGGCACGCGCGGGCCCCCCTCCACGTGTTACCGCCCCCAACCGTCTGTAAGGAGCAACGCATGAACGCACGCACAACCCTGTGGTCGCGGTCGGGTCGCGTCCTGACCGCCGCGTTGGTTGCCGCCCTGCTGATCTCGGCCTGCGGCACGCAGGCGCCGCCGGAGCCGGTGGCGGAAGCGCCCGCAGTGGACGTCGAACCCACGGACGCGCCGGTCGCGCCCCCGCCCGACAGGGGGCCGGACATGGAGGCCATCCCCGCCCACGCCATCGCCATGCACGGCGACCTGAAGTACGGGCCGGACTTCGCGCACTACGATTATGTAAATGCGGACGCGCCCAAGGGCGGCTCCATCACGCTGGCCGCCCTCGGCACCTACAACTCCTTCAACCCGTACATCCTGGAGGGCGACGCCTACTACGCCGGTTTCGGCGGCGACCTGCGCTTCATCGAGACGCTGACCATCCAGTCGTACGAGGAAGCCTTCTCGGAGTACTGCCTGCTCTGCGAGACCATCGCCGTGCCGGAGGACCGCTCCTACGTGGTCTTCAGCCTGAGGCCGGAAGCCCGCTGGAGCGACGGCACGCCCGTCACGGCGGACGACCTGATCTTCTCGCACGAGGTCCTGCTCAAGAAGGGCCACCCCTTCTACCAGGACTACTGGGGCAGCATCACGGAAGCCGTCAAGGTGGACGACCTGACGGTGCGCTTCAACTTCGCGCACCAGGAGGAGCAAAACCGCGAGTTGCCGCTCATCGCCGGGCAGCTGCCGGTGTTCCAGAAGGCGTGGTGGGAGGGCCGCGATTTCGAAAAGCCTACGCTCGAGGTCCCGGTCAGCTCCGGCCCCTACAAGATCGTGGACGTGGAGCCGGGCAACAGCTTCGTCTTCGAGCGCGACCCTAACTACTGGGGCGCGGACCTGGCCGTGAACCGCGGCCGGCACAACTTCGATCGCATCAAGATCGACTACTACCGCGACGCCACCGTGGCGCTCGAAGCCTTCAAGGCCGGCGAGTATGACTTCCGGTACGAGAGCAGCTCCAAGAACTGGGCCATCGCCTACGACTTCCCGGCCGTGCAGCAGGGCCTGGTGACGGTGGAGATGGTCCCCAACGAGAACGTGAACGGCATGCAGAGCTTCGTGTACAACCAGCGGCGGGCACTATTCCAGGACCCGGTGGTGCGCGAGGCCCTCGTGTACGCCTTCGACTACGAGTGGAGCAACAAGAACCTGTTCTACGACCAGTACACGCGCACCAAGAGCTACTGGGACAACAGCGATCTGGCCAACCCCGGCGGGCCGGCCACCCCCGAGGAGCTCGTCTACCTGGAGCCGTGGCGTGATCTCCTGCCGCCGGAGACGTTCACCACCACGTACGATCCGCCCAGCACCGGCGGCACCGAGGACGGCCTGCGCGCCAACCTGGCCCGCGGCATCGAGCTGCTGGAGAGCGCCGGCTGGACCATAGGGCGCGACGGCAAGCTGGTCAACGAGGCCGGCGAGCCGTTCCGCTTCGAGATCCTGCTGGACAGCCAGGCCTGGGAGCGCATCACCCAGCCGTTCATCGACAACCTGAACCGCATGGGCATCGAGGCCACCATGCGTCTGGTGGATGCGTCGCAGTTCGAGACCCAGGTGGAGAAGTTCGACTACGACATGATCGTGCACAACCGCGGCATGTCGCCGTCACCCGGCAACGAGCAGCGCAACTACTGGACCTGCAAGGCGGCCGAGACGCCGGGCAGCCAGAACTACTGGGGCGTCTGCAACGAGGCCCTCGACGCGCTGGTGGAGCACGTGGTGCAGGCCAAGAGCCGCGACGACCTGGTCACCGCCACCCACGCCCTGGACCGGGCGCTGCTCTGGCAGCACCTGGGCGTCCCGCACTGGCACATCCGGTCGGATCGGGTGGCGTACTGGGACGTGATCAGCCGGCCAGCCGTCTCGCCGGAGTACGGCATTGAGTTCAACAGCTGGTTCTACAACACGGCCGAGGCGGATCAGGTGCGCGCCGTCCAGGAGGAGCTGGAGTTCACCGAGCCCACCGAGGAGGGCGGCTGATCCCGCGCCTCGTCTGACGACGCGGCAGCCTGACCAACCCCGACACGCCGGCGCGGCGCCCCGGCCGCGCCGGCGTGCTCGACCGTCAGCCTAGCTCGAGAGGACCCATCGCATGGGCGCGTACATCGTACGGCGGCTGCTGTTCATCGGGCCCACCCTGTTCGTCATCATGCTGCTCAACTTCACCATCGTGCAGTTCGCGCCCGGCGGCCCGGTGGAGCAGACCATCGCCCAGATCAAGGGCATGCAGTCCGGTGCCGCCGCTCGCACCGCCGGCAGCGCCGCCGGCCGCGAGACCGGCGGCGCCGGCGGCGGCGGCCGCGCCTCGGCCTCCACGTCCGACTACCGCGGCGCCGCCGGCTTGAGCCCCACCATGATCGCCGAGATCGAGCGTCGTTACGGCTTCGACAAGCCGGCCAGCCGCCGTTTCATCGACATGATGAAGAGCTACCTGACGTTCGACTTTGGCGAGAGCCTGTTCAAGGGCGAGCCCGTCAGCACCCTCATCCGCAAGCGACTGCCGGTGTCCATCTCGCTCGGCCTGTGGACCACGCTGCTGGTGTACTCCATCTCCATCCCGCTGGGCATCACCAAGGCCGTGCGGGACGGCTCCCGCTTCGACGTCAGCACCAGCGCCATCATCATCGGCCTGTACGCCATCCCCGGGTTCCTGTTCGCCGTACTGCTCATCATCCTCTTCGCCGGCGGCCAGTACTGGAACATCTTCCCGCTCAAGGGCCTCGTCTCCAGCGGCTGGGGCGCCATGCCCTGGCCACAGAAGATCTTGGACTACTTCTGGCACATCACCTTGCCGGTCACGGCGCTGGTGATTGGCGAGTTCGCCGGCCTGACCATGCTCACCAAGAACTCCTTCCTGGACGAGATCAACAAGGACTACGTCCGCACCGCCCGCAGCAAGGGCCTGACCGAGCGCGCCGTGCTCTACGGTCACGTCTTCCGCAACGCGATGCTGATTGTCATCGCCAACCTGCCGGCGGCCTTCATTGGCATCTTCCTCACCTCGTCGCTGCTGATCGAGGTCATCTTCTCCATTGAGGGCCTTGGTCTTCTGGGCTTCGATGCCATTGTCAACCGCGACTACCCCATCGTGTTTGCCACCATGTTCATCTACAGCCTGGTGGGTCTGGTGCTGACGCTGGTCACCGACCTGACCTACGTGCTGGTGGACCCACGAATCGACTTCGAGACACGGGGGACGTAGCCCATGGCGCCCGAATCCGCCGCCCCGACGCCCGCGACGTTGTCGCCTCGTCCACCGGCCAAGCCGACTCGCTTCCTGTTCCTGGAGGTGGCGCCGCTCACGCGCCGGCGCATCGACCAGTTCAAGGCCAACCGTCGGGGCTTCGTCTCGCTGCTTCTGTTCCTGCTGGTCTTCGTCTCCAGCTGGTTCGCCGAGTTTGTGGCCAACGACAAGCCGCTGTACATAGGACTGGACGGCAAGCACTACTTCCCCGTGGTCCGCTTCTACTCCGAGCGTGAGTTCGGCGGCTTGTTCCCCACCCAGCCGGACTATCTGGAGACGTACTTCGCCAACCTGATCGCGGACCAGGGCGGCCGCATGATCTGGCCGCCCATCCGCTTCCACCACTCCACGGTGGACAAGCAGCTGCCGCCGGGCGTGGCCGCGCCGGCGCCGCCAAGCAGCCGCCATCCGCTGGGCACCGACGAAGGGGCGCGTGACGTCCTGGCGCGCCTGCTGTACGGCATCCGTGAGTCGGTCATCTTCGCCCTGGTCCTGACCGCCTTCAGCTCCATGATCGGCATCACCGTCGGCGCCGTGCAGGGCTATTACGGCGGCCTCATCGACCTTCTGGGCCAGCGGGTGATCGAGATCTGGTACTCTCTCCCATTCCTGTTCATCGTCATCATCATCGCCAGCATCATCAAACCCAGCCTGGTCATCCTGGTGGCCGTGCTCTTGTTCTTTCGCTGGACCGCGTTGGTGGGCCTGGTGCGCGCCGAGTTCCTGCGCGTGCGCAACTTCGAGTACGTCAAGGCGGCGCGGGCGCTGGGGGTGGTGGATCGCGTGATCATCTTCCGTCACGCCCTGCCCAACGCCATGGTCTCCACCATCACGTACCTGCCGTTCATCATGAGCGCCTCGCTCGTGTCGTTGACGGTGCTCGACTTCCTGGGCTACGGCCTGCCGCCGGAGAACTACGCCCGGCTCGGCGAACTGCTGAATCAGGGCAAGAACAACATCAACGCGCCATGGCTTGCTTTCAGCTCTTTCTTCACCATAGCCATGATGCTCATGCTGCTCGTCTTCGTGGGCGAAGCGGTGAGGGATGCCTTCGATCCCCGCAAGATCATCGGATGACAGCTGATGACCACACACCTGCTTGACGTCAAGAACCTGCACGTCAGCTTTGGCCGCGGCGACAAGGAAGTGCGCGCGGTGCGCGGCGTGTCCTTCCAGATCGACCGCGGCGAGACGGTCTCGCTGGTCGGCGAGAGCGGGTCCGGCAAGTCCGTCTCCGCGCTGTCGGTGGTGCGGCTGCTGCCGTATCCCCATGCCTCGCATCCGGCCGGCAGCATCGTCTTTGACGGCCGGGAGATCATGGGCGCGTCGGAGGAGACCATGCGGAGTCTGCGCGGCGACCGCATCGCCATGGTCTTCCAGGAGCCCATGACGTCGCTCAACCCGTTGCACAGCATAGAGAAGCAGGTGACCGAGATCCTGCTGGTGCACAAGAAGATGCTGGCCGTGGACGCCCGCGCGCGCGCCATCGAGTTGCTGCACCTGGTGGGCCTGCCGGAACCGGAGCGGCGCCTGGCGGCGCTGCCCCACGAGCTTTCGGGCGGCCAGCGGCAGCGGGTGATGATTGCCATGGCGCTGGCCAACGAGCCGGACCTGCTCATTGCCGACGAGCCCACCACGGCGGTGGACGTCACCATTCAGGCGCAGCTGATCCGACTGGTCAAGGAGCTGCAGCAGCAGATGGGCATGGCCGTGTTGTGGATCACCCACGACCTGGTGATCGTGCGCAAGATCAGCGACCGCATCTACGTCATGAACGAAGGCGAGGTCAAGGAGGTGGGCACGTCGGCGGAGATCTTCGAGCGCCCCCGGCATCCGTACACCCAGCACCTGCTGGCCTCGCGCCCCACGGCCAACCCCAACGTGCGCGCCAACGGCGCGCCCACCCTCCTGGAAGCGGACGACCTGAAGGTGTGGTTCCCCATCAAGGCCGGGCTGCTCAAGCGAACGGTGGACAACGTGCGCGCCGTGGACGGCGTGGACCTCAAGGTGCTCAAGGGGCGCACGGTTGGCGTGGTGGGCGAGAGCGGATCGGGCAAGACCACGCTCGGCATGGCCTTGCTGCGGCTGGTGAAGAGCACGAGCGGTCGGATCCTCTATCTGGGCCAGGACCTGCTGGCGCTTGGCAAGAACGAGATGCGGGCCAGGCGCCAGGACATGCAGATCGTGTTCCAGGACCCCTTCGGCAGCCTGAGCCCGCGCATGTCGGTGGGCCAGATCATTGCGGAAGGGCCCAAGGCGCACGGCTGGAAGGGCTCGCGCCAGGAGTTCCGCGCCATGGTGGGGGCGGCCCTGGAAGAGGTGGGGCTGGCGGCCGACTTCCAGGACCGCTACCCCCACGAGCTCTCCGGCGGCGAGCGCCAGCGCGTGGCCATTGCTCGGGCGCTGGTCATGAAGCCGAGCGTGGTCGTGCTGGACGAGCCCACGTCGGCGCTGGACATGTCGGTGCAGGCTCAGATCGTGGACCTTCTCCGCCAGCTTCAGGCCAGGCACGACCTGGCCTACATGTTCATCAGCCACGACCTGCAGGTGGTGCGGGCCCTGGCGGACTACGTGGTGGTGATGAAGGACGGCCGAGTGGTGGAGCAGGGCCCGGCCGATAGCATCTTCGACCATCCCGTCGAGGCCTACACGCGGGCGCTGATGGCGGCCGCGTTCGAGATCGAGGTGGTGGAGGAGCAGGCCGTCCGGACGTAGCCGCATCAGCGCACCGCGAGCGGCGGCGCGCGGCCGACGCCAGTTCTTGCGCCCGCGCCGCGGCCGGCCATAATACGACCATGACGCTCCGGGTGGGCCTGGTCTCGCCGTACGACTACGCGCACGCCGGCGGCGTGCAGGAACACATCCGCTGCCTGGATCGGCAGCTGCGCTCCATGGGCCACCAGACCTGGGTGCTGGCGCCGTCGTCGGCCGAGACGGACGGTCACGGCGACAACGTCCTGCGGGTCAGCGGCACCGTGGTGCCTATCCACGTCAGCGGCTCGGTGGCCCGAATCTCGGTCTCTCCGTACGCGTACCGGCGGGTCAAGGACATCCTGCGCCGGCACGCGTTTGACGTCATCCACATCCACGAGCCGCTCACACCCATCCTGCCGCTGGCCGTGCTGCGCCACTCTCGCACCGTCAACGTGGGCACGTTCCACGCCTACCGCGACAGCCACGCCGGGTACCAGCTGGCGCGGCCGCTTCTGGAGCCGTTCCTGGCCCGCCTGGACGGGCGCATTGCCGTGTCCGAGCCGGCGCGCGACATGGTGGCGCACTACTTCCCGGCCGACTACACCGTGATCCCCAACGGGATCGAGTACGAGCGGTTCTCCGGGCAGGGAGTGGAACCGCTGCCGCAATACCGCGACGGCAGCCCGACCGTGCTGTTCGTGGGGCGGCTGGAGGAGCGCAAGGGCTTCCGGTACCTCTTGCGCGCCTTCGCCCGCGTGGTGCGGGAGCTGCCGGACGCGCGCCTGCTGGTGGTGGGCGCGTACGACAAGGCCGACAAGGCGCGCCACGTGCGCTACGCGCGCCGGCACGGATTGGCGGGCGTGCACTTCATCGGCTACGTGCCGCGGGACGACATCCCGCGCTACTACCGCTCGGCCGACGTCTTCTGCGCCCCGTCCACCGGCTTCGAGAGCTTTGGCATCGTGCTCCTGGAGGCCATGGCCGCCGGCCTGCCCATCGTGGCCTCCAGCATCCCGGGCTACCGCAGCGTGCTGACGCACGAGGCCGAGGGTCTGCTGGTGCCGCCGGCGGACGTGGAGGCGCTGACCCAAAGCCTGCTGCTGCTGCTGCGCGAGCCGGCCGCGCGGCAGCGCATGGCCGACGCCGGCCGCCGCACTGCTCACGCCTACCGCTGGGAGACGGTGGCCCCGCGCGTGGTGGCGACGTACCGCGACCTCGTCCAGCAGCGCTCGCGGCAACTGGACGCCGGCGAGCAGTCCGAGCGGTCCATCCGCGAGCTCGCCGGCCGCGTCTCCAGCTGGTTCGACCCACGCTGAGCGGCGCGTGGCGGACGCGCCGGCGACGCGAATGCTGACGGCCACCGGCCTGCGGGCCCTGCGCCTGCTCGCGCGCGTGCCGCGCTCGGCGGGTCTGCCGGTGGCGGCCGCTCTGGGACGCGCCGCGGCGGTGGTGTCGCCGCGGCGGCCGGCGGTGGCGGCCAACATGGCGCGCGTGCTGGGCGCCGGCGCAACCGGGCACGAGGTGGACCGCCTGGTGGCCGCGGTCTTCGCCAACCAGGCCCGCAACTACTTCGACTTGCTCCACTTCGCCGGTCGGGATCGGCAGGCGCTTGACGGCGTGGCCGACGTGTCGCGTTGCCTGCGGGCGCTTCAGGGCCTGGGTGACTCGGGAGCGGTGGCCGTCACCCTCCACTACGGCAACCTGGACATCGTGGGCCAGGTGGTGGGCCAGGCCGGCGTGCGCGCGCTGGCCGTGGTCGAGCGCATCAGGCCGCCGGCGCTGTTCCACCTGGTGACGGGCATCCGGGCGCGGACCGGCCTGGAGCTGGTGCCCGTGGACCGGGCGCCGCGACTGGTGCTGCGCGCCGTGCGCGCGCGGCGGGTGGTGGTCCTGGCCGCGGACCGCGACGCCGGCGGCGGCGTCATGGAGGTGCCGTTCTTTGGCGCGCCGGCATTGGTGCCCTACGGCTACGCGCGGCTGGCGCTCCGCGCCGGCGTGCCCCTCCTGCTGGTCTACGCCCGGCGCGGCGCGGACCAGACCTTCACCCTGCACGCCCACCTGCACCGGCCGTCGCGCGCGGGCGGCCACCGGGCCGGCGCTGTCGAGGCGTTGGTGCGGCACGTGCTCTGCTTCTACGAGGACGTGATCGCGAGCGACCCCGCGCAGTGGGTGCTGTTCCACACGCCGTGGCCGCCCACGCCGGCGTCCGCCGACGCACCGCACCGCACACCCCGTCCTTGACCGCCCCGCGGCACGGCCGCTACCGTTTGGCGTCCGGGCGGCGTCGCCGCGCGGAGCGCGAGGTGCCGACCATGACGGAACCACAAGCGGCCGCCGGCCGGCGGCCCGCCAACCTGGCGTTGGAGGTGGTGGGCCTGGACTGCGTGGACTGCGCGGCCACGCTGGAGCGCGTGGTGGCCAATCTGGACGGCGTCCTCCAGGCCCGCGTCCACTTCACCACGGGGCGCCTGGAGGCGCGCTTCGACGGCCGCAGCGCCACCAGCGCCGCCATTGCCGCGGCGGTGGAGGCAGCCGGCTACGGCACGCGCGTGCCCGGCGCCGCCACCGCCGGGGCTGCGGGCCCGCGCATCGTGCGCGGCCGGAGGGACGCCATGACTCTGGCCGCCGGCGTCACCCTCGCCGCGGCCCTGGTCGCGCGCCTGGCCGGCGCCGCCGGCGCGCAGCAGGTCTTCCTGGCCATGACCATCGTCCTGGCGGGCCAGGGCGTGGCGCGGGCGGCGGTGACGGCCGTGCGCGCCAACCGCGCGCTGGACATGAACGTGCTCATGACCATCGCCGCCGCGGGCGCCGTGCTGATCGGCGAGTGGGCGGAGGGCGCCACGGCCCTGTTCCTGTTTGGGTTGGGCACCATGCTCGAGGGCTACACCGCGGACCGGGCGCGCGACGCCATCCGCCGGCTGACGGCGCTCTCACCGCGACTGGCCGTGGTGCGCCGGGCCGGCGGCGACGTCCAGGTGCCGGTCGAGAGCCTGGCCGTTGGGGACATGGTGGTGGTCCGCCCCGGCGAGCGACTGCCGGTGGACGGCCTGGTCGTCCGCGGCACGTCGGCCGTGAACGAGGCCCCACTGACCGGCGAGTCGCTGCCGGTGGACAAGCGCCCGGACGACGCGGTCTTCGCCGGCACCATCAACGGGCCCGGCGCCCTCGAGGTAGAGGCCACGCGCCCGGCGACAGACACGCAGCTCGCCCGTATCGTCCACCTCGTGGAGGAGGCGCAGGCCAGCCGCGCGCCGTCCCAGCGCCTGGTCGACCGCTTCGCCCGCGTCTACACCCCGCTCGTGATCGCGCTGGCCGTGGCCATTGCCGTCGGCATGCCCGCGCTCACGGGCGAGGCCTTCGTCCCCTGGTTCCACCGCGCCCTGATCCTGCTGGTGATCGCCTGCCCCTGCGCGCTGGTGCTCTCCACCCCCGTCACCATTGTGTCCGCCCTGTCGTCCGCGGCCCGGCAGGGCGTCCTGATCAAGGGCGGCGCCCACCTTGAAGCCGTGGGCGCCCTGCGCGCCATGGCCCTGGACAAGACCGGCACGCTCACCCAGGGCCGGCCCATCGTCACCGACGTGGTGGTGCTGGACGGGAGGGCGGCGGACGAGGTCCTGGCCCTGGCCGCCGCCGTGGAGGCCCGCTCCGAGCACCCGTTGGCGCGGGCCATTGTCCACGAGGCCCGCCATCGGGCGCTCCACGTCCCGCCGGCGATCGAGTTCACGGCCCTGCCGGGCCGCGGCGCCCGGTCGCTCGTGAACGGCGTCCCGGTCACGGTGGGCACGCGCGCCACGCTGGCGCGGCCGGAGACCTTGACGGACTCCGCCGCCACCGAGATGGCGCGCCTGGAGGGCGAAGGCAAGACCGCCATGCTGGTGGCGGTGAACGGCGTCCCGATAGGCCTGGTGGCCGTGGCCGACCGCCTGCGCCCGGAGGCGGCCGACGCCGTCAGCGGCCTGCGCCAGGCGGGCATCCGACACGTGGTGATGCTCACCGGCGACAACGCGGTCACGGCGCGGGCCATAGGCGATCGGCTCGGGGTCACGGACGTGCGGTCCGGCCTCCTGCCGGCGGACAAGGCGGCCGCCGTCCGCGACCTGGTGCTGGTCCACGGCGGCGCCGGCATGGTGGGCGACGGCGTCAACGACGCGCCGGCGCTGGCCGCCGCCACGGTGGGCATCGCCACGGCGGGCGGACCGCAGATCGGCTCGGACGCCGCCCTGGAGACGGCCGACATCGTCCTGCAGACGGGCGACCTCAGCCGGCTGGCCTACCTGGTGCGCCTCGGCCGGCGCGCCCGGCGCACGGTGACGGTCAACATAGCGTTCTCGCTGGCCGTCAAGGCCGCCTTCCTGGCGCTGGCCGTGGCCGGCGCCGCCACCCTGTGGATGGCGGTGCTGGCCGACGTGGGCACGTCGCTGGTGGTGGTGCTGAACGGCATGCGCCTGTTGCGCCCGGAGCGGGCGCCGTAGGCCCTTCGGCCGGACACCCGTTGCCAGCCCGGGGCGCGCGTGATACGATGCGCGGTGCCTCACCCAGAGCCGCGTGCGTCCGGATTGGCCCGCCGCCTCCGTGCCCGGGCGCGGCCCACGGCAAAGGAGCCAACGAGTCGTGAACACCGTCCGCTGGGGCCTGCTGTCCACCGCGGTCATCAACCGCGCCCTCATCCCGGTGATCCGCGCCGCGCGGCGGGGCGAGGTCGTGGCGGTTGCCAGCCGCGACGAAGCCAAGGCCCGAGCCTACGCCAGCCAGTGGGAGATCCCGCGCTGGTTCGGCAGCTACGAGGCCATGCTCGCATCGGACGCCGTTGACGCGGTCTACGTGAGCCTGCCCAACCACCTGCACGCCGAGTGGACCATCAAGGCGCTCGAGTCCGGCCACCACGTGCTGTGCGAGAAGCCCTTCGCGCTCCGTCTGGAGGACGTGGATGCCATGATCGCCGCCAGCGAGCGCAGCGGCAAGGTGCTGGCCGAAGCCGTCATGTACCGCCACCACCCGCAGACCCGCGCGGTGGGCGAGTGGGTCCGCAGCGGCCGGTTGGGCGAAGTCATGCTGGTGCGCTCCGTCTTCAACTTCCGCTTCCGCGCCCGCCGCAACATCCGCATGGTGCCCGACTACGGCGGCGGCTGCCTGTGGGACGTGGGGGTCTACCCGGTCAGCTTCGCCCAGCTCGTGTACGGCGGCCCGCCGGAGACCGTCGTCGGCCGCATGTGGGTGGGCGAGACGGCGGTGGACGAGTCGTTCGTCGGCCAGCTGCACTTCGCGGACCAGCGCTTTGCACAGATCGCCTCCGGCTTCAACACGCCCTGGTACACCATGGCCGAGGTGGTGGGCACGGAGGGCCGGCTCCACCTCAACCGCCCGTTCACCTTCCTGCAGGAGGGCCGCCATCTGGTGTTCCACCCCAAGGACGGCGAGCCGCAGGAGGTGTTCGTGCCGGAGCAAGCGCTGTACGCGGGGCAGGTGGAGGACATGCACGCCGCCATCCTGGACGGCGCGGAGCCCTGCGTCTCGCTGCACGAGAGCCGCAACCACGTGCGCACCGTGCTGGCGCTGCACGCCTCCGCCCGGACGGGGCAGGTGACCAACGTGTGAACCGGCGCCCCGACCTGCGTCCGGACCGCGCGTGAAGCTCAAGGCCGTCCCGGCCGACTTCCGCGTGGAGGAGCGCTTGCGGCGAGTGCCGCGGGGAGGCGGTCACACCCTGTTTGCCATCAACAAGGTGGGCGTGACCAGCCTCCATGTCCGTGACGCACTGGCGCGGGCGTGCGGTGTGCCGGCGCGCCTGGTGGCCATGCCGGCTCTGAAGGACCGCCGAGCGGAGGCCGTTCAGCACGCCACGGTGCCCGGCGAATGGCCCACGGAGCTGCGAGGTCCGGGCTGGCTGGCGCGCGGCGTGGGCGCCGTGCGCCGCCCGCTGGGCCCGGCCGACCTGGCCGGCAACGGCTTCCGGATCGTGGTGCGCGACCTCACTCGGGCGGAGGCTGCCCGGCTGGCCGCCGCGCTGGACGGGGTGGCCCGCGACGGCCTGCCCAACGTCCACGACCGGCAGCGCTACGGCTCGTACGCGCCCGGCAGGGGCTTCATCGGCGAGGCCGTGCTGCGCCGCGACGCCACCGCCGCGCTGCGGCTCTACCTGTGCGAGGACCTGCTGGGCGACACGGCTGCCACGCGGGCCTTCAAGGCCGCCGCCCGGCCGGCGTGGCCGGACTGGCGGACGCTGTTCGCCATGGCGCCGGCGCCCTCCAACTACCGCAGCGTGCTGACGTTCCTGTGCGATCACCCGGACGCGCACCGCAAGGCGCTCAACCTGGTGCCCGACCGGCTGCTGTCGGTGTGGCTGGCGGCGTACCAGTCCTGGCTGTGGGACCGCTCGCTGGCCCTGCTCCTGGAGCGCGCGCATCACGGGCGCTGGCGCAAGGTCCGGTCGCTGCCGGACCTGCCCCCGCACGCGCTGCCGCTGGACCCGAGCCCGGAGCTGGTGCGGCGGCTAGGCGGACTGGAGATGGAGCTGCCCAACGCCCGGGCAAGGTGGCCCGAGCCGGAGGTGCAGGCGGCGGCGCAGGCGGCGCTGGCCGAGGCGGCGCTCACCACGGGCGATCTCAAGGCCCGCATCGTGAAACGCGCCTGGCTGGGGCGCGGCCGTCGGGCGCTGTGGGTGCGGCCTCTCGAGCTGGAGGTCGCCGAACCGCTGCCCGACGATCGCCACCCGGGGCGCTGGTCGCTGGCGGTGTCGTTCGTCCTGGGTCCGGGCAGCTATGCCACCTGGGTCCTGCGCGCCGCCGCCGCGCGCGGCGGCCTGCGCTCCGCGGCTTGATCGTCCGCCGGACGCCGGCCGCGGCGCGGCCGGCGAAGCCTGCCCACGCCAGGCGGGTCCCGCGCCGGTTGACGGCCGCCGCCCGCGGCGCCAGAATCAACCGCATGAGCCGTTTTAGGGTTCCCTGCGCCGACAGCTCGTTCCACGTGGTCAACCTGGGTTGCGCCAAGAACGTCG
>Ga0114946_10001464_pt1 | contig 16309 bp, 11 predicted proteins | sample WalLakDeSediment_FD_88676 | JGI IMG/M metagenome (GOLD analysis project Ga0114946, IMG submission 88676) | Lake sediment microbial communities from Walker lake, Nevada to study Microbial Dark Matter (Phase II) - Walker Lake 11/02/13 Deep Sediment | ecosystem: Environmental > Aquatic >... | reverse complement strand
GGTGCAATTCCGTTTCTTCTTCGACAGAACGATCAACAACCCCTTTGTCTCGAACCAGTTCAGAAACACCAATACCCACGGGGGTTTCAGTTTCCGGTTTATGCTGATGTAAGAAGCACGGTGATCTGGTTGTCTTTTACTTTTACCATCCCGCCGGAGATCGTCATATAAGAAAGGTTTCTGCTGCTGTCGATGATCTTTATTTTTCCGCTTTCCAGCAGGGCAACCAGGGGGGCATGGTTTACCAGCACTTCAAATGAACCCTTTTCTCCGGGCATTTGCACCAGGGCCACCTCGCCTTTATAGATAAGTTCTTCGGGTGAAAGGATCTCTAATAACATCTCTGCACGACGGTTTATTTCTTTTGCGAACTGTCTTTACCCCTTTTGATAACATCTTCTATGGTTCCTGCCAGGTTAAATATCGTTTCGGGATAGTTATCCATTTCTCCGCTCAGGATCATGGAGAATCCTTTTATGGTGTCGGAAACGGGCACAAAAACCCCTTTCAGTCCGGTATATTGTTCTGCCACAAAAAAAGGCTGACTGAGGAAGCGTTGCACTTTCCTTGCCCGTCTGACGAGGAGCTGGTCTTCGTCCGAGAGTTCTTCCATTCCGAGAATAGCGATAATATCCTGAAGGTCTTTGTATCGTTGCAGGATCATTTTTACCTGCCGGGCCGTTTCATAGTGTTCCTCTCCCACGTATTCTGAGGTAAGGAGCCTGGAGGTGGAGTCGAGCGGGTCTACGGCGGGATAGATCCCCAGTTCAAATATTTTCCTGTTGAGCACGGTGGTGGCATCCAGGTGGGCGAAGGTGGTTGCCGGTGCCGGGTCTGTAAGGTCATCGGCGGGCACATAGACCGCCTGTACCGATGTAATCGAACCTCTTTTTGTAGAGGTGATGCGTTCCTGCATCAGGCCCATCTCCGTGGCCAGGGTGGGCTGATAGCCTACGGCCGACGGCATTCGTCCCAACAGGGCAGACACCTCGGAGCCCGCCTGGGTGAAACGGAATACATTATCCATGAAAAACAATATGTCGGAGCCCATTTCCTGGTCTTCCCCGTCACGGAAATATTCGGCAATGGCAAGACCCGAGAGCGCTACCCTGGCACGGGCACCCGGAGGTTCGTTCATCTGACCAAACACCAGGGTGGCCTGTGACTGTGCCAACTCCTGATAATCGACCTTTTTCAGATCCCAGGCGCCGGCATGCATCGATTGCTTGAAGGCCTCCCCATAGCGGATAACACCAGAATCTATCATCTCGCGCAACAGATCATTGCCCTCGCGGGTACGCTCCCCCACACCGGCAAAGACACTGGTGCCCTGATAGCCCTTGGCGATATTGTTGATCAGTTCCATGATGATGACCGTCTTGCCAACACCGGCGCCTCCAAAGAGCCCGATCTTGCCCCCCTTCGGATAGGGCATCAACAAGTCAATCACCTTGATCCCGGTTTGCAGGATCTCCGTCTCGGTCTTTAACTCATTAAACTTCGGCGGGTCACGGTGTATGTTGTACCTCTTCCCCGTGGTCACCGCACCAAGACCATCGATCGGATCACCGGTAACATTGAACAGACGCCCTCTGATGTTCTGCCCGGCAGGCATGGTGATCGGACCCCCCGTGCACAGCACCTCCATACCCCTTGACAATCCATCGGTGGCATCCATCGAAATGGTCCTTACCGTATCCTCCCCCAGATGCTGCTGTACCTCAAGGATGATGCGGTGGCCAAGATCGTTCCTTACTTCAAGGGCTTCGTAAATGGATGGCAACACCTGGGTGTCCTCAAAAATTACATCCACCACAGGACCTATCACCTGGGCAACCCTGCCCCTGACCGGTGAAGCCTGTGCCTCCTCAGCAACTGTGTTTTTCGTTTTCATTCGTGAATGACCCTTTTTATCAGCGAAACAAACCGCCTGCTTCCGGGAAACAGTAAGTGGTCCTTTTGCAAAGGTAAACTCTTTTTCTTTAGAAATATTTTTCTTTATATCTTTAATCTTGCTTAAAGATGTATGACAGATGGATCCCGGCAATTTGACTGTAGTGAAGAAAATGCTGGCAGAAGGCAACACCATGGGCGTCATGGAGTTGACCGGCAAGGCCTATTCCCTTACCGGGCGTGTCATGGAAGGCAATAAGATCGGACGCACCCTGGGTTTTCCCACGGCCAACATGGAACTATCTGATAATGAATCTATTGTACCAGCCCGGGGCGTGTATGCCGCCATGGTATATGTCAGGGATACATGGTATGCTGCCATGGTGAACATTGGCATAAGACCTACCATCAACCTGCACCGGCTTACCGTAGAAGCCCATCTGTTTAACTTCAGCAAAGAGATCTATGGAGAAACGTTCTCCATTCATTTTCTGAAATACATACGCAATGAAATGCGGTTCACCTCTTTGGAGGAACTGAAACGACAGCTGCAGGCCGATAAGAAAATTATCCGCAAGGTCATCGCAGAAACAACACCAGGTATTATAAGCAACGGGGAAGCCCTGGTATGGGTCAGATCGTCATAATGTCACTTTCCTTTGTTTCCAGGAGCTTGTCGATCTGACCAACATATTGGTTGGTAAGATCCTGAACCTCTGACTCAAATTTTTTCACAAGGTCTTCCGGAACGCCTTCTTTTTCAAGCTTTTTGCCGCTGTCTATCGCCTCACGCCTCACATTGCGGATAGAGATCTTCGTGCTTTCCGCTTCCCCCCTGGCTTTTTTCACCAGATCACGCCTTCTCTCCTCGGTAAGCGGCGGAACGATGATCCGGATAATGGTACCGTCGTTTTGCGGGTTAAAACCAAGGTTTGCCGCCATAATGGCTTTTTCTATCGGACCCAGCATGTTTTTCTCCCAGGGCTGTACAATGATCGACCTGGGATCAGGGGTATTGATGTTCGACACCTGCGAAAGTTTGGTCAGGGTGCCATAATAATCAACCCTGACATTATCAAGCATCTGGGGATTGGCCTTGCCGGCGCGTATTTTCGCCAGCTCCCGCTCCAGATGCCCGATGGCGTTGCCCATTTTCTCTATTGTTTCTTCAATTACAAAATCTAATTCTTCGCTCATGGCAGATATCTTTGGTATCGCTGCAAATATAAAAAATATTGTGGTCTGATGATAATATCACCGCCGGATTTGTGTCGCCCGGGCTGTGTTTGATCAATTTTTGTGCCGGTGCACACGCCCGCGGCACATAATATTCATCGGTTTCTCACAAAAAACCTTTAATTTGGCAAAAAATTTCGCACCATCCCAACCATTCACAGCCATGATAAAATATAAACGTGTATTACTTAAGTTAAGCGGGGAGTCGCTGGCCGGCGGCAACAAACTCGGCATCAATGCTGATTCGCTGGAGGCCTATGCCCGTGAAATCAAATCTGTTGTTGATACGGGCATTCAGACAGCCATTGTGCTGGGCGGGGGTAATATTTTTCGTGGGATACAAGGCAGTAAGAGTGGCGTTGACCGTGTTCAGGGCGACTACATGGGCATGCTGGCCACCATTATTAACAGCATGGCGTTACAGGGGGCACTTGGGCAACAGGGCATTCCTGCAGCCATCCTCTCGGGCATTCCTGTTGAGCCTGTCTGCGGCAAAATGAGCCGCCGTGCTGCAACCCGTCTGCTGGAGACAGGCCATGTGGTGATCATCGCCGGCGGTACGGGAAATCCTTTCTTTACAACCGACTCCTCGGCCGCTTTGAGAGCCGCCGAGATCCAGGCCGATGTCCTGCTAAAAGGAACACGGGTCGACGGTGTGTATTCGGCTGATCCGGAAAAGCACCCTGATGCGGTCAGGTTCGACCGGCTCAGCTTCGAAGAGGCCTATGAGAGAAACCTCGGCGTGATGGACCTGACAGCCTTCACCATCTGCCGCGAAAACAACATCCCCGTTGTCGTTTTCAATGTGAACGAAACGGGGATACTGTACGATTTGCTGGTGGCAGGCAAACCCCTGGGTACATTGATCAGCAATGAACAATGATACCCCTTTGTCTATGACAGGGCCAGCCGGCGGAATGCAACCACGGTAAGGCCCTTGTCGACCTCCTTGAGCAGCTGCCCCACGGTTTTCTTACTGTCGATAATGGAGTCCTGGTTCAGCAAGGTGCTCTCCCTGTAAAACTTATTCAGTTTGCCAAGGGCGATCTTCTCGAGCAATTCTTCTGCCTTGCCTTCCTGACGTGCCTGTTCCTTTCCGATCTCAATTTCCTTTTCAACGATGGAAGGATCAACATCATCACGGTCGATGGCTACAGGGGCCATGGCCGCAATCTGCATCACGATGTCCTTGCCGGCCTGGTCAACACCCGCTGCATCCTTATTCATGGCCGCAATGGAAGAGATCCTGTTGCCGGGATGAATGTATGCAAAGGCTTTGGCACCTTCAACAACTTCAAAGGCCGACAAATCGAGTTTCTCGCCGGTTTTTCCTATCATGTCGGTGATGTTCTCTTCTACCGTACGGCCTTTAAGATCAGCTCCCCTGAGCTCCGCGAGGGTGCTGCAGTTCTTTTCAATGGCAAGGTTCAGAATGGACCATGCAAAGTCTGTAATTTCCTGGTTTTTTGCCACAAAGTCGGTTTCGCAGTTCAACATGATGGCAACTGCTTTTGTGCCCTCCGTGTTAACTTTTCCGATAACCACACCTTCATTGGCATCGCGGCCTGCACGGCTGCTGGCCACTTTCTGTCCCTTCTTGCGAAGGATATCTATCGCTTTTTCAAAATCTCCCCCGGATTCAACCAATGCCTTCTTACAATCCATCATACCGGCTCCGGTCTGCTGTCTGAGCTTGTTTACTTCTGATGCACTTATCTGTACCATTTATAGTGAAAATATTATGTTGTTTACGAATTATGGGTTTGTTTTTCGCGGGCGCTTTCCAGGGACTCTCTTCACACCGGCCGCTTTTAATGGTCTGCTGTCACTGCTTTCTTCATCCTTGGCTTTTCTGCCAACCTTGGCTTTTACCTTACCGGCCACGTCCTCATCCTCTCCTTCAGCTTCAAATGCCCGCTGGCGAGCTTCCTCTTCCAGCTCTCTTTCCTCTTCTTCATCAAGGGCTTTGTCCTTCTCCAGCTTACGCTCAGCCAGGCCTTCCTGAATGGCCTCTATAATCAGCCTGACAATGATCTGTATCGACTTGGATGCATCATCATTGGCGGGTATGGGAAAATCCACATCATGAGGGTTGGCATTGGTGTCGACAATGGCAAAGGTAGGGATGTTCAGTTTTTTGGCTTCGGCAACAGCAATGTGCTCCTTGCAGATATCTACGATAAATATGGCGGCGGGAAGCCTGTTCAGATCCGAAATACTGCCCAGCTGCTTCTCCAGCTTGGCGCGCTCACGCAATACCTGTAACCGTTCGCGCTTCGACATATTCGCAAAAGTGCCGTCGGTCTCCATCCTGTCGATGGTACTCATCTTCTTTACCGCCTTGCGAATCGTCGCAAAATTGGTAAGCATACCACCAGGCCACCTCTCCGTAACATAAGGCATGTTGATCTGCTCCACCAGCTGGGCAACGGTATCCTTGGCCTGCTTCTTGGTGGCAACAAACAAAATTTTCTTGCCCGATTTGGCAATCTGCTTCATCGCCGCAGCAGCTTCGTCAATCTTTGCAATGGTCTTATTCAGATCAATGATGTGTATGCCGTTGCGCTCCATGAAAATATAAGGAGCCATGTTGGGATTCCATTTCCTTTTCAGATGACCAAAATGTACACCGGCATCTAATAATTCATTATAGTTGGTTCTTGCCATGTTATAGGTTAAATTGTTCGGAATATAAAGATTAACGTTTGCTGAACTGGAACCTTTTACGCGCCTTTTTCTGACCAGGCTTCTTGCGCTCTACCATTCTCGGGTCTCTTCTTAACAAACCCTTTTCCTTTAACGCAGCACGCCATTCGGCGTTGATCCCTACCAAAGCTTTCGACAACGCAAGCCGTAAAGCCTGCGCCTGCCCCGTAATCCCACCACCGTCAAGGTTCACCCTGACATCGTATTTCCCCTCATTGCCCGTGAGCAGAAACGGCTGGTTAACCATATATTGCAGTATGCCAGTGGTAAAATAGTCTTTATAGTCGCGTTTATTCACCGTGATCTGGCCATTGCCGGGCTTAACATAGATCCTTGCAACAGCCGTTTTTCTTCTTCCTGAGGTATTGATAACTTCCATGCCTATTTAATTGTATTGAGGTTGATCTGTTTGGGTTGCTGTGCTTCATGCGGGTGCTCCCCCCCGGTATATACGTGAAGGTTGCGGAACAGTGCACTCCCCAGCTTATTCTTGGGAAGCATGCCCTTAACAGCCTTCTCTATAATGAATGCCGGCTTTTTGGAAAGCATCTCACGGGCAGTGGTAAAACGCTGACTCCCCGGATAACCCGAATGACGGACATATTCCTTCTGATCCCACTTGTCACCTGTTAACCTGACCTTTTCAGCATTAATCACTACCACATGATCACCACAATCGACATGTGGGGTAAAATTGGGCTTGTTCTTGCCCCTGATTATTTTGGCTACCTTGGCAGCCAATCGACCTAAAACCTCGTTCTCCGCATCAACAAGAACCCAGTCTTTTGTAACGGTTTCCTTGTTGGCAGAAACGGTCTTGTAACTTAATGTATTCATCTCTCTTGCCTGTATTGCTGATTCTATTTTGTCAACCCCCTTAACTTTACCGTATTTAAGGGGTGCAAAGCTATGATATTTTTTTGGATTCAACAAGTTTATTAACAACAATTTGTTAATAATTTTGCCGGCTGCCACTGAATAATAACACGGCCCGTTTTTCAGGCTGCAAAGTTACATATTTTTCCTTTAAATTAACATGTTACAGAAGGAAAAATTGTAATTTCGCCAAATCCAACAGATGTTATGAAAAAATTATTTAGTACCCTTTTTATAACGCCATTTCTAATTCTGTTACTTACGATCAAGACGGCTGCTATCTCCCCTGAGGCAAGGTTTTCACTGCTGACTGCCAGTCCTGGTACTGAATTGTATTCGGTATTTGGCCATAGCGCATTGCGGGTCTATGACCCTGAAAACCTTACAGATGAAGTATATAACTATGGCACTTTCGATTTTGAAACGCCCGGGTTCTATCTGAAATTCTCACGCGGACAATTATTGTACCAGCTATCTGTAACCAGCATGTCGGTCTTCCTTTTCGAATATGAATCAGAACGGCGGGCTGTGTATGAACAGGTGCTGAATCTGACAGCAGAAGAGAAATATACCCTGTATGACTTCCTTCAGGTTAACCGTTTGCCTGAGAATAAATCCTATTTGTATGATTTCTTTTATGATAATTGTTCAACCAGGATTCGTGATATTGTTGACAGGTTTCTGGACATAGACTGGGGTGAAGACCGGTATTCAGATTCACCCAGAAGTTTTCGCGACATGCTTCAGCCCTATTTGGCTGGTGCGCCATGGCCACGTTTTGGTATTGACATTGCACTTGGTCTGCCGGCCGACAGAATCGCCGGCCCCTGGCACTATATGTTCCTTCCCGACGAACTGATGTTCTCGTTTGATCAGGCCCGTCACCGCGATGGACGCCCCCTGGCGGGGGAAGTGTCTGTTGTACTGCAGGAAACCCCTCCAGGGGCCTCTAAAACGCTTCTGAGGCCCCTGCTGCTGATGTGGCTGGTATTTGCCGCCGGTCTGTTGTCCCTTTTGAACCCCCGCTTTTCACTGTGGTTTGACAGGATCTTTTTCGCTGCACTGGGGGTAACCGGATTGGTCATCTTTTTACTTTGGTTTTTCTCAGACCACACTTCCACCAACCAAAACATGAACCTTATGTGGGCCTTACCCACACATCTTTATTTCATATTCCGTTTAAACAAATTGCATCAACCCAAAATCGTCAGATGGTATTTCAGGGGGGTACTCGTCATCGCATCCCTGTTGATGATTCTTTGGCCCCTGATCCCCCAGGGGTTTAATCCCTCCTTTTTCCCGCTGCTCGCAATCATTGCGGTGAAATCCTATTTTATCACATTCTTTAGAGAGAGCGGGACGGAGGGACGGGGGGACTGAGGGAGAGAGGGAGAGAGGGAGGGACTGAGAGACGGAGGGACGACGGCGCGAGACTCTGTTTGGGATTTCTCCCTTCGGTCGAAATGACAAAGCATTGCGGCCTTTGCGCATGACTTGGCGTTCCTCTGCGGTTAAAGAACTCTGCGGCCTCTGCGTGGACAGAATTGTAATGCCAATTATTAACAAAAAAGGGCTGCCTACACAATAGGCAGCCCTTTTCATATAGGGAAATGAATACCTTTTATTTGGTAATCTGTACCCTGTGGGTTACAGACCCTTCGTTGGTAAGGATCTGTACAAAATAGATACCGTTTCTCAGTTCGGATACATTCATTTGCATTCTGTAATCATTTACAGGAGAAACGTAAACCAGTTGTCCGAGCATGTCCATCATACGAACTTCGACAATCTGATTGCCTGATTCGATATTGAGCAGGCTGCGTGCAGGATTCGGATACACATTCAACTGCACCGCATCTGGTTTTTCAATTGAAGTGGGATCGCCAGCCAGGCTGCCAAACCAATCATTGAGAACCACATCCGCATCAACAACAGAGAAGGTTCTGTTGGGATCACCATCCCATTCACCATTATCCCATCCTGCATTCAGGAAATACTTGTACATATAATCGCCTGCGACAAGATGGAGGGTTTTGGTATAGATGTTAGGGTCAGCAGTTGTAGCTGTCATGGTTTGATTGTCAGGATCAGCGCCAGGCTGCTGCCAACCCAGCATGCTGCCGGTTACATAAACCTTATCAGACGCCGCATTGAAGGTAAGTTTGTGGTAGAAACCATCTACATACTTCATGTTCACGTTGAAGGTAACCGAGTACACCTTTTCGAAGTTGGCAATAAGGGTCAGGTCACTGGTGATAACAAGGGTATTCTCGGCGGAGGTTGAAACCTCATTGCCATCCTCGTCGGTCCAGTTCACAAACACATAACCCTCGTTGGCCACGGCATTTACCACTGCGGATTGACCGTAGTTATAAGTACCTGCGCCGGTCACAACCCCACCTTCTGCCGGCTTGGCAATGAGGGTCACGACATAGTCGATCAGCACAAAGTTGGCCGTAAGGGTAAGGTCACTGCTGGGCATCGTTATTTCATTAGCTGGTTGTGTCGATACGACCGCACCATCTACATCCGTCCAGTTTACGAATTCGTAACCTACTGCAGGGATGGCATCTACTGAAATAACATCTCCAAAGTTATAAATACCTGCTCCAACCACCTCACCACCTTCTTCCGGATTGGCTATCAGCGTAAGCGTATAGTCGATCAGTTCAAAGTTGGCAACAAGTGTAAGGTCGGCAAACATCTGGATGGTATTGGCGGCATTTTCCGAAACAAGTGTTCCGTCGGCCAACGTCCAGTTAACGAAAGCATAGCCTTCGTTGGGTATAGCATCCACTTCTGCAAATGATCCATAGGGGTATACTCCGGCACCAACCACTTCACCACCTTCTTCCGGCTCGGCGGTCAGGGCCACGACAAAGGTCTCATCAGTAACCTTTAATGAACCATTAATAAAGTTAACAGGTATGGATGCAAGTGAGGGTGACTGCAGGTCAGATCCGCCCATGAAAGTAAGCGGCGTATGAACGTAATCACTGTAGGCAAATGTCAATACGAGCAATTCGCCATCAGCGATTTCAGCACCGGCAGTACCGGTCCATGCAATGTTAATCTTACTCCCGTCGGCATTTACATTCCATCCGGAAAGTTGGGAAGCGGCATAGGTTTCCAGGTCAACCTGGTCACCATCATATCCGATCACCAGGTTGATGGAGCCTACTGCAGTAGCAAAATCCATTGCATGAATGGCAACATCGATGAAGTTCTGATTGGTATTATCGATCTCTTCCGTATACAGAAATACATCTTCGATCATTAGCTGGGCTGAGCCGGGAGGAACATCGTGAAATATGAGACCATCAATGAATTCCACTGAAAGGACACTGAGGTCGGAGGTTACTTCGCTGTTACCCTTGAACCTGAGTTGAGCCAAACCGCCACCCTTGTAGAGGAGTTCAATATTGAACACAGGGCCGGTTATCGTATTGAAGTCGGTTGGGTCTCCTGTCCACATCACATTGATAACCCCATCGCTTTCACTGGCTGTTATACCGGTCACACCCGGAGCGGGGATTACACTGGCGTAATCCAGCTGGGTAGGATTGACCTCGATATACAGGGAAAAAGAAGAAACAGCGTCAAAGCCATCACCATCAATAGTAACGGGCATGAGAACGGTTCCGCCTATGCTGGCACCTACTTCATCCATTGCAACGGTACCGGCAAAATCGTTAGGACTTATTGAACCACCTTCGAACTCCACGCCTTCAATTTGTGAAAGGGTGGCTGTTGTAAATTCACACGCGTTCTCTATGAAATTCAGTTTTGTATGAAAGCCTCCACGATATTCCAATCTCAGATCCAGTAAATGACCGTCTGCCGGGTTATCTTCGCCTGTCAAGGGGATATTGAGCGGTTTGATCCACTCAATCTGGATCCGGTCATTGTTATAACCTTCAACCCATGTCCCTTCGAAAGCCATGTTTTCGATGCCCACAAAGCTCACAACCTCCGTATCGATATCGATAATGAGCGTCATGGCTGCCAGGTTGGCAAAGTTTTCCATGTGCACAGGTACCAAAACCTCACCGGGATCCGCTGTCACATGGCCAATAGAAATCTTGGGCGCTTGCGCCAGCAGTCCGGGGACAACAAACAGCATTACCAGGATCGTTAGGTAAATTCTTTTTATCATGTGCTTTATTATTTTTAGCGTTAATAAATAGATGACTGAAAAAAAAGCAACCGGTTTATTTAACAGTAAAAGGCAATGGTAACCTTGCCTGTGTATACAACTAATTCTTACTTACATAAATAACAGCTGATCTTAATACAACACCATAAACCAGTTTTTTAAAAGATGCTGTTCCGGAGCAAAACTCCGGAACAGCATTCTTTTGCTTTTATTTCATGAGAACAACGTTCCCGGTAGCTGTGTAAGTGCCAGACTGTGCTTCTACAGCGATTCTGTAGATGTACATTCCGTCACCAGACAGGTCGGAACGACTCAGCTGTACATTCTGTGTACCAGCATTCTGATTTTCATCAACCAGGGTTTTCACAACCTGTCCAACGCTGTTGTATACAACCAGTGTCACTTTTCCAGCCTCTGGGAGGGTGTACTCAATGTTGGTGATTGTGTTGAACGGGTTGGGGAAGGTGCGAATGCCCAGATTGGTGATCTCAGCGTCAATAACGTTGGTTACGGCGTTGGCGGTAACTACATCGCTATTGAGTGATACATTCAGTACATTGGCGTTGGTGCCGGCGAATTCGGTCATGCCATCCAGTGTAAATACCTGTGCGGCATTCATCTGACCAATTAAGCGGGCGGTAACAACCATAACCGGGTCGTTGGCGTTAAAGAATTCAGGAGTGATGCTGGCTACGATCAAGCTGCCTGCCTGATTGTCAATTCTCTTAATGTCAAAGTTGACGTCAAGAACTTCAATCATGCTGTTGTCGTAGTTCAGTCCGAGTGTGATGGCGCCAACTTCTGCCCTCTCGCTGATGCGTACAGGGATCTGTACGATATCGCCGATCTGGGCTTCCATTGAACCATTGTACTCAAGAGCAACTGCTGATTCTGCTTTCACCAGGCCGCTGGCCGGCGGGATGTATGAGCTGTTCACATCACCGGTAGCAACATAGTAAATGTGCAGGTTGTTGTTAACATTGTTCTTCAGGTCAATCACATTACTTCTGTAGTAGAAGGTGTTGGCAGGTGATGTACCCAGGTATGCAGCGGTTGGGCTGGCAAATACAATGTCATCGGCACCAAATGGAGCAGGCCATGTCATTGCACCAAGGGCGTTCACCATACGACCGGTTACGCGGAAGTTCGGTGTGTTGCCCGGGAATTGAGCAATGTTACCAACTACGCGGTAAAGGGCTGTGAGAGCGTCAGCTGCTGTTACGTCGCTGCTGCTGTTCACGTCGGCAACGGTATGGTAGAAGGTACCGGCACCAGTCCATGCATAGTTGTAGGGAGCAGCGCTCAGGTCAACATCGGCTGCCATCAGGGAGATCGCCAGAGCGTCGGTAGCATTCACGCCGCCCCAGTTCCTCCAGGTGTAACCGTATGCCAGCTGACCTTGTGCGTCAGTGATGTTCGGGTCATAACCGTATCCACCGTCGAAGACGCGAATTCTGTAGTTCTTGGTCAGGTCGATGTCTTTGAATTCAAAGGTTGATTCAACCCTTCCGTTAACTGCTTTGGGTTCAGCTTTCGTATGGTCAACTTTTACGTAGTTGCCTGGTACAGCCTGCCACAGTTCAACATAGAAGTAGTCAGGAAGTTCCTGTCCGCCGGCAAAGGTAGTGGCAAACGGCGACGGGATCCTGGTTTCTTCGTTGTTGTAGTACCTGATAAGACCTGCAATGTGTCCTTTTGCAAGGGTGATCATCTTGGCAGGAACTGCAGGAACCGGCTGGCAGTAGTCAGCACCGGTGGTGCGTGTTACATTGATGGTGGCTGAAGTAGCCGTCATGCTCCACTGTACAGTGATGCTGTTGGTTCCTGCGCCACTTACAATAGTGCCTGCACCGGCAGGAGTGATAGCCCATGCATAGGCAACACCTGCGTACTGTTCTACGGAATAGGTCTGGGTAGAACCTGCAGCAACAGTTTCAGGACCTACGATCATATCGGCACCGACAAATTTCTTGAACGGTACGAAGTCTGCTTTTTGCAGCGTGATACATCCGGTAGCCTTGCTCTGGAGCTCCCAGTAAATGACGTTTTTGGTTTCGTCAGTACCGTTCCAGGTGATCTTGATCCACGGATAAGGTGAAGTGTAGACACCGGGAGATACCAGGGTCAGGTGCGGGTTGGATGCCATAGAGATATGGGCATTGCTTCCATCGGGAACAATCCACTTCAGGATGGCGTTAGCAGTCGGATCGGGCTTCAGGATGTAATGCTCCTCAATGCCGGGGCAAATCGGTACATCTTTGTAGCTGAGATCACGGCATTCGAGGGCAACGGTTTCAGGTGATACATACCACTCTACTTCGAAGCTTTCGGAATCCGGACCGTCGCACGACTGAACTGTCCATGTGAGTTCATACACACCGGGAGCGGCAAACTTGGCCACTGCATTGGGTGTATTGGCATTGGGTGAGAAGGTAACACCAGCAGGTGTGGCTGACCAGGTTCCGGCCGGGTTAAGGGCGTTCAGCTGCAGGGTGTTCTGCTTGTGCTTTTCAAAGTTGAGCGACTCAGGCTGTTTCCAGCAGTAGCAGCATGGCAGCGGCCTGTTGGCATTGGCTGTGATAGGATCAGCAAACATAACTTCTACGGCGGCAGTTGCTACCAGACATTCGGGCTGCTTGGTGTTCGGGAACACATAGTTGCCTGAAGGGTTGGTAACCGTCCACTCAAACACATAAGTACCGGGCATGCTGACAGTAGCATCTGTCTGGGCAGCGTTGGCACCACCTGAGAAGGTAACAGTTGCACCATCAGGTTTTACAGCAACTACCCACATACCTTTACCGTCAACATAAGGAGCATTGCCTGTCGGAGGCTCAACAGCGTCGAGGCTGACAGTGCGGCCGCAAATATTCTGCTCGGGCTCAACAAGAAGCGTAGCAACGGGCTTCCAGTAGAAAGCAACGGTCATGAATTTTTCGTCGGCATGGTACGCGCTCCAACAGTCGTCCGGAGTACTACTGGTCGCTAAAGTATTGGCACCATGTACCTGGTAGGTAGTGGCATCATTATAGGTTGTGTGTGCCACAGCCTTGGCAAACGGAGCCTTGTTTTTGTGAGCATTGATCTCTACTTCAGCACCGTTGGCGGGAGTTACATTCTGCGTAAACGCAGTAATGCGGAACCCATAGGTCGGGTCGTATTTGTGACCCACAGCACCTGTATACTTGCAATAGTAGTTGTTCCACTTGTCGGAAGAAATACGTGCGTAATGCCTGAAAGTATATTCACCATATACATTGTAATCGGCATCGGCACTGCCTATCCTTACCCATACTTTGTCCTGGGTAGCACTGTACGTTCTGCTTAAATAATTCTGTACACTATCAACACCATAATTCCGGTTGGTGAAGGTTCCCTGTGCTCCGTTAGAGCTGAACCTTACCTGGGGATGTACGTCTTTATTGTACGCAGCATTAACATGCGCGTTCTTGAAGCGCGTAACTTCCCAGACGCGTGTATTGATGTCATACTGGTTTACTTTTGACATCTGCGCGTTTTTGGGAACGCGTTCCACCGAAGAATTCAGGTCGGTTACCAGGGTGCAGGTGTTGAAGTTAGACTCGATGTTTACTTTAACACGCGGGAAGAATTCCACCCATACAACAGGACCATGCTGGCAGGCCGGGCACTCATACTCGCTTGCAGCGGGATAAGTTGCCTCGCATGAACTTCCTGGCCATGCTGTATCACATTTAGGTGTCCTCTTGGCGGCGTTGTCATCCACAACCCAGGTAAACGCATACTTGCCGTATGATGATACGGTTACGTTGGTTTCGCTGTTAAAACGGTTGTTGAAGACAGGGATGTTGGATCCGTCGGGCCTGTAAATGGTTTTCCAGTGACCTGTGCCAACGGCCAGGGTGTCGGGCTGACCCCATGGGTTCTTGATGGCGATGCGGAAAGCACGGGCCTTCAGCGCATAGGTGTTGTCAGCAACAGCGTCGGCATAGCTTGTCACCCATTGTGGTTTGGGATCAAACGGCGACTGGATGTTGCAGGCATCGGCATGCGGACGGTTCGGGTCTTTCACTTCTGCTTCAAAGTACTGTTCGAAGCATACGGAGTAGGTGACTTCATGCTTGCAGGTCGGATCCAGTTTGTTCCATACTTCAAGCTTGAACACATAGCAGCCGAGTGCACAAACGTGTACATAGGTGTTGATCGGACCGCCGGTGATATCGCCTGTTCCGCTGTTGAGCGTAGCAGGAGTACCATCGGCAGTAAATACCGCAGCACCCGGGCCGCTAACCTGTGACCACTTGTAAACAAATGTAGGAGTAGCTGTAGAACATGTCGGCTTGATGGCAAGGCCGGCACCCAACCAGGCAGCATTGGCGGTAAGACCACCCTGCGGGCTGCAAACTGTAGGAAGTTCAATCCATGTATCAACACATACTACCGCGTCTGACTCGGCATTCTTGGTCAGTGTCGGCTGTGCATAGAAGTTGATTTTAACATCCTTATACTTGGGTGCGCAATACTTCGACCAGGTTGTCCACCTGAAAGTATATTCACCTTCGCAGGGTACTTTAACTTCAACTTCATGTCCTTCGGGATTGGTTGCCGTGATGTCCCAAACTTTACCTGCAGTGTGGGGTGCTCCGGCAGAAGGCTTGAAGGTAACACCATCCGGGCCGCCTACTTTTGTCCACTGTCCGTAAGAACATGGGGTGGTGGGCGGGGTGGCTACGAGGTCATAAATATCGCCGCAGGTCTTGTCATCAGCCTGAACAACGGGAAGCGCTTCCTTGGAAATGCCTACATAGATCCTTTTGGTTTCGGAGCAGCCATCCCTTGTAACGGTGAGCTCAATCCATGCGTTGTCAACAAGGCAGTCGGTGGCTTTGTCCCATATCATGGCAAGGGAGTTCTGGGTAGATGTACCCGCTTCGGGCGAACCAAAACCGGGGAGCCATGACCATGTGAAATTGAACCTGTCAGGAGGATCTGCAGAAAGCAATGTGCCGGGAGCCTGCGGAGTGCCTCTCCTGGCATTGTAAGTCGCCAGTTTTTTGAAGTTGGAAATCGTTTCCAGGCAGATTGTTGCCGGGCCGTCGATATACCAGTCGCCAAAATCGTTCTCTTCAATAGTAACGCTGGCCATGTTGGAATTCAGGCAGTCGCCATAGACTTCACGCCAGAAAACATCGCCAAAAGCCCACTGGCCTGCAGTACGGGTCAGGTTCTGACCGGTCTGGCCGGTGAGTATTCCAGCAATATCATTCCTGTACCACTGGTACTTGAAAGGAAGACCGCCGGTGTTGGGAACAGATCCCGTGATCAGGATGGTGTTGGTCAAGGCACAAGCACCTTGCACAGGACCAATGATGTTGTTGGTTACATCTGTGTTGTCTGTGTAGGTGAACTTAACAGGTGCTGACGTATTTTCATTGTCATTTCCTGTGGGTAATGCTGTAATCT
>Ga0114946_10001463_pt1 | contig 16310 bp, 12 predicted proteins | sample WalLakDeSediment_FD_88676 | JGI IMG/M metagenome (GOLD analysis project Ga0114946, IMG submission 88676) | Lake sediment microbial communities from Walker lake, Nevada to study Microbial Dark Matter (Phase II) - Walker Lake 11/02/13 Deep Sediment | ecosystem: Environmental > Aquatic >... | reverse complement strand
TTTACTTCCACTGAAGACTTGCTTTTGCAGGCTTGTTTTGAAAACCCTAGTATAGAAGTCAGGAAAGCTTCCTTGCAACTGTTGAAAGTGATTGGATTACCTCCAAGTAAGCCCTCTAAAGGTATGATGGAGACCGCACAAAGGATGGCTCAAAATAGATATTTAAGTCAAGAGGAAAGAATATTGGGAATACATATTCTGGCCCTGCATAACCCCAAACCCTATGAGGTGGTCTTAAAAGGCATGATCCGGCCCATGGAACCGCTACCTGTACAATTGGCAGCCTTGAAAGCAATCAGTTCCATTCCTGATGATTCGTCGGCTCAATTTGTTTTAAAAGAATGGAATACGCTCAGTCCCGAAGTCAGGGAGGAAGGACTGAATACACTGATGGCCAATAATCAAAGGATGAATTTACTCTTGGACGGGTTGGAAAGCGGAATAATCCAAGCCACTCAGCTTGGTTGGCCGAGAAGTGTCCGATTGATGAATCATTACGATTTGGATTTGAAAAGCAGGGCCCGTTTGCTGATTAATACCATGGAAGGCAGGGAGGAAGAAATTCTTCAAAGGTATAAGGGTTCCTTGGAATTGAAAGGTTCCTTCGCTGAAGGGAAAGTCGTTTATGATCAAAACTGTGCTGTCTGTCATAAAATGGGACTGGAATTGGGTCAGGCATTTGGTCCTGATCTGGCAACATTGAAAAATCGGAGAAATGAGAACATCCTGCGGGATATTCTGCTACCTAACCTATCTATTGCAGATGGATATGACCTATGGTCGGTTGAATTGCAAAACGGCGAAAACCTGCAGGGATTGATTGCCTCCGAAACTCCTACTGCCATAACTTTGCGATATACAGGAGGTCAGGAAAGAAGTATTGCAAGACAGGACATCAGTTCTTTGAAAGTGATGGAGATGTCAGCCATGCCTTCCGGACTGGAAAATAATATCAGTCCACAGGAAATGGCAGATTTATTGGCTTTTATTTTAAGAAAAAATTAGTAATCAATTTCCTTTAAAAAAATTAATAAGATGAACGGTAAGAATCTTCTTAAAGCCATTTTGGGTATTTTTTTCTTATGGTCAACGGATGAATCATTTGCTCAAACACCTCCTTTCCCTTGGCCGGATGGAAAGAAAATGGCACTCAGTCTGAGCTTTGATGATGCTAGGTCCAGTAATACTGCTCTCGGCATTCCATTACTCGATGAGTTTGGGATAAAGGCTACATTTTTTGTTGTTCCCGACAACTTAAAGAGAGATTTGGAAGGATGGACAAAGGCAGTTGCTTCCGGTCACGAAATGGGTAATCACTCCATCATGCATCCCTGTAGCGGAAATTTTGTCTGGGCAAGAGAAAAGGCTTTGGAAAACTACACAATAGATAGGATGCGGGAAGAACTGATTCAGGCCAATTCGGAAATCGAAATGCTTTTAGGCGTAAAACCTATTGTCTTTGGTTATCCCTGCGGTCAAACCTTTGTGGGAAAAGGCATCTATACACAAAGCTATGTTCCATTGATTTCGGAAATGTTTATTGCAGGAAGAGGGTGGATGAGTGAGGCCCCCTCAGATCCATTTTATGTGGATTTGGCTCAATTGACAGGAATGGAGATGGATGGAAAAGAGTTTGAAGAAATACTTGCCCTGATAGAAGCAGCCTCAAAAAATGGGCAATGGTTGGTCTTGGCGGGCCATGAAACCAATGATTCGGGAAACCAAACAACCCGCCTGAATATGTTGAGGAAATTATCCCAATATGTCAATGACCCAAAAAATGGGATTTGGGTAGCCCCGATAGGGACCATTGCCCAATATGTGAAAAAAATCAGAGAGGCAACAGCAGACACCACTAATATTCCTGAATTGGTGAGAGTTTCTTCCAAGGATCAGCTCAGATTAACTGCTGAAAAGGGTAGGGGAATTGGTCCAGCTATCCAATACATGCCTGATTGGAAAGCGTTTGGTTGGTTTACTTCCAATGACAGCGTGGTCTGGGAGGTAGAAATACCAATTGAAGGGGTGTATAAAGTCTGGATGGAGTGGTCTGTTTCAGATGAAGAGGCAGGTAAGGAGTTTATACTGAAAGCTGGAAGTGAAAATATAAGAGGGGTAGTGGAAAAGTCAGGTTCATGGGAAACTTTCCAGAGAAAGGCCATAGGTAACATCAAATTGAAGAAGGGTTACAATAAAGTAATTTTCAAATCCTTTGAGGAGTTTGAGGAGGAAGGTGCCCTTTTGGATTTGAGGGAAATCACGCTCATAAAAGATGAATGAGAATTGATCAATCTTTTTCCCATTCAATTTTTTTGAAGACAATTTCGGAATAATTCGCCCTTTCATATAAAATACCAAGGGTAATTGGGTTGATTTTGACCAGATCGCTGTAGGCAGTCCATGGTAATTTGTTTACATCCTTAGTCCTGTCCACTAAGATTGATCTTTCCCATGTTTTGCCCTCGTCATAACTGATTTTTAGGGTGAGGTTATTTCGGTGATACGGATCGGAAGCATTGGAATGTGCCAAGATCATTTTTCCATTCCTTTTTCCTATAGATAAAATGGACCCTTGGCAGACAGGATCAGGAAGTGATTTCTCAAAATAAGCTTCATCCCAAGTATTTCCCCCATCGCTCGAAAAAGCCAAAATTCTGCTTCTGATGTCTCCCCTTTGGTTTCTGATACTCATGATCAGGCGGCTGTCCGAGAGTTCACTGGCTATGGATTCATTAGATCCTGGAAAAATGATGGATTCCGAAAGATGAAAGCTTTCCCCGTGATCATCCGTATAGAATCCATGGGCCTGGTATTCTTCGAAATTCTCCTTTGGAGGTCCTACGGAATGATTGGCTGCCACAAAGATCCTTCCTTTGAATTTCCCTTCCTGAAATTGAAAAGCATGTCCAGGTGTATTGGCGTAATGTCTCCAATCCTCTTTGAAATTATAATCCGGATTGAATTGAGGGTGCTTTGGCCTATGGGTCTGCATGGTAATGTTTACAGGAACTTCCCAGGATTTACCCAGATCAAATGATTTCATCATCCAAACCTCTCTTACGCCAAGGTTCATTCTGACCTCATATTCATGATTGTTGCCGGTATTGAAAAACAGGTAAACCACACCTTGGGGATAGGCAGGATCATGTAGGTCTACAACCGGTGCGGGGTTTCCCGCCTGAAGAGAATCATAATCCACAAGCATCTGCAAAGGTGACCAGGTATTACCTTCATCAAGGCTTCTTTTCATCACCAGGTTGATATCCCCAAAGTCATCTGTTCCATGAACCCTTCCTTCCGCAAAGGCCAATAGCTCTCCATTGGGCAAGGAAATTATGGCAGGAATCCGGTATATGGCATGCCCTTCCTTTCCGCCCTGAAATACTATATTTTCCTGGGCTGCTATACTGGAAATAAACAAAAGGAGGCAGCATGAAAAAAGGAGGGATTTGATTGTATTTACCATAGCTTTTATTGTTCGGTTTAAATATAAAAGAAGTCTTGCATTTATACATTAGGATCTCTTTTTATCCGTTTTTCAACGATCTTTTTTTACCATTACTAATTAATACTAAATTTATATGAGAATTGGACCTTCTTGAATTTTGAAATCAAAGATGAAAATAAGCTTTTACAAAGATTACCAGACCATGAGCCAAAAGGCTGCCCAAATCGTTTTGGATGAGGTCAGCTCGAAACCCGATTTGCTATTTTGTGCAGCCACGGGAAATTCACCGACAGGAATGTATGCCGAATTGGCAAAAAGTAAAGGGACATTCAGTGAATTGAGGGTAGTTAAAATGGATGAATGGGGAATCATCCCGCTTTCCCATCCGGATTCCTGCGAAAGTTATTTAAAGAAACACCTTCTAGGTCCTTTGGATATCGTGGAAGACCGGTATGTGGGTTTTGATACAGCATCAGAAAAAGTAGAGGAAGAATGCAAGAGGATGCAAAAATTTATCAAAGAAAGCGGTCCTTTTGATATCTGTATATTAGGTTTGGGAAAAAATGGGCATATCGCCTTCAATGAACCCGCCGATGAACTGCAGATGGGTTTCCATAAAGCCCTTCTCGCAGAGTCTACCATTCAGCATGATCCTGTCCTCTCATTGGGAAATGAACCTGCCTATGGCTTGTGTGTGGGGATGCGTGATATTCTTCAGTCCAGAAAAATCATTTTTTTGGTGACAGGAAAAGGCAAAGAAGAAGCTGTCAAGAAAATCATGAAGGGAAGAATCTCCACTCAATGCCCAGCTACTTTCCTTTGGTTGCACCCCAACACCGAATGCCTGATTGTTGAATGAAGGATTACAATCATAAAGGTCATTGATTAAATCAATTGAATTGCAGGTTAAACATTAAACTTCTGCTCATCGAATTCCCTGTTTTTCATTCCCAATTCTACATAATTCAGGCTTTTTTAAGAAGAGCGAAATCGTTTTTAGGGAAAGAAATTTCGCATAATAGTGCTATGTTAGCCTCCTGATAATTTCCTGATGTTCAGGCCATTTATCCAGTAGTTCATCAGCTTTGTATAGTTTAAAATCCCTGAAATCAAAACCTGGCGCTACTACACAGGAAACCAGAGAATAGGAGTTTTCCTGATCTACCGTGGAACCGAAAATCACTCCTTCCGGAACCAATTTTTGGGGCTGATGACCCATTGAATGGGTTGGTCCTACCATAAGTTTTTCATATCCCTTTTCAGAGAGCACATGAACAGTGAGGGGGCTTCCTTCATGGTAATACCAGATTTCTTCGCCTGCAATGCTGTGGAATTTCGAAACGTTTTCAGAGGTAAGAAGAAAATAAATGGAGGTGGCCAAAGAACGGGATCCTTTTGATGTTTGTACCTCTAATGGAGACCTGTATGTTTCAGAATAAAAACCACCCTCCGGATGTGGTTTTAATTGTAATTTTTCCACTATTTCATTTACTCTATCTTCCATATATTTTAATGTTATGCCAAAATTCAAAAAGTTTATCCAAAGAGAAAAGTAATAGATGTCAGGAATTGGGGATATTGTTTTTAAATACCTGGGCTCTATATGTTAAAGGAGATACCTTTTTTTCTTTTTTGAATACCCTATTAAAATGCGTAACTTGTTGAAAACCTGTTTGATATGCAATTTCAGAAACATCCCAATCTGTACTTGTCAGCCAGCGACATGCTTGTTCTATCCTCAATTTATTTAAATAGGTGATGAAAGTATGTCCAATCGTCCGTTTAAACCAACGGCAAAAGTATGTTGGGCTCATATGCATTAATTCCGAAATTTTGTCCAATTCGATTTGTTCCTGGAAATTCCCATGTAAATAATTTTTCACTTTATTTACTTTGCTATGTTCCTTTTCAATAAAGCTGAGACCTCTATCGCTGCTTTTTGAAATATTCGTTTTTGGTGAATTTTCAAGTTTTGCAATCAGATCTATTAATGATAAAAGTTGGGATATTGGATTCATATTACCAAAATTGGATATGATTTCAATTAAGCATAAAGAAGGATCAGGAAATAGATACCCGTTTTTTGCCCGATATAGAAATTCGGTCAAGTGAGCTAATTCAGGGAAATTTTTGAACACAGTAATTGGGAATTGAAATACATGTGCAATTTGTTTTTCCAGTTCCTGCTCTCCTTGCGTAGCCCATGTATGGGGTAGGTTTTCTCCCAACAGCACCAGATCTCCCTCTTCAAACAAACTGATATTGTCACCTACATATCGAATACCTTTACCCTTTTCTATAAATGTAAGCTCAATTTCAGGATGATAGTGCCATAAATGAGGGAAGGCAGGTAATTCCAATTTCAAATATTGGAAAGACTTGGACTTATGGATCTCAGAAATCTGTTCAAGAAAAGGCTTCATTGTCCTATTTTAACTATTAATTTATAAAAATTCACCATGTAAGTGCAAAAAATGTAAAGAATTGAATAAAATAGGAAAAATGATTTTAATGGTGTTTAGGTAATTTTGAAAAAAACATCAGCCATGAAGCATTCAATTCTGCAGGAAAAATACCCGGTTTCCCAAGAAGCCAAAGGTTTCTATCAGGAAAACAAATTCGTAAAATTAAAACAGGTGTTAAGCCCTGAGGTTATTCATGATTTTAATGGAATTATTTCAGAAGAGGTGGGCAAGTTCAATTCAAAAACCCTGCCCATGGAATCCAGAGACACCTATGCTAAGGCTTTCCTACAAATCTTTAATCTTTGGAGAGAAAATGAGGAAGTAAAAAAGCTTGTTTTGAGCAAACGGTTGGCCGGAATAGCATCTGATTTAATGGGATGCGAAAAAGTGAGGGTTTATCATGATCAGGCTTTGTTCAAGGAACCTGGTGGTGGGATAACGCCATGGCATGCTGACCAATATTATTGGCCCATCGATACGGATAAAACCATCACTGCCTGGATACCTCTTCAGGCAACTCCCTTAAATATGGGGCCACTGGAATTTTCTGCCAAAAGCCATGAGATTGTATTTGGCAGAGACTTGGAAATTGGTGACGAATCTGAAGTACAGATCAAAAAAAATCTCCGGCTCAATAACTTTGAACATGTCGTTGAACCTTTCGATCTGGGGGAGATAAGCTTTCATTCCGGTTGGGTTTTCCATAGGGCAGGGGCCAATCAAACCGATCAGATGAGAAAGGTGATGACTATTATTTATATGGATGCTAATGCCCGCCTAAAACAGCCCGAAAATTCAAATCAAATCAAAGATTGGCATACCTGGTGCCCTGGAGCAGAGATAGGAGAAGTTATTGATACCCTATTGAATCCTGTGATTGAATAAATCTTCTGTTATTACTTCAGTTTTCAAACTTTTATGTGGATAAAATGTGAATTTAAACCTGTTTTTGTGTGGATAAATTGTTGAAAAATAAAATAAAATTTTATTGCATTGCAATGATTTTTGACCTAATTTTGATAATATCAAGTGAGAGATAAAAGGCTGAAAGTAGCATTTCAGACTAAGGTCGAAAACTCAAGATCATGGATGAAGGGACTGATACTTTAGGGTTGAAAGTCTGAGACGGGAAACCGCAGAAATTCAGAGATCGTGATTCAAAATCGAAAGGTGGAGATATCAGGGTTAGACAACCTAAGGTTAAGAACTCGGGCAACTGGGGGAAGAGTCACAATAACTGTAGCTTGACATGGTTTGAAGATTACGATTTTCAGGTCATGGAACGGGGAAAATTCGAAAGAGTTTTTCCCGTTTTTGTTTTATACCCATGTGGAATCTTGGAAGATTTTTTAATAAATTGTCTTTAATGCAAAGATGTCATTCCATGTACCAGATCGCTTGGGCAGGAATCCCTTGGTTATTCACAATTCCCAATTCCGAAATCCCACTTCCAAAATCCATAATATTGTCTCTTGTCAGCCAAGTCTCATCTTTGGTCTCTTGTATCTCGCTTTCTTTTGTCTCTTGCTTCTTGTTTCTCTCTTTTATTCCTCGCAGTATAGATTCCTCCTTTCACTTTTCAAACTCAACTTCATATAAGGACATGTATTTCCCTAAATCTGAAAATTTGAAAAATAGACGTGCCTTTTTTCCCAATCGCAAACTGGTGTACTTTTTTTCAATATCTTCAGAAGTATTCAAAGGTTGCAAAGAAGGGTACCATAACACATGTACCGGTTTTTGAACCAAACGTTGGGGTTTGGTCCAAGCTTGGGAATTTGTTCCAACACCCAAATCTTTATTAGGATTAAATGAAATATACAATTTATCACCAATCCAGGATTGTCCTTCCACTTTCCCCATAAGCATGACCCAACATTCCAAATAATCATTCCAACTGACAGAGGGGCCCCAATGGAACCCTCCCTGCGGAGAGGAAGCAGGACCCCCACCTTCTTCAATAGGAATCTGTAAAGAAGACACTGGCTGACCTACCCCGTCCCAAGGGGCATTGAATCCTTTCCCATCCCATCTTTTGGCTTTTCCCTGAGGATTATCCAAATCCTCAATCCTGATGCGGGCGATGCTGATGCATTGCCCGCTAGCTTCTTCCAAAGGATTATAACTTTGGGCATCATATACCCCAGGATAACCATATTCCCCATAAAACAAATAGAGGTAATCTCCAACAGCCACGGCGGATGGGTCTCCAACCCCACCTGCAAATGTCTTGGAAATATTATGGGGCTTTAGAATCATTCTCGGTTGTTTGTCTTCAAGGAACAAACCTTTGTTATCCCAGGACCATCCCCCATCCACAGACTTCATTACCCCGATCCGACATACCGCAGCCGGCGTAATACGCTCTGTTAGTCCCAAGGGCCAATCTTTGTCAATATAGCCTTCTCCTGTTTTAGGATCATAAGGAAGCGTTTCCGGATAATTCTCATTGTGATAGATGGCATACAATGTTTTACCACTTGGATCTCTTACATCCTGATAGACGGTTTCAAACCAAACCGCACCATGAAGACCGGCTTCTCCAATGGGTGCATTTTTGGGCAGTTTAGGGGCAATGTAGGAGGAAGCGGGAGAGGAAAAAACTTCATCTGGATTAGATCCGGAGGCAAATTTCAGGTCCTCTGCAAATCCCCAAACCGGGTCTTCTCCATATTTACCCGGAAAAATCCTCAAGGTGTCCCCAATCCAAACTTCGGCCATATTGCAATCCACAAAATTGTTGAAATGGAAAGTGTCCGTTTCAACCAGACGGAATTTTGGAATTTCAAATGTTTCCATTGAAAGCAATTCAGAATTTTGATTTTTGGTCTGGCATGCGCCAAAAGCCAGAAGGAGAAGCGAATTAAGGATTATCAGTTTAGGATTCATCGGATTTAATAGTGTATTCCTCTTAAATATAAAAAAGTCAAGGCACAATAGGAATACCAGGAAGTTTATTGATCTGGCAAATACCTCCGCTGTATTATGGCAGGTTTAATGCAAACCTGCTTAAACCTATCTTGTTTGCATACTTTGTTATTTTTATCTCTTATATAAATGGCCAAAAAACCTTGATTATTCCTTTATATAAAAGTATTTCTCAAGAGTATAGGGTGGTTGCCATTGGTCAGGTTTTCTGGTCAAGGTATCCGGATCGTAGGCTAATGGCAATATTTGGGATGCTTTTAACTTTGCTGTATCTCCTGATTCTCTTTGCCAATTTTTTAATAGGCCCATTAACGCCTCTAATTTCTTTTCATATTGAATTTCTCCGGCCAGATTTCTCATTTCATGGGGGTCAGTGGACAAGTTGAACAATTGGGTGTAATCCCGTTCGGGATACCTTATCAGCTTCCATTCTTTATCCCTCACTGCCCGCACCGTATGACGGTATGCTGTAAATAGGGAAGATCTAATTTCATCTAATGTACCGTTTAGAATATCCACCAAACTGACCCCATCAATGCCCTCAGGAGTAGGTACTCCTGCCAATTCCGCCAAGGTTGGATATAAATCATACAGATAAACCAATGCATCAAAACGTGCGTTTTCCGGAATTCCGGGACCTTTGAGTATGACCGGGACTTTAGTGCTGTGCTCATACAGATTTTGTTTGCCCAATAATCCATGACTGCCAGCTGCAAGACCGTTATCGGCTGCGTAGACTATGATGGTATTGTCATAAAGCCCATTCTTTTTCAATATCTCCACAATATCCCCAATCCGATCATCCAAATGGTGGATCAAGGCATAATAATCAGACAGAATAGATTGGATAACTTCCGGCCTCCTTGGCCAGGAGGTCAGATTCTCATCCCTAACTGTCATGTCATCAAAAACAAATGGATGATAGGGCATGTAATTGGCAGGGAGGGGAATTGAATCTTCAATGTACCTTCCGATATATTCCGGTTTAGGAGAGTAGGGGTCATGAGGTACAGTAAAGGAAACATAACAGAAGAAAGGTTTTTCTTCACCGGAAACGGAATATTCTTCGATAAATTCAATCGCTGCGTCTGCAAATAGATCAGTAGAGAAACCCCGCTTCACAGGTTCCGATAGGATTCCCTTCTCAGAAAGTTCCCTGACCCCAATATGGAAATGATCTGCCATCCCCCCCAAATAAACCCTGCTTCCTTTTTGAAAGGAGGCCTCAAAAGCTTCTTTTTCATTGTGCCATTTTCCGGTCCCAAAAGTCACATAGCCGTGATTGCCGAACCGCATCGGCATGGTTTCCACATCCCTGAGCCTGTCATAGACATGAAATAAACTTTTCCCGCTTAAAAGCATAGCCCTGCTCGGTGCACAGATGGCTCCATGATGTCCTCCCATTACATAAGCATTGGTAAAATAACTGCCCTCCTTGGCCAATTGGTCAATATGGGGAGTTTGAATATGTTTGTTACCGCTAATACCCAGGGCATCTGCCCTTTGGTCGTCTGCAAAAAGAAATAAGACATTCGGTTTGACAGTTTCTTTTTGGGTGCAGGAAAACATCAAAACAACAATAAATAGTGTAGCGGTAAATGCTCTCATCGAATTTTTTTTAGAAGCTTGGTGCATGCCAATTACCGTTTAATATACTATGGTATAGCCACTTTAAAAAGCTTGGCTTTTATTTATTTCAAAGCATTTTTATGCTTTAACTAGTTGGAAACCATTTATCGCTTACCTCGTTGGCTTTAAAATAACCAAGCCTTGGGCTTACTCCATTGACCCTAAAATTTCTACCACCAATTTCGCTGAATTCGCAGAAGCAGGTTCCACAAATTGTTCAAAACTCATGCGGGCATGGGTATTGGCATTGTCACTGCAACTGCGGATGATCACAAAAGGGATAGCCAGCGTTTGGCAGATATGTGCCACAGCAGCCCCTTCCATTTCCGTTGCCAAGGCACCAAATTCCGTAAACAACCATAAGGCTTTTTCCGGATTGCTTACAAAAATATCCCCAGTGGCAATGGTTCCGGAAAAGACTTTTGGAGATCTTTCAGAAACCGTCACAAATTCAATGGCTGAGGCTGCATTTTGACTTCTGCCAACCAAATAGGGATCTGATTCCACAAATATTTCTATCATATGCTTACCGGTAAGCTCCCTGTAGGGTGTTACTGAGAATCCCAGTGAGTCAAATTTCCCGAAATCATGTTGGAACAACCTTTCGCCGATCACCAAATCACCAGGCAAGGATTCGGGGTGTAATCCTCCGGCAACACCTGTAAAAATCAGGGCATCAATTCCGAAATTTTGTGTCAGGACAGCTGTACTGTAAGCCGCATTTACTTTGCCCACACCTGCTTTGAGTACTACTACTTTTTTTCCTTTGATTTTGCCCTTGTAAAAATCGATACCGCCGATCTGTACTTTTTTCTGCCTGTCCATTTCTCCTAAAAGCAAATCAATTTCCTGTTCCAGAGCACCCATTACTGCTACGTATTGGGCTTGGCTGTTTGTTGAGATATAGAATAGAAAGATAAATATACTTAGAGAAAGGTACTTTTTCATAAATCATCAATGTAGGAAGTCCTGCAAAGGTACATATCCTACTTCAAACTCAATAAGAAATTATTGCCAAAGGAAAAACAGCGCCATCAGGGAAATAACCCATAGGATGGGATGGATTTCCTTTCCTTTTCCACTAAAAAATTTAATGAGTGTCCAACTTACAAATCCAAAGGAAATTCCTGTTGACAAGCTATAGGTAAATGGAATCAGGACTATGGTAAAAAAACTGGGTATGGCCTCCTCGGGTAATTTCCAGTTGATTTTTGTAACCGGGGTAAGCATAAATGAACCGACCAGTACCAAGGCGATAGAACTGGCAATTGAAGGAATAACCGAAAGTAAAGGAGAGAAAAACATAAACGGCAAGAATAACAATCCTGCGGTGACTGCTGTAGCCCCCGTTCTCCCTCCTTCTTCAATTCCTACTGCAGACTCTATGAATGCTGTACCCGAACTGCTCCCTACCAGGCCTGCAAAAAGTGTAGCCGTAGCATCAGTCAATAATGACTTCTTCATATTTCTGGGATTTCCGTCCGGATCTTTGAGACCCGAAGCTTCTGAAAGCCCCACAAAGGTGGAAATACCATCGAAAAGTATGGTAAAGGTAAATACAAAAATCACCGACAAGTAGGAGTATTGAAGGGAACCAAGTATATCCGCTTTCAAAACCAGGCTGAAATCGGGCAAAGCAAAAAGTCCGGTGTAGTTTACCACTGTGGGTATTCCGAAATTTACAGCTGAAGCATCTCCCCACCATCTGCCCAAAGGCCAGGCCAACATGGTGGTAAGGATGATGCCATAAATAATGGCTCCAGTAACTTTTCTGCTTATCAAAACTCCTGTAAACAATAATCCCAATAAAAAAGTCAGGTTGAGAGGATCCTTGAAGGATGCCATGCTGACCAGCGAATCCGGATTGTCTACGATGAAATGCGCGTTTTGAAATCCTATAAAACATATAAAAAGCCCAATACCCGCAGCCACTGCATGCCGTAAGGCCACAGGAATGGCCGCAATGATTTTTTCTCTGGTATTGAAAAATGACAAGAGAAGAAAGATGACGCCTGACCAAAATACAGCTCCAAGTGCCTCCTCATAGGTCAATCCATAACCTTTTACAGCTGTGTAGGCGAAAAAAGCATTGATGCCCATGCCCGGTGCTACGACTATAGGGTTTTTGGCATATAGCCCCATCATCAGACTTCCAAAGCTTGATACCAGGACAGTAGCTGTCAACACCCCTGAAAAGGGCATGTCTGCCGCAGATAAAATTGCCGGGTTGACGATAATTATGTAAAAGGAAGCCAGAAAAGTACTGATTCCAGCAAGAATTTCGGTTTTGAGGGATGGTTTATCGGATGCCATATTAATAGGGTGAGGGTAATTATTTTCAAGAAAAATAGATAATAAAAATATGTGGTTTTACATTATGGTTCTTTAGTCCATTGGTGTCAATTCCAAAATTATAATCTTTCCACCGTCAGCCCACCATCTATGGTAATGACCTGTCCGGTAGCATAGGGCAATTCTCCTTTTGCCAGTATTGCAACAGCTTTCCCTATATCTTTGGGAAGTCCCATTCTCTTTTCCAAAGTAAGCCCAGCTTCAATTCTTTCTTGATATACTGTTTTCACTTTTTCCGTCATATCTGTTTCAATAATCCCAGGTCGGATTTCATAGACTGGAATTCCCTCTTCCGCCAAGCGGATTGCAAAAACTTTTGACATCATGGACAGGCCGGCTTTGGAAATACAATAGGCAACCCTATTGGTAGACCCAAGAACAGCAGAAACTGATGTAATATTGATGATGGAAAAGGGGTTTTCCTGAGATGATTTTTTTTGGGAAATCATCCATTGGGCAAAGTCACGGGTCAGAAAAAAAGTACCTTTTAGATTTATGTCCATCACATGGTCATAGTCATCTTCTGTCACCTCCAATACATCTGCCCTTACCCTTGGGGCTACCCCTGCATTATTGACAAGAATATTCAGCCTCCCATATTGGAATTTTACTTGTTCTATTATTTTTATCCGGTCTTCCCCTTTCCCAATATCCCCTTGGATATAACTTATCTCTACCTTATTTTTTTTAAGATCATCCAACACATTCTGCACCTGAGTTTCCGGTCTTACACCATTCAGGATGAGATCAAAGCCGTTTTTCGCCAATTGTTGGGCTATACCCAAACCAATACCTCTAGTCCCTCCGGTAATCAATGCCACTGGCCTCATGCTTCTTTGATTTTTTTAAGTTTTTCGTGAATATCCATTTCTTTATAGTATGGATCCAAAGGAAAACAACCGGAAATCATTCCATTTCTCGGTGCTGTGGTGCAATCGGAAAATGTTCTGCATAGCTTTTGCCTGTTCAGACCCTTTCCACTCAACACATCTGCAGGCAATTCCGGATAACTGAGAACCATCCTTCCCAGCCCAATGGAATCGGCCATGCCCCTAAGCAGGACCTCCTGTGCCACCATGGGAAGCCATTCCTGCAGATAAGAATAGGCAGAACCTACCACATAGAATTCAGAAAAGGCTTTTTTGATTTTTCCTGTCACCTCAATTTGTCTTGCTACACCATGAAGCGGGTCTTCCGGTGGCAAATAGCCATCCGAAGGAGGAAACAGTGCTGGCCTTTGGATATGCGGATTGTAATAAGGACTGCCTGCCGTGGTACAAACCAATTCAATGTCCAGCTTTTGCAAAACCTTCAGAAAATCATACGGTTCCAATAGATTGATGGTAGTTCCGGAATTATCCGAACCGAAAGCGAAGGAATAGGGAGGAGTCATGGCAGGGACTCCCAAGCCATCTTCGCTTTTTTGGAAAGGCATCCAGTCAAAAATACTTAACCGGACTCCTATTTCAAGGCCAGGGGCTTCAGACCTAATACCTGATACCACCTCTTTGAGAAAACGGCTTCTGTTTTCCATACTTTCTCCATAATTCCCATCCCTTTGGATAGCACTGAGAAACTCATGCCCTAGATAACCATGGCAATGCTTGATATCCACAAAATGGAAACCGGCTTTTTGTGCCAGTATAGCTGCCTTAACAAAATCATCTACCAAGTCATGGATCTCTTTATCTGTCATCACTGGGTAATCTTCGGGGAGGCCAAACTTTTTATTTAAATAGGGATGAGGGTAAAGAATCTTAGGCTCCATTTTATCCTGACTGTTAGGTTTGGAAAACCTCCCTGAATGGGTCAATTGCAAGCCCACAAAAAAATCATCCGTTCTGCCAAATGCATCTTTATGCTCTTTGATCAACAAACTGTAAAGTTCTTTGAAATCAACCAGATTTTCTTCATTTAATAGCAATTGGTTGGGATTAGCCCGTCCTTCGTGTCGGACAGCCACTGCTTCGCAGCCCCAAAGTAATTTTGCTCCGCTGCGTGCAAAGTTCCCCCATCTCCTTTTGGTATGCTCTGTGGGTTTGCCGGCAAGGGTTCCGTCCCAGCCTTCCATGGGAAGAATGCAGAAAGAATTCCCTATCAGCTTTCCTGATCGAAGCCGATGACCTTTGGACAGTGGTGTCTGATTGCCGCTCAAAGGTTCATCCGGTAAGGGTAGGGGAATTCCCTCCTTATTCAGATATTCCCTGAATTGCTCTAAGGTCTTCAATTGGGCAATTCTGGGAAATTTAGGTTTGTATTTTCCTTCACTCATCGCTCAATAGAATTAAAGAAACTGTAATATCTTTCTCCTTGAATGTTTTTTTGGATCAGCAAAGCCAATTCTCTGGCATGGTAATCCCCCCACATACTGGATTCTCCGTAAGGGACTTTACCTGCTTCGGGAACATAATCCCAACCGTTGGGTCTATGATAAATGGAATGCAGAATCAAACCCTGGTGCTCTGGTTCAGTAGAAAGATAGGGCTCCTGAAATAATATTTTGGCTATTTGATAGCCTGCTTCCAGGTATTTTTTAGATTTTTCCCTATCAAAAGAACGCAGCCAATTCCCGATTCGCAGAAATCCCTGGGCAGCAATACTTGCAGCCGAACTGTCTACCGGTTCAAAAGCATTATAAGGATCTGCAGGTCTATTGATGTAATCTCCTAATTGATACAATTGTGGCGCACCCGTATCCCAATAGGGAATACCATCACTTGGTGTATTGGCCAGGTAAAATTCAGATGTGGCTATTGCGGCTTTTTCAAGAGTATTGGTCAATTCTTTCTTTGAAATGATTGCCGCATAATCTTCTTCAGGAAGCCATTCCAGTATCTCCAATGTCTCTCCCAAACCACAAATAGCCCAGGCTAAACCCCTTGTCCAGGTACTGAATCCCGTGTAGCCCTGTTGGGAATTGGGGCATCGGTAATTGCCGTCATTGGTATTGAAAATGATTTCATGGGCAGTCCTTCCGTAGATATCGTATTGGTCTCTTCCTTCTCCATAATAAATGGAATACCGGATGGTACTTAGTAAATGCTGTATAGCTCTTTGTAAGAGATTGATTTTTTTATCATTTTCACCTTGAAGCACGTGGCCAAGCATATGGGATAGGATGACCACCCTACATGTTCTAATGGTATCCACAAAAAGTGAATGAGGTCCATTGAAGGAATATATAAATCCTCCATCGGAAATTGGGGTCCATCTTAATGCCTGAACTGCCCCACTGACTTTAAGGGCCAGTTTGTAATATTCTTTTTCCCATAGAGATGCTTCAATTTTCCCCTCGAGCATCAACCTTAACAAATTACCATAGGTGCTGACATTATTGAAACCATGGTCATGAACACCTGTATGGGTAAGATGTGGTGCCATTTTGTGAAGGGTATTTTTTTTCCCCAAATGGAGAAAACTTTCCTCTCCTGTTGCATCAAACTGAAGTAAAGCCGAGCCAAACTGGAATCCTTGTGTCCATTCTGTCC
>Ga0114946_10001462_pt1 | contig 16313 bp, 15 predicted proteins | sample WalLakDeSediment_FD_88676 | JGI IMG/M metagenome (GOLD analysis project Ga0114946, IMG submission 88676) | Lake sediment microbial communities from Walker lake, Nevada to study Microbial Dark Matter (Phase II) - Walker Lake 11/02/13 Deep Sediment | ecosystem: Environmental > Aquatic >... | reverse complement strand
TCTCCTCGTGAAGCTGCCCGCCACCGCCGCAGGCGAGCATCGTGTGCTGCGACGGACGCTTCTTTCGACCGTTCACCCGCTGGATCTGCACGAGTTCGCCCTGCTGGCGCTGCCGGATCAGTTCGTCGCGGGTAAGGACCTTGGACTCGTCGAACCCCCAGTCCACCTTCTTCTGCCCCCAGTAGTTGATGCGGCCCAGGTCGTAGAAGCGGCGCTCCATGGTGCTCTTGAGGAAGGCCTTCAGGCATCCCCGCAGGTACTTGCGCCGGAAGGGATCCTTGTCCCAGAGGTACCCCCCGAACGCCTTTTTCGTGTAGTAGCGCCGATAATTCCTGAGCACGCCCGCCAGCACCTCCTCGCGGGTCATGGCGTCGGGCTGGATGATGGGGGTCACGAAGTTGTACTTGGCGTAGTCCCGGACCTCCACCTTGTCCCCCAGCTCCTCGAAGAGGTCGGCGAAGGGCCAGGGGGTGTAGCAGTTCCAGTTCACCAGGTCCGCCTTCCAGTCCAGCGCCATCTCGTACGTCTCCTCCAGCGTCTCGGGGGTCTCGTTCTCCATCCCCACAATGAACTGGGCCTCCACCACGATGCCGTTCTCCCGCAGGAGCTCGATGGCCCGCTTGCTCTGGTCCAGCTTGATCTCCTTGTTGAAGCGATCGAGCTTGAGCTGCGCGGCGGCCTCCGTCCCCAGGGAGACGTGGACCAGCCCGGCCCGACGGTACAACGGGAGGAGTTCCTCGTCCCGGAGAATGTCGGTGACCCGGGTGTTGATCCCCCACTTCACCGGGAGATTCCGCCGCTCGAGTTCCTCGCACAAGGCGACGAACTTCTTCCGGTTGATGGTGGGCTCCTCGTCGGCGAGGATGAAGAATCCCACCCCGTGATCCCGAACCAGGCCCTCGATCTCGTCCACGAACTTGATCGGGTCCCGGGTCCGGTACGTCCGCCAGAACTTCCACTGCGAGCAGAAGCTGCAGGTGAAGGGGCAGCCCCGGGCAAAGTTGGGCACCGCCACGCGGCAGTTCAGCGGGATGTAGATGTACTTGGACCAGTCCAGGATCCCCCAGTCCGCCGTGAGCGCATCCAGGTCCTGGATGGGCGGGTGGGCCGGCGTGGCCACCACCTGGTCAACGTCGAGGAAGGCCAGTCCCTTGATGGAATGGCGATCCTCCTGGAAGGTGCCGGCCTTCACCGAGCGCATCAGGTTCGTGACGATGTGCTCGCCTTCGCCCCGAACGATGACATCGATCCACGGCGCCTCCCCCAGGACCTGCTGGTACATGAAGGTGCCATGGATTCCGCCCAGCACCGTCAGGGTGTCCGGGAAGATCTCCCCGGCCAGCTTGAGGGTGGCCTGGGCCTTGTAGATGGCCGGCGTGATGGCGGTGGCCATGACCACGTCCGGCACCGGTCCGGAGCGAAGCATGGCTTCCAGCTGATCGTCCTCGATCCGATCCGTCATGGCATCGATGAAGGTGACGTCCGTGATGCCGGCTTCCTTGATGGCGCCGCTCACGTAGGCCGCCCAGGCAGGGGGCCAGGTTCCGGCGATTTCGGCACCGCCGGAATGGTAGTTCGGGTGGATCATGAGGACACGCATGGAACGCCTCTCTGGTCAGGAAGGATGCCCGCCGGCCGCTGCGACCGGTCCTCAACGGGGCGTCGACGCCGACCCGGAGCCGGGCACCCCTGAACGATTTCTGGGTGTAAGCTATACTTGTCACCTGGCGATGTCCAGAAGTATTTACAGATGAAAAGGTTGGGAATCGTCCCCGGTCCGGCGTACAGGCCACAACCCCATGCCATGATGGTACTTGCAACCGCATGACGAACGCCGCACCGCGGAAGGAGTCCGGCGCCCCTTGCATCCGGCGCCCCTTGCGTCCAGCCCCGCCCGGTCCCAAGGTGTCCATGCCCCCTGTCCCGCTTCCTTCGATGTACGCTTCCCCTCCCTGCCACCGACCGCGACCATGGCCCTCAACGTCTTCGGAACCCCCCTGGAAAGCTGCAGTCGCGACCCCCTCACCGGGTTCTATCGGGATGGGTGCTGCCACACCGGGCCCGACGACCTGGGCGTCCACACCGTGTGCGTCGTGGCCACCGAGGCCTTCCTGGCCTTCAGCCGCGAGGTGGGGAACGACCTGTCCACCCCTCGACCCGAATACCGCTTCCCCGGTGTTCGCCCCGGCGACCGCTGGTGTCTCTGCGCCTCCCGGTGGAAGCAGGCGTGGGAGGCCGGCCACGCGCCCCCGGTGGTCCTCACGGCCACCCACGAGGCCACGCTGGACATTGTCCCCCTGAAGGCCCTGGTGGCCCACGCCCACCGGGAACCGGCAGAATCCGGGGGGTGAACTTCCTCCACCTCGGCGGTGTTTCCCTGCCTGTGTCGCACCCACCGAGCCCCGAGGATTCCATGCGCCGCCTCCCGTCACCTCCATCCGACGCCGCCCTTCCGTCCCACCGCAAAGGGCGAGGGTGGCCGATCCTCAGCATCAGGAGGTGGGGACGGAGATGCGGATGGGCGAGCATCGCCACGACGGGGATCCTGGCCGCGCTGGTCACGGCCACACCGGCCGACGCGAGGCAGCCGGAGAGCGGACAGAATGTGTCCGCCCCGCCCGACGGATCCCTCCTGCCCGTGGTGGAGCACACCCTGGCCAACGGGATGCGCTTCCTCATCCTCCGCCGCGCCACCTCCCCCACCGTCTCCTTCGTGGTCCACGTTCCGGTGGGAAGCACCCACGAGGCCCTGGGGAACACCGGCGCGGCCCACCTCCTGGAGCATCTTCTCTTCAAGGGGAGTTCCACCATCGGAACCTCCGACGCCGACGCCGAGCGCCGGCTCTTTCAGCAGATGGACGCCGTTCACGACTCCCTTCGCCACCTCCGCGGCACCCCGCCTCCGCCCCGGGGGGACGCGGACGCCCTCGCCGCCCGGGAGGCGGAGGGAGCAAGGCTCGTGGAGCGGATTCGCGCACTGGAGGATTCGGCCCGGACCTACGTGGTCCCCAACGAGTTCGACGACATCCTGAGCCGAAACGGGGCTCGGGGCCTCAACGCTTCCACCTCCTGGGAGAGCACCGAGTACTACGTCGAGCTTCCGGCCAACCGGGCCCGACTCTGGTTCGTCCTGGAGTCGGACCGGATGCGGGATCCCGTCTTCCGGGAGTTCTACCGGGAACGGGAAGTGGTGGAGGAGGAGCGCCGTGCCCGGATGGAGTCGGACCCCGGAGGCCGCCTCTGGGAGGAACACACCGCGGCGGCATTCCGTGTCCATCCCTACGGCGTGGCGCCCATCGGGCACATGGAGGACATCCGAAACCTCACCCGGGCCCAGATGGAGGAATTCCACCGGCTTCACTACGGACCGGAAAACACGGTGGTGGCCATCGTGGGCGCCATCGAACCCGACTCGGCCATCGCCTGGGCGGACGCACATTTCGCCGACCTGGAGCGCCGGGGCCCGCCGCCCCCCCTCCTGGCCGTGGAGCCTGCGCAGCGGGGAGAGCGGCGGCTCGACGTGCTGGCCGACGCCGAGCCGCAGATCCGGGTGGGATGGAAGGTGGGCGACGGCAGGGACCCGGACCTTCCGGCCCTCGCCATGCTGGCCAACGTCCTGGTGGGGGGGCGCGACGCCCGCCTCCACCGCCGCCTGGTCCGGGACGACCGGCTCGCCACCTTCGTGAGTGCGGGGGTGACGCCGTCAGGCCGGGACCCCGGGCTCTTCACCATCCACGCGGCCCCGCGCGCTCCCCACACCGCCGCTGAAGTGGAATCCGTGATCTACCAGGAGCTGGATCGCCTCCGTACCGACCCGCCCACGCCCCTGGAGCTGGAGAGGGTCCGGACCCGACTCGAGGCCTCCCGGGTCCGCCGCCTCGTATCGAACCAGGGGCTGGCCTTCCAGCTGGCCGGCTCCGCGGCCGCGTGGGGCGACTGGCGCACGACCTTCGAGCTCCAGTCCCGGCTGCAGCAGGTGACGGCCGACGACATCGTGAGTGCCGTGGAGCGCTGGTTCACCGCCGAGACCCGCACCGTAGGCATCCTCCGACGCCCGGAGGCTCCGTGAGCCGCCGGCGCCTTCCGGGCCCGGTCGCCACGTTCGCTCTGGCCGCCGTCCTGCTTCTGGCGGGATGCGGTGGGGGAGTGGGCGAGCCCGCACCGTCGCCGGCCCCAGTGGCGGACGCCGGGCCCGGCCCGTCTGTCGTCCCGGATCCGGCGCGGCTGACGGGCCGGGACGCCATCGAGGCCCTGACGTTCCCTCCGCTCGTCTTCACGCCCCCGGAGGCCGATGAACACCAGGTTCTGGGCGTCACCGTCTTCCACCTCGAGGACGCCACCTTCCCCCTGGTGGACCTCTACGTCCAGGTCCGCGGGGGCGTGAGCCACGGCCCCCGGGCCGACGCCCCCGCCATGACCGCCCTCTCCTCCCTCCTTCGGACCGGGGGTACCCGCGCCCTCGAGCCCGACTCCGTGGAGGTGCGGCTGGACCTCCTGGCGGCCCAGCTCGGCATGGGGAGCGGTGGAGGTGGAAGCTTCGCCTCCCTCAACGCCCTCACGCCGACGCTCGACGAGGCCATGGATCTCCTCCGGCAGCTCCTGGTGGAACCGCGCTTCGACCCCGAGGCCGTGGAGGTCTGGATGGACCAGGAGCGCGAGCGGATTCGCCGCCGCGAGGAGGACCCGGGCTCGCTGGCCTTCGCCGAGTTCAATCGGCTGGTCTTCGGCGATCATCCGGTGGGGTGGGTCTTCACCGAGGACGAGATCACCGCCGAGGCCCTCGCCCCCGATCGGCTGCGCCGCCTTCATGCCCTCACCCACTGCCGGGAGAACCTGATCCTGGGCGTGTCGGGCGACCTGTCGTGGTCCGAGGCCGAGCCTCGGCTCCGCGCCTTCCTCGAGGCATGGCCCACCTGCGCCACACCCCTTCCCGCCACCCCGATCCCCGATCTCCGACGCGGAGGCGGCGTATGGATCCTCCCTCGCCCCGTGGAGCAGACCACCGTGGTGGTGGCCGGACCAGGCGGGCTCCGGCAGGAGGACACCCCGGCGTACTTTGCCTCCCGCATTGCCAACACCATCCTGGGGGCCGGCGGGTTCACCTCGCGCCTTTTCCAGCAGGTCCGTACCGAACGGGGACTGGCCTACGGGGCCTCGTCGGTCTGGACCACGCCCCTTCGGTACGAGGGCATCGTCGGCGCCGTTACGGGAACCCGGCCCGAGCGTACCGTGGAGGCGGTGGAGCTGCTCTTCGAGATCTTCGAGGACTTCCGGGCCGAGCCTCCCGGGGCCGACGAAGTACAGCGGGCCGTGGAGCAGGCCGTCAACGGCTACGTCTTCGCCTTCGAATCCGCCGGCCAGGTCGTGAACCGGCGCATGGGGGACCGGGCCCAGGAACTCCCGGACCGCTGGCTCGAGCGGTACCTCGAAGCCATCCAGGAGGTGACGCCCGGGGCCGTCCACGATGTGGTCCGGTGCCACCTGGACCCCGAGGCCATGGTCATTCTTCTGGTGGGCGACGCGGACCGCTTCGGACCGGGCCTCGAGCGCTTCGGGCCCATCTACCGCCTCTCGCCCGACGGCCGCTTCGAGCTGTGGACCTCGCCACCGTGGGCCGAAAACGCCGGCAGCGGGAGCGCAGACTCAGGCGGGGGCGAAGGCGGAGGGGAGGGAGAGCCCGGGCTCAGCGCGTCCCGACGTGGAGCGCTGCAATCCCCCCGGTGAAGTACCGCCAGTCAGCCGCCTGGAACCCCGCGTTTCGAAGCTTGTCCGCCAGGGCTTCAGGGCCCGGGAACTCCTTCACGGATTCCGGCAGATAGGTGTAGGCCCAGGGGTGGCCGGAAATGATCCGGCCCACCACGGGAAGCACCCGGTGGAAGTAGACATGGTACCCCCACCGCATGAAGGCATTGGGCGGGGTCGTGAACTCCAGCACCACCAGCTTCGCCCCCGGGCGGAGCACCCGGGCAAACTCCCGGAAGCCCGCATCCACGTCCGACAGATTCCGAACGCCGAAAGCCACCATGGCCGCGTCGAAGCTGGCATCGGGAAAGGGGAGCCGGAGGGTGTCGGCGCAGATGGGCCGGACGGGGGCCTGATCCAGCTTACCCTTCCCCTCCACCAGCATGGGGCGGGCAAAGTCCGATGCGATGATCTCCCCCTGGAACCCCTTCCGACGTGCCAGCTCCAGGCTCAGGTCGTAGGTGCCGGCGCAGGCATCCAGGACCCTCACCGGCCGATCGGTGGGGAGGTCCAGCCGGCTCACCGCCTTTCGCCGCCATCTACGGTCGATGTTCAGGCTCAGGACATGATTCAGCAGGTCGTACCGGGGAGCGATCTCCGAAAAGATCGTCTGCACCTGGTTTTCGCGGGCCTTGCCCCGCTCGGGGCGGGCGTCCGGCGTGGTCGCCATGGGAATCCGATCGCGGTAGAATGAGGAGGGAAAGACGAGCGCGGACGCCCTTCGACGAACGAGGGCGGCCGGGGGCGCGACCAGGGGCAGCCGGGAACGGCGACCCGAACCTGGAAGCCCTGAAACTTCTATCCGGAGGCATCCGTAGGGAACCCCGGCGGGAGGTCGGTCGCGTGTCTCCTTCCGGGGAACCCGTCCCCACCGGGGTGGTTCCCCCCACCTTTGCCGCGGCCCCGGACGCCGGAGTCCTACCGTTGGACTACGCCACTCTCGATGACCGAGACGTCGTGGCTCTCGCCTGCAAGGGGCGGGAGACCGCGTTTCGCGAGCTTCTCTCCCGCTACGAGAGGCCCGTGTTCTCCCTCGTCGTGCGCATGGTCCGGGACGCCACCCTGGCCGAGGACCTGGCGCAGGAGGCCTTCATCAAGGCCTTTCACGCCCTGGGCAGCTACGACCCCAGCTACAAGTTCTCCAGCTGGCTCTTCAAGATCGCCAACAACCTCACCATCGATCACCTCCGGAAGAAGCAGCTGGACACCGTGTCCATTCACGGGAGTTCCTCGCCCGGCCGCGGGGAGGAAGACAGCCGCCCCCACATCGCCGTCCCCGACGGAGGCGAGACACCGGAAGACTACACCGCCAACCGGGAGCTGGGGAGCCAGATCGAGAACGCCATCGGGCGCCTCCGCCCGGAATACCGGACCGCCGTCCTCCTCCGTCACGTGGAGGGCCGGAGCTACGAGGAGGTGGCCGAGATCATGGAGGTCCCGCTGGGCACCGTGAAGACCTACATCCACCGTGGGCGCAACGAACTGAAGGACCTCCTGGCCGAGGTGGCCGCATGACCGGCCCCCGAAACCCCGAAGGCCCTCCTTCCGTAGGGGAAGGTGAACCCGAACCGGAGCGGACCTCCATGTCCTCCCCTGATTTTCATCCCGACAGCGAGCGACTCGAAGCCCGAGCCGCCGGCGAGCTTGCGCCCCACGAGGCTCGGGCCCTGGATGCCCACCTCCAGGTGTGCGCCCGCTGCCGCTCGGAGGTGGAGGGGTGGAGCCTGCTTCTGGGCGAGCTCCGGGAACTCCCGGACCGCCCCCCCGCCCCGGACTTCGCCGCCCGGGTCATGGCCCGGGTGGACGTTGAACGTGTCCGCCAGGGGGCCGAGCGCCCCCCCCTCCTCGCCCGCCTGACCGAACGCCTCGGGGACCCGGTCTTCGGTGTCGTCCGCCGCCTTCGCCCTCCCCGCCGCCTGCCGGCCGGGATCCGGACCGACGGCACGACTCGGCAGACCGGGTCTCCGCGCCACCTGACCCCGACGGGGATCCAGGACTACCTGGAAGGCACCCTTGCGGCCCGAACCCGGTCCCGGGTGGATGCCCACCTCGCCACCTGCACGGCCTGTTCGGCCGAGATGGGGAGCTGGTCCGGGTTCTTCCGCCAGATCGAGGCCCTCCCCACCCTGGCTCCCCGGAACGACTTCGCGGACCGGGTCATGGCCCGGGTCCAGGTGGAAGCCGTGGCCGCGGCCGTTGCGCGTCAGCAGCGCTCGCCCTGGGAGCGCGCATCGCAGGGGTTGGCACGGGTGGCCGATCGGCTCCTGCCCACTTCCCGCCGGGGGTGGATCCTGGCCGGGGGAGTGACGGCGGCCCCCACGCTGGGCGTGGTGGCCGTGGTGGCGGCGGTGGTCCTGAACCCCCTCGTCTCCTTCCCCGATCTCTTCACCTTCCTGCGCTGGCGGGGCGTGGAGGCGGTGGGGAGCCTTGGCCGCGGGGTCCTCGCCGTCGTGGCCGAGAACCCGGTGACCTTCGCACTGTTCGAACTCTTCACGGGGGTGGCCCAGGCCTCCCCGCTCGCCCTTGGAGGCGCCTTCGCCCTGGCGGTGGCCCTCGTGGGGACGGCAACCCTTGTCGTCTACCGCAACCTCTTTGCACCCTCGCTCACGGGGGAGACCCATGCTCAGCCCACGTCCTGACCGTCGGCCCTTTGCAGATGCAGGCGCCCGAACCCTGGCCGGCTGGATGCCCGGCCTCGTCGCCCTCGCCCTCCTGGTCCTCCTCCCCTCGTGGGGATCGGCCCAGGATCGCCCTCTCGTATCCAACGAGGTCACGGTCTCGAACCAGGGGGCCGGCATCACCCTGGAGTTCGAAAGCGGAACGCGGTTCTCCGCCGACCTCCGGGGAGGCACCCTCCTCCTGAACGGAGCCGAGGCGGGTCGCTACACCCCGGGCGACGCCCTGGACCGGGCGTGGAGAGCCCTCCTGGCCGAAGCGATCGCCGCAGACAACGGGCGCGCCGGGACCCTCCTGGCCGGCTGGGATCCTCCGGGCGGTCTTTCAGGGGATGCGGCGGCTTCGGCCGAGGCGCTGCGTTCCGGCCTTCGCGGCGCCCTCGCTCTCCCTGCCGACTCCGATCTCCCCGCCGGCGCCGCACCCGGATCCTCGCTCCAGGATTCGTCACAGGACCGGTCCATCCTGGACATCCTGGTCCAGCGGCCCGACCGGGCCGTCGGGCTGACTCAGCTCCTCCAGTCCCGGGATGCGGCCAGCGTCGACGTCCGGGTGGGAACCGATGTCCGGGTGGAGGCCGACGAGGTCCTCGAGGGCACCCTCCTCGTGCTGGAGGGGAACGTGGAGGTGGACGGCCGGGTGACCGGCGACCTCCTGGTGCTGGGCGGGGACCTCCGCCTGGGTGAGGAGGCCCGGATCGACGGGGACCTCCGCATCCTGGACGGTCGGATCCTCGGCCGGCGGGAGGCCGTCCGCGGAACCCTCTCGGAGCTGGGGAGCGAGGCTCCCTCCGCTGCATCCCTTCGAAGCGAGCTCGAGAGCATGCGGGACGAGATCCGGGCCGAGGTGGAACGAGGCCTCCGGGACGGAATGCGGGAGACCGGATCCCGCCCGAGCCGGGAGGCCCGGAGTTCGGGCGGGTTCTTCCGCAACCTGGTCTCGGGCGTGGGCGGGCTTCTCCAGACCGCGGTGACCTTCGCCCTTCTCCTGGGCATCGGAATGGGGATCCTCTACTTCTTTCCCCGGCACTTCGAGGTCGTGGCCCGGACCGCCACCCACGTCCCGGGGCGGAGCCTGGCCGTCGGGTGGGCCGGACTCCTGCTCTCCCCCTTCGCCTGGATCTTCGGGATCATCTTCCTCACCGCCACCATCATCGGGATCCCGGTCATGCTGCTCTGGCTCCCCCTCTTCTGGGTGGCCCTGGCCGTGGCCATTCTCTTCGGCTTCCTGGTGGTAAGCCGGAACCTGGGCGCCTGGTGGGTGCACCGGCGCGACGACTTCCACCCGCAGGGGCTCGACACCGAGCAGCCGGCCGCCCGCCTGGGCGTTGGACTGGTCCTCCTCCTGGCGGCCTTTGCCGGGGCCAGCCTCCTGGAGATCGGAGGCCCCCTCTTCACCGTCTTTCAGGTGCTCCTGGTGGTGATGGGAAGCGTTGCCGCCGTGAACGTCGCGGCCATGGGGCTCGGCGCGGTCCTGCTCTCCCGGGCCGGTCGGGACCGACGGTGGACAGGCGGCGCCGATGACCTGGGGTATGGAGACGATCCCTTCGAGCCCGAGTCTCCGTTCGCTCCCGGGCCCCCGTTCGCTCCCGAGCCCCCGTCAGCGACGGGTGAGGAGGCTCCCCGTGCCGGGGCGTGAGCCCGGAGGCCGACGACGGGTCTGGACCGCCCTTGGCCTTCTCGTCCTGGCCATGGCCACCCTTCCCGCAGTCCCCCCCCAGGCTGCGTCTCCGGTGGCTGGGTCTCCGGTGGCTGGCTCCTCCCTGGTCGAATCCATCCTCCCCGTGGCCCAGGCCCTGGGAATGACCGGGGCACTGGCCGCCCAGAGCTGGTCCACCACCCGGTTCGAACGCCAGGTCGCGGGGGAGCGCACCCTGGATGTGACGGTGAACTACGGAATGGGCAGCTTCCTTCTTCGACCCCTGGAGGGAGAGCGGCTTTACCAGGCCCGCATCCGTTTCGACGAGGATAGCGTTCGCCCGGTTCACAGCTACGCCGACGGGGTCCTCCGGGTCGGTGTCGAGACGCTGGAACGGGGCGCCCGCCGAACGTCCCTCCGGCGGGGAGGCGAAGAGGCGGAGCTGGACCTCCGGCTCGGACGATCCGTGCCCACGCATCTTGTGCTGGCCTTCGGGGCCGTACGCGCCGACCTGGACCTGGGCGGGATTGCTCTTCGATCCCTCGACCTCTCCACGGGCGCCTCCGAGTCCACCCTGCGGGTCAGCCGGCGGAATCCGGAGACCCTGGCGTCCGCCATCATCAAGGTTGGCGCCGCTTCCTTCGAAGCCCGCGAGCTGGGTCGCCTCCGGGCCCGGGAGTTCCGGGTGGAGGCGGGGGTGGGGGAGGTGCGCCTCGATTTCGAGGGGCTGGAGGAGGCCGAGACCTCCGTCAGGGTCTCCATCGGGCTTGGAGCCCTGGAGCTTCAGGTCCCCCGGGGGGTGGGGGTGCACCTGACCCGGTCGGGGTTCCTGTCCTCGCTGAACGCTCCCGACCTGGAACGGCAGGGCAACACCTGGGTTTCAGACAACTGGGACTCGGCGCCGGTCCGCATCCGGCTGAACGTCGAAAGCGCGCTGGGGAGCGTCACCCTCACCCGCATTCCCTGACACGCACCCCCCCGACACCCGGCCCCCTGAATCTTTTCCCCCAGGGGTCCGTAGGAAGGTGCACGGGGGAAGGTCCACCGAAGACGTCCGGACTCCCTCGTCATCGCGGCTCGCCTGCCACCACCCCACGACGTTTCCATCCTGCGCGGAGGCCCCCATGCTCGGCACCCTTCTCACCTTCTTCGCCGTGGGTCTCGTGGCCCTCGTGGCCATCTCCATCGTGCTTGCGGTGGTGGGGACGGTCTTCTCGCTGGCCTTCGGATTCGCCGGGTTTATCCTCTTCAAGCTGGCCCCCCTCCTGCTCCTCGGATGGCTGGTCCTGAAGCTCGTAGACCGGAGGCGGAAACCCGACGAACTCTCCCCCTCCGACCGGGAGTGGCTCGAAGGCGGGTCCTGAAGGACTTCGTCGAGGCCCCCCCAGTCTCGCCGCGGTCCCGCGCCCGGACCCGCCCCAGTCCCGCCCCAGTCCCACGCCGGGACCCGCCCCAGTCCCGCGCCGGGTCCCGCCCCCGCCCCCGCCCTGCCCCTGTCTTGTCCCGAGGTCAGGCGTCGGCAGGTCCGGGGCGCCAGGCCGTGACGGCCTGCAGGTCATCCACGAGCTGGCCTTCGGGATCCACATCCGCAGCGGTCCGCTCCCCCATCTCGTGGGGCAGCACCCCCCAGTCCCGGATCCCCTCCAGCGTCTCCGGATAGTCCCGGACAATGACGTGGAGGGGCGCCGTCTCCAGAAGCTGGCGAGAGGGCCTGGGTTGGAAGATGGGCCTCACGTCACGCCCGCTCCTGCTCCCGCGCCCTTCCGAAGCCCCTCGAAGACCCGTGCCGCCACCTGCGCCAGGGCCTGGCCTGCCGGCGAGTCAGGCTGGAAGAGGACCGTGGGCGTGCCCGCGTCCCCGGCACGGCGCACGGCGACGTCCAGGGGCACCCGCCCGAGGAACGGGAGGTTCATCTCCCGGGCCAGGGCCTCGGCGCCTCCCTCGCCGAAGATCTCTCCGGCCATGTTCTCCACCACGCCGAGCAACGGGGTGTTCACCCGCTCGAACATCTTGACCCCGCGGCGCACGTCGCCGGTGGAGACCGCCTGGGGGGTGGAGACCATCACGGCGCCGTGGACGTCGATGGTCTGGACCAGCGAGAGCTGGGCATCTCCGGTCCCCGGAGGCATGTCCACCACCAGCACGTCCAGGGGGCCCCAGTTCACCTGTTCCAGGAACTGCTTGAGAATGCCGGCAATCAGCGGGCCCCGCATGATGGCGGGCTGCTCATCGTCCAGGAGGAAGCCGAGGCTCATGAGGCGCACGCCGTGGGCCTCGAGCGGTTCGATCATCTCCCGCCCCTTCTCGCCGGTAACCTGGGGACGACGGGTCTCCCCGAACATCCGGGGAATATTGGGTCCGTAGATGTCGGCATCCAGCAGACCGACCCGCAGACCCTCGCGTGCCAGGGCCGCCGCCAGGTTCGTGGCCACCATGGACTTTCCGACCCCGCCCTTTCCTGAGCTCACCGCCACCACGTGGTCCACCTCCGAAAGGAGTCCGGGGGGCGGAGTGGGGGCAGGCACGGAGCCGGGACGGAGGCCTCCGCCGGATGCCCCTCCACCGGATGCCCCGCGCGGTCCCGCGGCCGCCGGCGAAGGTCCGCTGCTCCCGGCCTGGGGGAGCTGGACGTTCACCTTGACCCCCTGGACGCCCTCCACGGCCTCGGCCGCCGCACGAGCCTCGCGCACGAGCGAACCCGGGTCTTCGGGGCGCAGCAGGACGGAAAAGCGGATCCGCCCCTCGTCGTCCACCTCGAGGTTGTGGACGTGCCCACCCGAAACGATGTCTTCGCCGGTGTGGGGGTGAACGATGCCGGCCAGGGCCGACATGACGCTTCGCTTCAGGTTTTCCGGATCCATGGTCATGAGTCTTCGGGTTGCCTGCGTGGTGGGAGCGAGGGTGTCAGGGAGAGGGGATGCGAAGGGAGGGGGGATGCGAGGGGAGGACCGGGTCCGGAAACGTGGCGCGGGGCCCGCCTCCCCCTTTGGAAGACAGGCCCCGCACTCCGGCGTTCCCGGTCTCGCCCCGGAGGACGAACGGAGATACGCGGCAGTTGGGGATCAGAGGGCCACGACTTCGGTGACCTGCGGGAGCGACTGGCGGAGCCGACGCTCGATTCCCTCTTTCAGGGTCACCATGGAGATGGGGCACGATTCACAGGCCCCCATCAGGCGAAGCTGCACCACCCCTTCCCTTTCGTCGAATCCGAGGAATTCCACGTCTCCCCCGTCGGCGTGGAGCGCCGGGCGGATCTGATCCAGGACCTCCAGGATCCGCTGCTCATTGTTCATGGCCCGAAACCTCCACGACAGGGGGGGCGGAGAAATGCTTATCAAGAATCATTCTAAACAAGCCCCCTCCCCCGGGTCAACGCATTCCATCGGGTTTCCGCATCCCACGCCGTCCCATCCCAGACGGGGAGGGGTTCATCCGGACCCGGGAATCGAGCGCAGGGCCTGGGAGAAGTCTTCCTTCAGGTCTTCCAACCCCTCGATCCCCACGGAGATCCGCACGAACCCGTCGGGAACGCCCATGGCCTCGCGCTGCGCCAGAGTCATGGAGCGGTGGGAAGTGAGGCGGGGAAGGGAAACCAGGGTCTCCACCCCGCCCAGGCTCGGGGCCAGCGCGGCTACCCGAAGCGCCTGGACGAAGCCGTCGGCGGCGGCGGCGCCCCCCTTGAGAATGACGCCCAGCATCCCGCCCGGACCCTTCAGGAGTTCCTTGGACAGGGCATGATCAGGATGGTCGGCCCGCGAAGGATGAATCACCTGCTCCACTTCTTCTCGGGACCCGAACCACTCGGCCAGCGCCGTGGCGTTCTCGTTGTGGCGGGCCATGCGCACCGCCAGCGTCCGGATCCCCCGGTCCAGGAGCCAGGCCGCGTGGGGATCCAGGCTGGGCCCGTAGAGATGAAGGAGGCCTCGAACCTCGGCCACCAGCGCCTCGGGGCCGCAGACCACCCCCCCGATCAGGTCCGAATGCCCTCCGAGGTACTTGGTGGCGGAGTGGATCACCACGTCCGCTCCGAAGCGGAGAGGCTGGAAGTTCACCGGCGTCCCGAAGGTGGCATCCACCACAAGGGGGATCCCTCTTTCCCGCGCCAGAAGCCCCACGGGCCGGAGATCGAAGAGCCTCAGCGTCGGGTTCGTGGGCAACTCCATGTAGAGTCCCCGCGTGGTGGGGCGGAGTGCCTTCCTCCACTCCCGGGGGTGGTCGGGGTCCACGAACGTGACCTCCACCCCTCGACGCGCCAGCTCCTGCTCCATGAAGGTCCGGGTGGCCCCGTAGAGATGGGCGGAACTCACCAGGTGATCGCCGTTCCGGGTCAGGGCCAGGAGGCTGAGCGAAATGGCCGCCATCCCGCTGGCCAGGGCCAGGCCGTCCTCGGCTCCTTCCAGTGCCGCCACCTTGCGCCCGACCCGGAGCTGGTTGGGGTTCGTGCCGTAGCGGGCGTACTGGACGGGGCCCGTGTCGGATGGACCGCCGCCGTGGTACGTCGCCGACTGCACCACGGCGGGCACCACCGGGGCGCCCTCGGTCCGAGGCTCCAGGTCACCGGCGTGGATGGCCAGGGTCTCGGGGGTGCGGGCATCGAAGCTCATGGGTGCGCTCGGGAGGAGAAGGACAGGATGGCAGGGGGGACGCGGCGTCGGAACCGGGGACTCCGGCTACGGAGCGAGTTCACGGGACAGGGCACTGAGCGCCAGGATATCACCCTTGTGGGGATGACGAAACACGAGGCGGTGATCCAGGAGTCGGCGAAGCCGCTCCTCGTCGTCGGGAGCTTCCAGAAGGCTCCCTGGCACGCGGGAGGCTTCCACCCGGCCCGCGGCCTCCACGCGACTCCAGAGGCTCCGATCCCGGGGGTCGGCGGGTCCCATCAACTCGGACCCTCCACCCTCTCCCTGGAGGACGGCCTGGATCCGGTGCCGCTCCAGCACGGCCTCGATGGGGTCCCGGTGGAACTCCCGGATCCCCCGGAAGAGCACCCAGGCCCGCCCGCCCACACCGCCGGATCTGAGCACCAGGAGGAGCTTGGCCACCACCTCGTCCGCGCAGGAATAGTCGAGGATGGCCACCGACGAGAAGTCCACGAGGGAAAGGGCCGGCCGTTCCAGCTCCTCGAGCTGGCTCTCGATGGCCAGGCGGACCGCACGCCCCGTGGGTCTCGTCACCAGGTGGGAGTAGAGGTCGGCCACGGTACGGGCCATGAGGTCCCGCACGTCCACCGCGTGGGCATCCACCCGGAAGGCATCGAGCTGGGCCCGGTCCCTTGCCTCCGTCATCGCCCCGCCTCCGCTGGCCGTCCCGCCTCGGGGGCGGCCGGAAGGAGAAGGGTGATCCACGCTCCCGGAAAGGGCGGGAGTCCGTCCTCCAGCGGGGGCAGGTCCTCCCAATCGGGAACGTCGGCGATCCGGGCCGCTCCGCTCCGCACCGCCATGACGCCGTCCCAGCGGCGAACCTGCTTTCGCATCTGCTGGATGCCGTGGCCGCGTCCCTGGTCCGGAAACCGGGTGAGGCCATGAATGAAGGCCGCCTCCAGCGCCGTGGCATCGCTCCACCGATCCCCGTACCGCCCGGCATACTCCGGCGTGAGCGACCCTCGAAAGCCGCGCCCCAGGTCACCCACCGCCACCACCAGGACCTGCCGGCCCAGACGCTTCGACCACTGATAGGTCTGGGCAGCTACCCACCCCGGGGCTTCGGCGTGCTCCAGGATGTTCCCGCAGACCTCGGAGAGAATCACGGAGAACTGGACCACAGCCGACGGCGGGTACTTGAGCGTCCGCGAAAGAATGATTCCGGCGCGGTTCTGGACCCGCTCCACCAGCTCATGCACGTGGCGGTTCTCGGAAATGGTGGTGATCTCCAGCAGGACGTCGGAGGGACGGGCGCCGCGCCGGGGCGCCGCCCCCTGGATCGACGCGAAGATCCCCTCCCCCCGCTCGTGGAAGCCCATGCGCGCCATGTAGCCGGGTACGTCGCCGCCGTCGGGGAGATGGAGGATGGGTGCCTCTCCGGTCCGATCGCGGAGGTTCTGCCCGACGCCGAGAAGGCCGATCATGCCCATGGGATCCACCCACCGGAGATGCCGGGCGTCGAGGAGCACCTTTCCGTCGCCGTCCACGCTCCCCGCCACCTGGAAAAGGCGATCCAGCGATCGATAGTCCAGTGAAGGTGGGATCTCGACCACGTTCATGCCGGGCCTCCATTCATGTCGGGTCTCCATTCATGCCGGGTCTCCATTCATGCCGGGT
>Ga0114946_10001461_pt1 | contig 16318 bp, 11 predicted proteins | sample WalLakDeSediment_FD_88676 | JGI IMG/M metagenome (GOLD analysis project Ga0114946, IMG submission 88676) | Lake sediment microbial communities from Walker lake, Nevada to study Microbial Dark Matter (Phase II) - Walker Lake 11/02/13 Deep Sediment | ecosystem: Environmental > Aquatic >... | reverse complement strand
TGGGGAGAGGCTGAACAACTCAATCTCAATCTGCGTTCGGTCACCCAACACATTGCCACGGATGGTTTTATTGAATTTTGCAGAGATCAGGCCAGATTCGGGATCATTTTTTGACATTTTTCCCTCTAAACCATCAATTGCACCTGAAATGGCTGTGATGATTTTTTCTTTTCCGTACGCATAGGTTTTATCTTCTTGTACTGTATATGCCATAATTTACCTCATTTGTTAGAAAATTGGTAACTGCTCAGGCAGCCCTGATGCTGAGTAGTTACGAATATTGAATTGATATAAAGTTTTCAGCTCGCTCAACCAGGAACCGATTTCCGATGAATACCGGTACCCGTTGATGAATGCCAGTGGGTTGTATGTCGAGGAGCGATTGGTATCCATCCGAACCATATCCTCCAGCCTGTTCAGCAATATAGGCTAATGGAGCAGCTTCGTATAGCAAACGGATTTTTCCATCTGGTTTGGTGGGTTCCGATGGATAACCAAAAACACCACCATGAATCAAATTACGATGAAAGTCAGCCACCATTGATCCAACATAGCGTTGGGTTAAAACAGGGTCTTTCAGGTTGCGGAGCCATTCAATATAAGTATTCATTTCCTTTGAGAAGTGTTTAGCCGCTGCGTGATTGAAACTAAAATACGTTGGCGGCTCCGGGAAGCGTATATTTTCATGGGATAATAAGAATTCACCCAACGCTGGATCCAATGTGAAGCCATGAACGCCTTGGCCAGCGCTATAGACCAACATCGTGCTGGTACCGTAAAGGATGTAACCGGCTGCAACCAAGTCCCGACCTGGTTGCAAACAGTCCTCTAGCCGACCTCGTCGAGCTTCATCTACGGTGCGATAAATACCGAAGATTGTCCCGATACTGATATTGGTATCGATGTTTGATGAGCCATCCAAAGGATCAAAGACCAGGATATAAGAACCTTTTGGATATTGTGGTGGAATGGGGATCCACTCCTCTTGTTCTTCTGAAACAAGCGCACACAACTGTCCTGTGTGGCGGTTAAGGCGAATGATGACATCATCTGCATAGATATCAAGTTTTCGTTGTTCTTCTCCTTGCACATTGACATTATCAGCAAACCCAAGGATATCCAGCAGACCAGCTCGCCGAGTTTGAGCTGCAATAATTTTAGCAGCTAATGCCATCTCATGAAGTAATTTTGTTAAATCCCCGCGTGCTTGTTCCGGTTGGGATTCCAATAGAAAACGCTCAATTGTAACCATTTTTTGGTGGATCATGGAATTGCCGCCTCTATTATTGTTTGAGTGAATAATTCTTTCACGAAATTAATTGAGCCAACCGCGGTACCGCTTAAGCTTGCCGCTGCAGCCCCACAAGCAACGCCCCACCGTGCCGCATCTGCTATGGCTAAGTCTTGACTCAAGCCCCATACTAGACCACCAACCATCGAATCACCTGCACCGATGGGATTGCGCTCTTGGATGGATGGGCTTCTAATGATATATGCATCCTGTTCTGTTTTTAGAAAGGCGCCTTTTTTGCTCATTGAAACAAGAATGTTGGGTATTCCTGCAGATTGAAGTGTTAAAGCTGCAGTGAGAAGGTGAGAATAATCCGTGATGGGCATGTTGGTTAGCATTTTGAGTTCAACTTCGTTGGGTTTTATCAAGTAAGGAGCAGCCTGGCAGCCGTGTACTAATGCGTCACCACTGGTATCTAAAACAACTTTTGCCCCAGTTTTTTGGATAATTCTAATTAAGCGGAAGTAAAAATCTGATGGGATCCCCGGTGGCAGGCTGCCTGCTAATACCCACCAACTCTCAGGTTGAGCTAAATTTGCTACCTTATCTAACAACGACTCTTGTTCAGGCAGTGAAATGGTAGGTCCGGGTTCATTTACTTTAATATAGTGGTCAGGATCTTCCGTAACAATGCTTACATTTGTGCGAGTTTCACCTGTTACCCACACAAAATCAGTCCTGATCCCCAGAGATTCAAGCCCAGCTTGTAAAATCTCACCGCTTTTACCTCCGGCAAAACCAAGGGCAATACTATCAGCCCCTAAGGATTTAAGCATGCGGGAGACATTAAAACCTTTGCCACCGAAATCTACGCGCCAATCTGTGGCGCGTAGAACACGGTCGTATTCGATCGCCTCCACGGATAATTCGCGATCAACAGCTGGATTGAGCGTAACCGTGATTATTTTGCTCATGTTACAAGAACTTTTCAAATAGAGCTGCTTCAGACTCAACTGTCCAAACATTCAGTGGGCCTAATTTTTCACCAATTTCAGGATACTTTTCTGAAAGTTCAGCTAAACCCGTCAAAGGGAGATCATGAATCTGGGGGAAGATCACAATTTTCCCTGGATATTGTCCTTCGATGACACCCTCTATGGCCTCAAGTGCGGATTCGATACCACCAATTGCTGCCACCATTCTCCCAGGTGACAACTTACCCTCACTGGCTCGTTTTTGTACATCAGCTTGATCATCAATCGTTAGCCCTGATGTGCCTGTGTATTGGGCATTATGTAAATATACTTTGGACAGGTCTAGTGGTGCCATTGTGCCGTTGGGCACGCCGGCAAAAAGAACCAACATTCCATCGGAATTTAACAAGGTGGCAGCCTCAGCCATCAATTCAGCAGAAGGTACACTGACAACGACATCATCCGCACCTTGATTTTGGGTTAAATTCATTACATAATCATAAAAAGAGGGTTTTGTTTCGAGGGGATTAATGATATGTAATTGACGCTTCTTATGCTGAGCTAAAGGTAGGAAGCCGTCTTTTAATGCCTTCAACCGCTCCTGGTTCACTTCTGTAGCGATGATCATTTGGGGACCACTGGGCATTTCCAATGCGCGTTGCACATGCATTTGCCCCATGGGCCCGCCAGCACCGATGAATACAACTGTTCCGTTTGGTCTCAGTTCGCAGCGATTGCGTGTTTCACCATAAGAGGCAGCGATATCTGGCCCACGATTACCTAAGAATGCGACGTAATCATAATGCAATCGACCTACATCTGCATCCACTAGATTGTCCAAAGGCGTCTGACCAATGAGATTCAGCGTGCCGCGCCTGGCTATGAACTTGCTAATTTCGCTGACGGCTTCTGCTGACTGGGGATTCAACACAACGATGTCATCAAAGCCCAAGCCTTGCGTTAATGCTTGTGCTAGTGTTGCGTAATCACCTATACTTAAACCGTTTTTCTCGATGATTTTTGCATGCGTTGTTTTAGCCAGGTTATGAATTTCAGCCGGTACATCCGATAAAATGATGGTTTCGGGGGAGTCTAAACCTTGTGAAAACTCATAATTGTGCGTATCGCCAGGCCAACCCACGATCCACATTACACCACCGACTTTGGGCTTGAGCCTTCTGCGTTGTGTGTAGGCAGCTAAGACACATCCCCAGGGTTCAAGAAGTGAGGCTGCAGCGTAACTCATTTTCCCTTCTACTGGGAGGAGACAAACACCTTCATCCGTCTCTAGGACTTCAGGGCCAATTAAGTGATATTGGATCAGACCCCCTGGGATGGTGTAACCATAGGCTGTACTTTTCCCATTCTGATAAATATCGGGTTGCACAGCAAAACGTTGTCCTTGGTGAAAATCATCTTTCAGATCCTCACCAACTTTAATGATGGTCAGTGAAACTTCGTGGCCTAAGCGTCCAGGCTCTTTTGATAAGTCTCGATTATATAGTTTAGGATGTTTACGACCTTGCCGGAGTACTTTGATATCCGAGAAGCACATTCCGACACTATCAATGCGCACCAGAAGTTGGTTATCTGCTGGTTCGGGGATCGCAAATGGCTCGGGGCGACTATTTTTTCCCATATTCTCTATACCAGCACCGTATAAGTTCCAAGCCCAATTCTTCTCTGGTAAAGGGCTGCTTGCCTGTGCGTATTTCTTATATTTTGACATCAATACTCCCTTTAAATTTCTTTTTCTAGACCAGCAGTTAATCAAAATTTCTAAAACTTTTTTAGATTAGGCGTTGGTTGTTTTAATTGACGGACTTCCTTAGCGGTGGCGCATTTTAAAGCCACTTGGGCTAATTCCTGCGTTTTTGTTAATGTCAATTCACGAACCTGCGCTTTAACTGTTGGGATCGCTGGAACCGTAACACTTAATTCATCGACACCTAAACCGACCAAAATGGGAATCGCCTGGGGGTCAGCGCCCAATTCTCCACAAACACCAACCCATTTTCCTGCCCGGTGGGCAGCTTTGACGGTAAGATCAATCAATCGGAGCACCGCAGGGTGTAGACCATCGGATTTACCGGCCAAGAGGGGGTGCATTCGATCCATGGCCAGGGTGTATTGGGTCAGATCGTTCGTCCCCACCGAAAAGAAATCGACATGCTCTGCGAAAACGTCTGCCATGAGCGCTGCAGAGGGAACCTCAATCATGATGCCCATTTCGACACCTGAAACACCTAATTCGTTTTCGATTTCTGTAACGATCTCTTTAGTCTCGAACCACTCTGAAATATCAGAAACCATTGGCAGCATAATGCGTAGAGTGCCGTGTTCTTTCGCCCTTAATATCGCTCGAATTTGTTCGCGGAGCAATTCGGGTCGGTTCAAACACAGACGGATTCCACGTTCACCTAAAAATGGATTGGCTTCTTCTTCCATCTGAATATAAGGCAAAGGCTTATCCCCACCGACATCCAAAGTTCGCACAATAACTGGATTATTCTGCATAGCCAGGGCAATATCACGATAGACTTTAAATTGCTCATCTTCAGAGGGTGGGTTAACTCGTTCCAAGAACAGGAATTCAGTGCGAAGAAGTCCAACAGCCTCTGCACCAGATGCGAGGGCCTGGTGAGCATCTGCGATACCACCAATATTGGCGGCGATTTCAACGCGATGCCCATCAAGCGTGATAGCTGGTTTCCCGGATTCAGCCCGCGCCTGGAGACGAAAATCCCTGTCTTCCTCTTGCATCCGAACAGCTTCGTTGATTTCAGCTTGATCTGGATTAACGCTGAGCATTCCCGTATACCCATTTAGGATGACCTGGGTGGAATCCTCTAATGAAATGATTTTTTCTCCTGCGCTGACAATGGCTGGTAAACCCAAAGCACGGGCGATAATGGCTGTGTGGGCAGTTGGGCCACCCTTTGCTGTGCAGAATCCTAATACTTTATCCCGGTCTAAGGTGACCGTATCCGAAGGTGATAGGTCTTCAGCAAGGATGATGACTGGGTGATCGGGGAACTCGGGTGCTTGGTTATCCGCTCCAACGAGAATACGAAGCACTCGGTAGCCGACATCATGCAGATCAGCAGCCCGTGCCGCTAATAATGGATCATCTAAGCTTGCAACCAATTGTGCGCGTTCTTCTATAGTTGATTGCCATGCCAGGGCAGCACTTTCCTCTTGGTTGATCTTCTCCAAAACACGATCGAGCAAGTCAAAATCATCTAATAATTCAATGTGGACATCAAAGATGGCTGCCTCGCCACTCGCCTTTTGATCCAACATTTTCTTGTGCAATTGCTTAAGCTGCCCTTTAGCTGTTTCAATGGCTGATTGTAATTGATTTTTTTCTTTGGATTCACCTGCGAACGTCTCTTCGATTTTGATTTCTGATCTTTTTAGATGATAAACTGGGCCAATTGCGATGCCAGGGGCACCAGCTATGCCTCGAATTTGATTATCCAGGATTGTTTCGACTTCAGTGTGGGCGGGCTGAACCTGATTGGGGGTTGTTGTGCGTTCGATTGTTAGTGATGCTTGGGAGATCTGATTAATAATTTCTTCCTCTCCCAAGCCACTCAACACCGCCGTTTCCAGGGCTTGTAATGCCTGGTCTTCATCCTCACCATCGACTTCGATTTTAATTTGGTTGCCACTTCGAACCCCCAATGTGAGTAATGAGATTAAGCTTTTTGCATTAGCTATTTTCTCACCATGATAAACCCGGATACTTGATTTGAAACCTTTAGCAATGTTGACGAATTCCTTGGCAGGACGCGCGTGTAAACCGGTTGGGTTTTTTATGATTAAGTCTAATTGCTGCATAGAAATGCCATCCTTTCTTGTGGATTGTATTTGCCTCACTCAAGCAGTGCACCATTTCTAATAAGGTTGTTTTCATTCTCTTAAAGCGGAAAGGATAATATTTGGATCCGTTGTTTGAATTAACATCTGGGTCATTTCTTCATCCTCGATGACATCTGCTAATTTTGAGAGAACCCCGACATGCTCATCTGAGGATGCTGCGATCCCAATGATGAGGTATGCCAGTTCGTCATCTTCCCAAGGGACGCCGTCAGGAACCTGTAGCACAGATATGCCCGTTGTTAAAATATCATCCCGATTTTCAAACTCTCCATGAGGAATAGCGACTCCATTCCCAAGATAGGTCGACATGGTTCTTTCGCGAGCTAGCATGCCATCGATATAAGCAGGTTTCACACAACCGCTTTTGACCAACAGCGCTCCTGCTTTCCTAATGGCATCTGATTTATCTTCTGCACTCGCCTGCACTTGAATACGTTCTGTGGATAAAATTGCCATCGCATTAACCCACAGTGGAGACGAGCTCACTGCCGTCAACAAAAGCCTGGACGACAGCATCAAAGGCTGGGTCGTTCAGGAATTGGCTGAAGGAGATCACGACAGCATCAGGTACTTTGGATTGCACAAATTTTGCTAATCCTTTGTGGACAAGAACCAACTGCGCATTATTTGGAATTTCCCGAGCAGCTTTGTGGACGACCTTGACACCCTCAATATTTGCTTTTTTCAGTTTTTTCTTGAGGGCATTCACACTCATTAGGCTGGAGCCCATTCCAGCTTCACAAGCCAGAATTATTGTCTTTACATTTGTGGCGAGTACTGAATTCATAATATTTCTCCTTTTATGTAATACTTCTCGTGACAGGTCCAATAAGTAGAACCTGTCACGAAGTAATTATAATTTTATCTCAGCTTAATCCCGGCACCGATTCATCATCATCGGTGTCATCTTCATCATCTAAAAGCTCAGATTTTACAGGGCGCACTTTTAAGATAAATGAACCTACCAGAAAAGCAACAACTGCACCAATTAAGACACCGGTGAGGACTGCAAAGTGTTGGCCTCTGGGGGTCACGGCTAAATAAGCGAAGATTGAACCAGGCGAAGGTGTCGCCACTAACCCGGCATTTGTGATCGTAAACCATAAATTAGCGCTAAAACCACCAGCGATTACTGAAACTATCATAATGGGGTGCGCTAATACATAGGGGAAATAGATCTCGTGAATACCACCGAGGAAGTGCACGATCATGGCACCTGGGGCTGATTCTTTGAGCAAACCTTTACCGGCCACATAGTAAGCAACCAGCAAACCTAAGCCAGGCCCCGGGTTGGTTTCAAGCAGGAAGTGAATGGCTCTGCCCGATTGCTCAACAGCAGAAACACCTAAAGGTGCAAGGACACCGTGGTTGAGGGCATTATTTAAGAAGAGCACTTTTGCTGGTTCAATGATGAGTGCCGCCAGGGGGAGTAATCTGGCACTAATTAAGAAATTTACGGCTACTTCTGCAGCAGTACTAATTCCTGTGAGAACCGGTGACATCAATAAATAGCCAAGCAGGGCGACAATTGTACCCAGGATCCCGGCTGAGAAGTTGTTTACAAGCATCTCAAAACCCACAGGGATCTTTTCTTCGATCAGGTCATCGACCACCTTAATCAACCAACCACCGAGTGGCCCCATGATCATAGCACCCATGAATTGGGGAACGTCAGTTCCGACAATGACGCCCATTGTAACCGTTGCACCAACCACGCCACCGCGCACACCGTGTACCATCCGACCACCGGTATATGCGATCAATACCGGTAACAGGTAAACGATCATTGGTCCAACCAGAGCGCTGAACCTTTCATTTGGTGTCCATCCGGTTGGTATAAATAAAGCTGTGATCAAACCCCAGGCAATGAAAGCGCCAATATTCGGAATGATCATTGCAGCCAAGAATCCCCCAAGACGTTGAAGTTTTTCTTTCATTATTTTTTCTCCTTTGTAATTGATTTTGCGGAATTAACCGCAGTCTAATAAGATATGGGACAATGTCCCTTTTACAAGTAACAGTCGGAGTGTTACTTAATAAACATAGCGTAAAGATTTAGGATATGAAGCGCATAATGGCCTCGACATCATCTGCCAACAATAAGGGATGGACATGTAGGACAGAAATTTTTTCTGAGACAGACTCTGCTAAGGGGACAGTGCTGATAATGAGATCCGCTGGTTTGATTTGATCATCCGTCAATTCTCGCATGGAGATGACTTTTAAAGGGCCTAAGCGTGGAAAACGGGCTTCCAACCGAGACATCAGTAATTGCGCAGTTGCCATCCCACCTGGACAGACAACAAGAACTTGCCGGAAAAGATGAGGGCGTTGGCGAATACGAGCCGCACGTAACAGGGCTGCGATATTGTTGATTTCAGAATCAGGTAATGAAAAATTTGTTCTTTCTTCAATAAGGTCTGCAAGATTTTTTGCGACTTCATGTTCACGAAAGTATTTATGTTCTAAAGTAAAGTTGGGATAGGGGAAAGGCTGCCATAGATTATATTTTTCGCGAAGGTAGGCTGGGATGATGTGATTTCTCAAGCCATCACGTAAAACCAGATCGACACCCATTTCTGGCGAATTGTAAAACCCTGCAATCATTTCCATGATTTCAGCTATAAGACCATCAAAACTCTTATCAAAATCACCAGGTAAATTTTCGTTTCGTGGGGCAGCATGTAACCACATCGCAATCCCGGCTATGTCTCGATTTTGTTCAGCGGGTCGTAAATTCCATCCCAATCGCCTTGCGATCATTTTAGCGACATCCCAGATGGGTAGGTTATTAAGGACTTGAATGTGTTCAATTATTATGGGGAGATGCTGGCCTTTTAAGATTCGGTCTGTTTGGATGGCAAAAACGAGGGCTAAATGGAGGTATGCATCGTCTGTAAATCGCCCGCCTAATTGTGCTTCTGCATATGCAATCTGACTAAAAACACGTCCCATATTCCAGCTTTGTAGGATTTGATGACTTCTTTGGACAAGTGGATGAAGATCAGCATCTTGCTCAAGTTCGAATATTAATCCATGTGTGTGGTTGATCTTCGTGAGCGGCTTACCAAAAGGTGTTTTGCCCCATAATAACATTGTGATCAACTTTTGTCGTAGATCTTCAGAAGCGCTGACCTCAATGCCATAATTAGGACGGCGTGTGATGATCATGCCCTGATGGTTAAACCAAGCCTCAATGGCATCCAGATCTTTGACGATTGTGGTTCTGGATACTAAGGCAAGTTTTTCTAATTCCAATAAGTACTTGGGTTCATCTGAGACGAGCAAGACTAAAGCTAATAATTGTTGGCGTTCTTCTGCTGTGAGAATGAGTTGGAGATGATCAATGGAAGCTAAATCACGACGTATTATTTCAGTTTGTTCTTCTGAGCAGTTAAGACGAATTCCTATGCCAGCTTTAATCTCAAGTTGTATGTCACGTAGAGATAGCCATTTGTTAATCCCCTTTAATGCATAATTGATTTGTCGTGATGATAGGTTTAATTCTGCAGCCAGGTCGTCAGTGCCCTTGGGGGCTTGTGTGTTAATTAATGCAGTAAGCAAATCACGCTGACGTGTCGTTAAGGCGGTCATCTTTTTTAACCTAACTCCGTAAATCAATGAACCTGTTTATTTATTATTCAAGATTATAAAATGAGACTCCTTGAAACATGAATCAAATTGCAATATCATTTATCATATCTATTATGACAATAGTTTACTAATAGAATGTTGCTGAGGCAGATAGTCAGCTAAGAAGTTAGATCCCAGGAAAAAGGTGAGTTCGCTTTTCACAAACTGGACATCTTGAAAATATGTGTGATTTATAATAACGCGAGGTTGTCTAGTAAAGATATCAAAAAATACCACGACGGACATTATTCTATGGGGCATTGCTGGCCGTTAGCATGAATAGTTTAAACCATTAATGATTGAATTCACAGTGACCTTTAATGAAATAAAACGATGACACTTTCATACTTAAATTTAACATGATATTCTATGGTAAGCACATTCCCACTGCAGGGCACTTACCAAGTAAAAAGACCAAAATTCTAAGAGGTCTTTTGGTTAGCAGGACCTTGCTTGCTTTCTACAAGAGCAGCGCAGTGTCCTGATAAATTGATGACGAGAACGGCCGCCAGAGAAACTAGCATTGCCGCTGCGGTGGCCAAAAGCATGGTGATTAGCTTTAACGCATTGCTCTTCAATATATCGTTGTGGAATACCCGATAATACATTTATCACACCTGATTTTCTATCTCTACGGGTGGCTATCGTGCCTTGCGCAATTGTTACATTCGTCCCCTGTGGGAAAAATGAGGCATTACTCGATATCGCAAGCGGCCAACGCCCGTACACAAAAATCCCGCGTCCACACTTTGTGTTCTGCCCCATACTGACGGTAAACTGCCTCAATTATCATTACCAGGGCCAGGTATAGCTCATAAAGTGCCAGGCGTTGGGCGGCTCCTGTTGTATCCAGTGGATAAACTCTACCTGCCGCAGCGCAGGACCGACGGTAGGCTTGTTTCCATGCCTCCGATGTGTTGGCCAAAGAGCGAAAGTAGAACTCCATCAACGGGTCTCCCCAAAGTGCGCGGTCTGTGTCTAATAGTGCTGCCAACGCCAGCGATTCTGGTTTCACCATCACATTACCGTCGTGCAAATCCCACAAGACCAACTGCGGTGTCTTGACTTCATCCAGTTCCGCGCGCGCCGCTCGGAAAAGGTTACGTAAGCGGGTCGCCGAACAGGGCAAATCCACACATTTGTCTTGCGCGTCGGCTAACAAATCTTCCAACATCAGTAGAAAACTTGTTGCCCATGAAGAACTACGACAATGATCTTCGCCCCAGCGGCCAAAACGCTCCCCCTTAATACTGTTAACGCGCACCGCCTGCTGTGCAATGCTTGCATCAACCCGATCACATAGGTCTATTGGCAGGCGCTTTCGCAAATGCGCCCAATTTTCTCCGGCGACAAAAGCCATCATAAACCAGGCATGTCCCAGGCCATCACCCGTCGGGCAATCCACCAATACTTGGGGTACACAAACCCCGGCCTGGGTCAAACAGCGATAAACCGCTACTTCTGTCGCCAGAATGTTGCGCTCATATCGCATAACCGCAAAAGTTGGGGGCGGCGATGCTTTGAAAACGACCCGTGAGTCATCGTCTAGTTCTAGAACGTGGATCGTGTTGAACCAGCCATCGTTGATTTCACGGTTGTTTACCATCCTCTTGCCAAGATATTTTTCACACCAGCGAGATAGCAAAGCCTGATCGAGATTTATCTTACTTGAACTTTTGATGATTCCTCCTCACCTAGTACAGAATCAATTCTCCCTCAGGTGCGGTAAAATCGAAGTCTTCACCAGGAACTCCTGTGAATGATGCGACCTTGTCTTGAGGGCTTCATCAGTCAGGTAATCCAGAAGTAAGCGATGACTGCCGCTCTGGGATTCAACAAACGTTCCGGGAATTTCTCGTCCCCGGAGTGACACCTCCGCCAAATGCACAGCGGCTGATAAAAATTGGAAATCGATAAAGTAGACGACATGAATGGGTTAGGTTGAGTTATTACCTAATAAGTTAAGATTTATTTTATCAGAAATTGATCAGACTAAGAAGCACATTAGCTCCCGTGATTTTGTTGAAACCAATGTTTGGGTTCGAATAACAATTGTCCTTGAAAAAGTCGAATTTACAACAAAGTGATCATGAGTCACGCGCGCAAAAAAGGCGTCTTGTTAAAATCTCTTACGAAAATTAAAAAAAATATCGTCACCTCACCAAATTATTGTTTCTTTCAGGGAACATGTCGAATTTAATCCTTTGAATACTTATTCAATAACTTTTACCCTCCAAGTTTACATATTCTAAAAGGGCTTAAGCATATTTTAACCATTTCTGGTCGTCTCAGAAAGAGTAGCGGGGCTTGGACATCGTCCCCAAATTGGGATTCGAACCAAGAAAAAAGACCACTGCAAAGAGTGGTTTTTTTTACAGTAGCGGGGCTTGGATTCGAATTAAGAAAAAAGACCACTGAAAAGAGTGGTCTTTTTTATAGTAGCGGGGCTTGGATTCGAACCAAGGACCTCCGGGTTATGAGCCCGACGAGCTACCACTGCTCTACCCCGCATCAGGATTAGCATTCTATGACATAAAAGATGCTTTGTCAAGCGAATTTTTTGTTTAATCGTGAAATTCGTTGCGTTTCCCCAAAACTTTACTGGCTATGGTGAAGGTGTTGCTGTTTTGTTGGGATAGCCTCTCTCAAACATCCAATTACAGACAATCGGCCCGCCATGGGGGTCACGGGTGGGCTTTCCACCATTGGTGGGGAGACCATTGTAGCCCCAAAAGTACCCATGAGGGCCAGCTAGCTGCTCCCTGGCTGCTAATGACAGCTCCAGGTCCCCGATGGCGATGGCATGGATGTGAACCGGCGAGCCAAGGTAGAGATCATCGAAGTCGCGATACCAGGCTGCAAATCCCGCCAATCGCAGCGCTCGAATGAGGGGCTCAATATCTTCCTCCAGGATAGTCCATGTCCCCGGAGCCATCACGGAAAGGTCAACAGCACCACCCCCAGCGTGGGTGCCAAAACTTGCTTCAACTGCGCGGCTGTAAGACCCCTGGGTGATGGCTGAACCAGTAATATCGATCTCGCCGCCATAGAGGGATGTTGCGTACTCGAGCATTTCATAAGTGCGCATGTTGAGCTGGTGATTGTTAATGGCGATTCGTTCGTAGTTATGTGACGGCTCTCTGCAGCCTTCCGGCTCTGGGGTTGGCGTTATAGTGGGCGTATCCGAAGGCTTAACCAGGGTTGGCGTTTGACTGGGGGTCACCGTTGGTGGGATAGCCGTATTTGTGGCTGTCTTCAGCGTTGGAGTGGGAAGGGGCGTGTTAGTCGTTATTGCGTTGATTTGCTGCGGACCGCAACCTGTACAGAGGCTCAGTAAAATGAAAATCACGACTATCCAGTTAGTCTTATTTATTTTCTTCATAACCAACTTGTATGACTTTCAATTATCTTGCTTAGGGAAGAGCAAGAAACAAAAGTGGTAAGGCCTGGGATTAAGGCGATATTTGGGTAAAGTATCTGGCCCACAGGCATTGCTCCCCAGGCCGGTTTGGGCGAAGTCAATATACAGATAGGGGTCCTTTTCCCAAATCAATTCATTGGTGTGTTGTGCAAGGGTCAGGTTTTCCAGAGAACAATGATGCATACTGAAATTTAACATGGGTTGTCCAAATAAAATAATACCTGGTAAGCCTTTACCGCTAAAATGCACCCAGCGGACATCGGTGCGGTTGCCATTTTCCTGCGGCAGGATATAAGGATGAAATAAATCTGCAGTGTTGGCAGTGTAGCGGTCCACAAAGGCAGAATCTTTACGATCGACATAACACTCATGGGGGCCACGCCCGAACCAGGTCACGGTTTGATAATCTCGATGGAGGCGGGTTTTGAAACCAAGCCGCGGCAAGCGCGTTTGAAAGTGTAGGGGTTCAAATTCTAAATCGACTTGTAAGGTGCCTCCTGGCAGGAAGGAATACTTGAACTGGCAAGCAGCCAGAGGCTGGCCGCCGTCTGCGGCAATTGTTGAATTCATATTGATGCTTACGCCACTCTGATCATCCTGATCAAACGTGACCTGTTTGCGGTAATTAACGGCACGGTCGAGGCCGTCGAGTCGCCATTCTTTGGCGATGTTGACATCATTATCTATCGGTGCCCGCCATATATTCAGCATCAGCGGTTCAAGCATTGTTGGCGAGTCCCCGATATGCCACGATTCTAGCCATCCTGTTACCGTATTGATTGTATAGGTTTGTTGATTGTTTTCAATAACCAGAAGATGAGCATCCTTGGATAACTGCCATTTATCCTTTTTAAGGGGTTTTGTAAGGCCGTTTTCTCGTGTTTGGGGTGCTTTGATGAGGATCTGATCTCTGGCGACGACATGACCGGCATCTGCCCATAGGGTTGCTTCCCGCAGCATAAAATTTATTTCAAGCCAGGACTCTTTATCTTTAGGAAGTGCATTTTCAAGCTGGGGGAGAGGGATGATGACCTCTGGTTGTTGGTTTCCGTAATCAAAAGAAACTTCACGTTGATAGACAATGTCTCCTTCTGACTTGAAAGTGACCATGCCTTTCAGGTGATTCAGGTTAAGGAAATCATGGCGGTTGACAACCGTCAACTGCTTACTTGCCAGATCGAGTTCCTTGATGGTCACAGGCTGGATCCAATATTGGAGTTCATACAACCCTGGGTGCGCCTCCCGGTCAGGATTGACGAGACCATTGATACAGAAGTTGCCGTCGTTGGGAATGTCGCCGTAGTCACCGCCGTAAAAAAAGGTGCTCTGGCCATCCGGCAAGCGGTGGCGCAATCCCTGGTCGACCCAATCCCAAACACAGCCGCCGATCAAACGGGGGTACTTATAGATTAATTGCCAGTATTCGCGTAGGTTTCCCGGGCTGTTGCCCATGGCATGCGCATATTCACACATAAAGAAGGGGCGCTCGTCACCAGCCTGGTTTTCACCTGCAGATTGGAGTTCTTTCACGGATGGGTACATGACGCTGACCACATCCACGGCGTCTTCTGTACCTGCACCTTCGTAATGAATTGGCCGGGAGGGGTCCGTTTTACGGATCCACTCAGCCATCTTTTCATGGTTCTTACCAAAACCGGATTCGTTACCCAAAGACCAAAAAATGATAGATGGATGGTTCCTGTTTTGATCAACCATTCGTTTTGCGCGATCTATATATGCCGCTTCCCAGGTTGGGTCGTCAGATAAGGCGGACCACTTCCCAATCATTTGAAAGCCATGGGTTTCGAGATCAGCCTCATCGATTACGTATAGGCCGTAGCGATCGCACAAGGTATACCAATAGGGATGGTTGATGTAATGCGAGTTTCGGACCGCGTTGATGTTGTGACGCTTCATCAGGATGATGTCCTGCACCATGCGTTCTTTTGATACCGTCCAACCCGTGTCAGGGTCAAACTCGTGACGGTTAACACCTTTGAGGGTGATCGGGCAATTATTGAGCAAGAGTTGACCTGCATCGATTTTGATATTCCTGAAGCCGACTTGGAAATTGATAACTTCTTGTGTCGATTGATCTTCTGCCAAGGTTTCAACTTGAATGGTATGCAGGTTGGGGGTTTCGGCTGTCCAAGGGTGGATATTGGGCAATCTTTTATGGACAATTTCTGAGGAAGATGTGAGAAGGGTGAAAACGTGATTTCCAGATGGTTCAGAAAAGGTTACCTTGAGTGGGAGATCACTATCGTCATTGGTTCGAAAAACCACCCGCAGGTCGCCATCAGCATTACCTGGGAGAAAATCCGATTTTATCTGGATGTCTTGTACATGGCTAACGGGTCTTGAGGTTAAGTAAACATCCCGAAATATGCCATGCAGGCGCCACATATCCTGGTCTTCAAGGTATGCACCATCGGACCATTTATAGACAATAATTGTCAGGGTGTTCTCCACTCCAATGCGCACATCGGGTGTGAGATCAAATTCACTGGTTAAATGGCTGCCTTTGGCACCACCAACATATGAATCATTGAGGAAAACATCATAAGCGCTGCTGACCCCTAGAAATGTCAGGATAATTGCTTTCTCCTGCCATCCTGTAGGTACCGTAAATTGTCTTTGATAAACCCCGGTTGGATTGTCATCCGGGATGAAAGGCGGATCAACCGGAAATGGATAGATCACATTGACATACTGTGGTCGATCAAAACCGGCTAATTCCCAACAACTTGGAACTTCAATTTCAGACTGGTGCGCATCGGTTGCAAGTATTTTGTTGAGAGTATCCGACAGGATCTTGTGAGAGGAATAAAATGAGAATTTCCATCTCCCGTTTAAGAGCAATAAACAATCTGAATCAGATAGCTCTTGCGGAGCGGGTACATCTGGATCAAGATAGGGGATGAACCAGCTATGACTAGGGAGGGTATTGATGTTGATATTCTGGGGGCTTTCAATATTGATCAGCTGGTCATCCACTTGGACGACTGATCCTTTAAATTCTGTGTTGATATTGTTCCTATTGCTTTCACGAAGCAAACTGGTTACGATCTTTCGAACCTGATTTTCTAGACTGTCACCTGGTGAATCCACCAAAGGAGACGCTTGAACCTCAAGATAATCGTTGGTGGATTGCGGAGAAATGTCACCATCCAG
>Ga0114946_10001460_pt1 | contig 16336 bp, 9 predicted proteins | sample WalLakDeSediment_FD_88676 | JGI IMG/M metagenome (GOLD analysis project Ga0114946, IMG submission 88676) | Lake sediment microbial communities from Walker lake, Nevada to study Microbial Dark Matter (Phase II) - Walker Lake 11/02/13 Deep Sediment | ecosystem: Environmental > Aquatic > Freshwater... | reverse complement strand
GGTGTTGCCCATCTTTGAGGACATCCCGGCAGCCAACTTGCCCACGCCGGAGACCTGGGATGGGATCAGCCGGGTGAACATTCTCCTGATGGGCTTGGATTACCGTGACTGGGAAGCAGGTGAAACCCCCCGTACGGATACAATGATGCTGCTCACCTACGACCCCTTGAGCAAGTCTGCTGGCATGATCTCCATCCCGCGTGATCTATGGGTGCCGATCCCCGGATTTGATTACAACAAGATTAACACGGCCTATTACCTGGGAGAAGTTTACAACTTGCCAGGGGGCGGGCCAGGCTTGGCGATGAAAACTGTTGAAGAGTTGTTGGGTGTGCCAATCCAGTATTATGCTCAAATTGATTTTCAAGCGTTTGTGGATTTCATCGATCACATTGGCGGTGTCAAGCTGACCTTAGATGAGCCCATGAAACTGGATCGTCGTGGGCCGAACAACACGGTCACCATTGAACCGGGTCTCTATACCCTGCCGGGTGAATATGCCCTGGCTTATGTCCGCACCAGAACCACTGAAGGGGGAGACTTTGACCGGGCAATGCGCCAGCAGAAATTCATCATGGCATTTCGTGACCGGATCCTTGAGTTTGACTTGATGCCTAAACTGGTTGCCAATTCGGGAAGGATCTACAACGATATTTCTGCAGGCATCAACACCAACATGACCATCAATGAGGTGATCAAACTGGCCTGGTCGGTGATGGATATTAATCGTGACGATATCACCACCGAGGTGATCAGCAACCTTTATGTGACCATGGGTGAGTCAGAGGATGGACTGGATATCCTCAGGCCCGTGCCTGATAAAATCCGCCTGCTGCGGGACGAGGTGTTCGGTGAAGGAGATATCTTAGGTCCCGTGGCGGAGGGTGAAATGCGTGAGATCATTGCCGAGGAAGGCGCGCGCGTCTCGGTGCGCAACGCCTCATCACACGCGGGCTTGGCATCACAAACAGCAGCCTGGCTGCGCGAACAGGGTTTCAACGTTGTCGAAGAAGCCAATTCTGAGTATACGATTTTCAGCCAGATCTACGTTTATAACGGCACCCCCTATGCACTTAAATATTTTGCTGAGGCTTCAGGGATCACATCTTTAAATATTTACTATTATGATGATGTTGACCTGGGTTTTGACTTGATCTTTATCCTTGGTGATGATTGGGCCAATAACAACCCCATGCCGTAAACTTCGCCGTAACTACTCAGCTTGCAAAGGGATAGGAGGGTGTGGTGTGGCGGCGAAACCGCCACACCACACCCTCCACTTTTCAGCAGCAGGACTGCCTGAGCAGTTACAATTCGATTGAAAATTAACAGCAACCCCATGGAGACCTGCTTCAATGGTCATAACCATGGGGTTGTTGGGTTAAATTCTTGGGGGTGTTAGCGGGTTGATCAGGGGCGCCAGGGTTAGGGCAGCGCTGGTAAACGATCCACAGGGGCAAAGACCATGCCCACCAAACCGCGTCCGGTATGGGCGCCCAGGACCGGGGAGATTGTGCAATCGGGCAGCCAATCGCAGTCCATCAAGGCATCCGCAGCTTCATGCAATTGTGCGGCAGCTTCAGGGTTGCCCGCATGACCGATTTGTGCTTTAAACCGGGTGCCTTCCGGGAATTTCTCGGAGACATAGACTGGGATAGCCTGGATCGCACGTTTGAAGGTGCGGCTTTTGGCCAGGTCGTCGTATTTGCCGGTCGATTTATCGACGCCGATGATCGGTTTGATCCCCAGCAGCGATGCCAGCAGCCCTTTGAGGTGGCTGATGCGGCCGCCGTGGATCAGGTAGGTGAGGTCTGGCAGGGTGAAGACCATCTCGGTAGCCTGGCGAACTTTTGTCATCAGCTCGAGGATATCTTCCAGAGGCCAGTTTGCTTCTATCGCCTTAGCAGCGGCTTCGATTTGCCAGCCCATTTCAGCGGAAAGGCTGCGGGTGTCCACCAGGGTGATCTTGGCGTCCGGCATCTGTCCTGCGGCTGTCACAGCCGAGTTGTATGTGCCGCTCAGGCCAGAGGAGATGTGGATCGAGAGGATTTCCGGGTCGTCCTTGGCGATTTGCTGATACATTTCCAAAAATTCACCCGGTGATGGCGTGGATGTGATGGGCATATCAGCGGTGTTTTCCAGCAAACCATAGAATTCTTCCGGCTGGATATCGATCCCGCTGCGATAGGTCACACCGCTCAGGGTGAGTTTCAAGGGGAGGGTGTGGATAGTGGAGCGGTCAACTTGCTGGGGTGAAATATCATAACCGCTGTCTGTCACAATTTTCATCTGGTGTTCTCCTGTTTCTAACGAATAATTTTTTAATGGCCTTTACCAGAACGTTTTGGATGTGAAGTTGAGTCCGGGTAAGGATTTTAGTATACCCATCTTTAAATGTTAAGTGTTAATTGCGGCTCTGCCAGGATAAAAAAAGGTAACTGCTTAGCGTGAGAGGGCGCCCTTCAGAGCAGTTACAAAAAAAGAGAGACATTCTATTTTTGAATGTCTCTCCATCGAGGGGTTGGTTGTAGGTTTATTTGATGGCGTAGGTCAGGTTGCATTCCATGGTGATGGTCAGGGTGCCGGCAGCTATCGGAACTGCTGCTTCTGCTGCAAAGGCGCCGCCCTTGGCATCATAGTAGGGAACGGGCATGCCGCTTTCATACACACTGATGTTGATGATCTCACCCAGTTGGACGCCAGCAGCTTCTGCGATCACTTCAGCTTTGGCTTTTGCTTCCTGGATGGCTAAATCACGGGCTTCAGCGACTGCAGCCGAGCGATCTTCGATATTGAAGGAAATCCCATAGATCGAATTTGCACCGGCCTCTACCACTGCGTTGAGGACCTGGCCCAGGCTTGAAAGGTCACGGACGGTAACGTTCACCGTGTTTTCGACAACGAAGTAGCGCCCTTCAACCTGCCCGGTCATCGGATCGTAACGCTCGCTGGGGTAGATGTTGAAGTTCGAGGTTTGGATATCCTTGTCTTCAATACCCAACTGCTTTAAAACGCGGGCGATGGCATTGGCCTGGGCTGTGTTTCCATCAAGGGCATCCATCACGACCTCGGATTCAGAGCGCACACCGATGTTGATGGTGGCGATGTCGGGGACAATAGTCACCCTGCCGATACCGTTAACGGACATCGAGCGGACGTTCTCAGGGGTGACTGCGGAAGGTGAACAGGCCGCCAGTAAACCGAAAGCCACCAGGCTGAACAATACAAGACTTAATTTTTTAATCATTTTGATCCTCCAAAATTAGATAGTTTGTACCTGCTCAGGCAGACTTGCTGCTGAAGGGTTATCCCCTCGTACGCTGAGTAGTTACGATAGTTTATGCTTGTTTGTATTTACTACATTAGACGTAAATTGTGCGGTAGAAGTTCCAATTTTATTAGGGATTTGATCAATTGGCAAAATCTCCAACAAGTGGATCAACCTTGAAATAGTTAGCGTTTTCGTTGAGCGAGTGATGAATGTCATCTGATTGTGCTTATGCCATTCCTATTGACGGGTGTACCATTCTCGGATATGGTTAACCCCAACAAAACAAGTGTGGAGCAGGCATGGTCTTCATTCAGGACAACTGAGCGAGGATACACGCGGGTACTCATCCGAGGTGCCCGCGTATTTTTTATTATAATTAGCCGTGCGAAGCATGTGCTTGATCTTGTTGAAAAAGATCTAGTACCTCACCAATCATTATCATATAGGAGAGAATATGGCAGAAAATACCAACGCATTTGCAATGGCTCAACAGCAATTTGACCAGGTTGCAGACCTTCTGGGGCTCGATCACCAGATTCGTGAGATGCTGCGCTGGCCGATGTGCGAGTTCCACCTGCGCATTCCAGTACGGATGGATGACGGCAGCATTCGTGTCTTCCAGGGCTACCGGGTGCAGCACAACGATGCACGCGGTCCTGCCAAGGGTGGTTTACGTTTTCACCCAGCTGAGACGGCTGATACCGTCCGTGCCCTGGCTATGTGGATGACTTGGAAATGTGCCGTGGCGGATATCCCCTTAGGGGGTGGGAAAGGCGGGGTTGTTTTGGACCCTGCCACCCTATCGATGGATGAAAAAGAACGGCTGTGCCGTGCCTTTGTGCGCAGGATGTGGCGAAATATCGGACCTCGACAGGATGTCCCGGCGCCGGATGTCGGCACCAATCCACAGATGATGGGCTGGATGATGGATGAATATTCCATCATCACCGGGCAATACACCCCTGGGGTGATCACAGGTAAGCCAGTTGGAGGCGGTGGTTCCTTAGGCCGCACAGAAGCAACCGGGTATGGTGTCATTTACACGGTGCGCGAGGCGATGAAACACCTCAAAATCGATTCAACCCCAATCCTGGCAGCCATCCAGGGCTTTGGCAACGTAGCCCAATATGCTGCAGAGGGTTTCATTAAACAGCTGGGCGGCAAGGTGGTGTGCGTGAGTTACTGGGATCGCGATGACCGTACGGCCTATACCGTCAGCAAAACGGATGGGATCGACCTTGACTTCTTAATGGGCATCACAGATCAATACGGCTCGATCAGTAAGGACAAAGCGGTACAGGGGGGCTATAAGATTGAGCACGGTGATGAATGGATTACTAAGGAAGTGGACGTGCTGATCCCGGCAGCTTTGGAAGGACAGATCAACGGTGAATCGGTGCATAGAATCCATAATCGGGTCAAGATCCTGGCGGAAGGGGCTAACGGACCGACCACGCCCGAAGCGGATGAAGTGTTGAAAGAACGCGGCGTTTTTGTGATCCCGGACTTCCTGTGCAACGCCGGCGGGGTGACCACCTCGTACTTTGAGGGCGTCCAGAATGATATGAACTTCTACTGGACCAAGAGCGAAGTCCTCGAGAAACTGGATGACAAGATGACCCAGGCCTTTGACGGTGTGTATGAGATGTCCCGTTCGCAGGATGTCTGTATGCGCGATGCAGCTTATATGGTAGCCATTGATCGTGTGGTCAAGGCCATGGAATTGCGCGGCTGGCTGTAACCAGCGTTGCGTTGATTTAACATGTGTTGCATACCCCCGGTTTGGGTGACCGGGGGTTTTTCTTTAGAAGAAATTGATGGACTGACCAGGGGAATTATTAAAAAGTCTTATGATCCTTACTGACAAAGTTGCTACGATTTGATCTTTCAAAGAAAATGTGCAAAGAGGAGAAAAATGAGTGCAATAGTGTGTTGTTTATTTAGAGCGTAGATAAACAAATAGATTTATAAATCCCCTTATACGACGGATTAATATATAAGTTAATAGAAATAAATATTATTATACTGTAGGGGCGACGCATGCGTCGCCCCTACCCAGGTATCAATTGTTGATTTTTCATGATTATAAACACTCATTGATAGATTGCTGGTCATATTCTGAAAATATGCTATAATACCAGTGAAGGCAGCGTAGTAGGATGCCCCCCTCATCCTTTACGCTGTCTTCATTCTTTGTATTATGGTAGCTACTGAGAAAGGGGTTGACTAAAAAGGCAACCCCTTTGTAGTTTAAAGAGAAGGATAGCAGCAGATTAGTTCAAAGTCAAAAAGATGGGGCTGTCTACTTTTAGGACAGCCCCATTTCCTTACAGGGATCGATACAGTCGTTGCCAACATCGGATTGCGTATCAGTTCTGTCGGTATAGTGGTTCATGTCAAGCGGTATATACACAACTTTGTGTTAACAGTATTGGACCAGTTGCTTGGGTCATTACATCGCTTCAACGCATGGCACAGCAAAATTATTTGCATTGGTGGATTTTTCCCTTGTTTCTGAACAGGCTGCCTTTGAACTTGGTGCAGCTCCCATCACCTTGAACGGTCGGTAGTGCATCGGCAAGACCTCCGGTCTGCAATATCTTGAACAACTGCCCTTATCAGGGTTTGCCCTGTCCAATCCTATCACCCGATGCGTTTGTCTAGTGGAAATCTTTTAGATTATAATAAAAACACAGATGTAGTTCTGGAAAACAGTCTATGGCTTCTAAAAATACTATCCTGATAGCTCGTCTTACCAGTGAACTTCAGGCTTTGACCGAGATCGCCAAGGCTTTATCTTCTCCTGTGGAATTGCCCGAATTGCTGGATACGGTCATGAAGACCATCATCAGCGTTTTGCATCAGGCAGACAACGGGGCAATCATGCTCTGGGAACAGGCTTCCGGGCTGTTTCGGCCAGCGGCGTCTTTTGGTTATCAGCGCGAAACACTGAAAGAAATCGGCCTACGTGCGGGGGAATCAATCACCGGGAAAGTCTACAACGGGCAGCAGGCCTGCCTGTTCAGTACAATTGATGAAGTCGCCCAGGCAATGGCAGACATGCGTTCCTATAACCGCCAGGTCATGGCTCAAGCGGCAGGCACCAATAACATTCCGCAATGCGCGATTGCTGCGCCAATAACAGCGGGAGATGAAAAGTTTGGCGTCCTTGTCCTTGAAACGCTTCACGGCCAACATAAATTTACCCAAGCCGACCTTCCCTTTGTGCAAACCCTGGCTGATTTTATTGCCCAGGCCATCGATAGGGCTCGCCTGGAGGCCCGCGCAGACGCTGTCCGTGAAACCCAACGGGCAGAATGGATGCGCTCGGAGATCATGGCGACGCTTTCTCACGAGTTGCGAATGCCGCTTTCCACCATCAAGGGCTACGCTTCGGCCCTGCTGCTGGATGAACTGAACTGGAGTTTTGAAAAACGCACAGAATTCCTGCACTTGATTGAAGATGCCTGCGATGATATGGAGGGCATGATTAAAGACATCCTCGACTCTTCACTGATTGAAGTGGAACGGCTCGGAATCGAACCACAGCCTTTGCGCCTACCAATCATTGCCCGCGAACTCGCCACTGAAATTCAAAATCGAAGCAAAATCCACACCCTGGTAGTGGATTTTCCCCCTGATTTCCCGATCGTGGAAGCAGATTTGTGCTGGATTAAGCAGGTCTTTCGTAATATCATTGACAATGCGGTCAAGTACTCACCCGAAGGCGGATTAATAGTTATCAAAGGTGAGTCTCGCCCGTCAGATGTGGTGGTCAGCCTGGCAGACCAGGGCATCGGCATATCACCGGAGAATCTCGTCCCCCTGTTTGAGAAATACTTCAGAGTGCGCTCAACCACCAGTTTGCATGTTCCAGGTACCGGGCTTGGACTGCCGATTGCCCGCGCCATTGTCGAAGCGCATGGTGGAAAAATTTGGATGGAAAGCAAATTTGGCGAGGGATCAACGGTTTTCTTTTCCCTGCCGCGCAGCCAAATCTCCCCGGTTTCGACAGCATCGCGGCTGGATTTCCAGTCAAAGATAGGATGATCTATGAACAAAGCACGTATCCTGGTTGTTGACGATGACCCCCGGCTTGTTCGTCTGGTCCGGGAGGTATTGACGGCAGCTGAGTATGATGTCCTGGTCAACGCCAACGGACAAGATGCCATCGAAACAATTGCACTCGAACAACCAGATCTAATTATCTTAGATATTATCCTGGGCGAAAGCATGGATGGCAACCAGGTTACCCGATCTGTGCGCGAGTTCTCGGCTGTGCCGGTCATCATGCTCACTGCCAAAGTTACGGAAATGGATATGCTGACAGGTTTCGATGCAGGTGCTGATGATTACATCACCAAGCCATTCAGCGCGAAAGAATTGCTTGCGAGGGTACGGGCAGTGCTTAAACGCTCTCAGGCTGCCAGCAGCGTGACAACCCAGCCCAAAATCACCTGTGGGGATGTGGTGATTGACCTGGCTCGGCGGCATGTGACCATTGCGGGTCGTCAGGTTCACCTTACCGCTACAGAATTCAAATTGCTCCATGAATTTGCCGTTCATTGCAACCAGGTTTTATTTCATGAATACCTGCTCTCCACCGTTTGGGGCTCGGAATACCGGAACGATATAGACTACCTGCGCTCCTACGTGCACCTCCTGCGGAAAAAATTGGAAATTGACCCGTCCAACCCCAAAATACTCCTCAGCTCGCCGGGGGTTGGTTACATGCTGGCAGTGCCAGAAGATGAGTGACTTACCATGAATGAATCGTCTTTCAACCTTTTTGAAACCGCCCAAAAGCAATTTGATCGTGCGGCGGATATGCTGGGGCTTGATGCTCCAACACGCGCCTTTTTGCGCGTTCCCATGCGTGAATACCATTTTAGCATCCCCGTCCGCATGGATGATGGAGAAGTTTCAGTTTTTCGGGGCTATCGTATCCAGCATAATGATGCGCGTGGCCCGGCCCGGGGTGGCATTCGTTTCCATCCATACGAGACAATTGATACCATTCGAGCCCTGTCGATGTCGATGACTTGGAAAAGCGCTATCGCCGACTTGCCGCTGGGGGGCAGCATGGGTGGGGTCATCTGCGATCCGCACGATTTGACCGCGCTGGAAATGGAGCGGATTTGCCGCGGTTGGGTGCGGCAAATCTCACAGGATATTGGGCCTGCGTGGGATGTCGCCTCACCCGACTTGATGACTTCGGCCCAACACATGCTGTGGATGCTGGATGAATACGAAACCATCCACGTTGCCCGGAGTCCTGGCTTTATCACTGGAAAACCGGTCCGGCTGGGTGGTTCACTTGGCAGGTTGGAGGCCACTGGCTATGGCGTCGTCATTGCTGTGCGCGAAGCGCTCAAGGAGTTGGGGATACGTCCCGAGAAGACCAGCGCCAGTTTCCAAGGCTTTGGCAACGTGGCCCAGCACGCAATTCAGCTTTACCAGCGCATGGGTGGAACGGTCACCTGTGTCTCCTGCTGGGACCATGCTGATAGCGTTTCTTTCGCGTATCGCAAAAAGGGAAATATCGATTTCGATGAACTGGCTTACATTACCAATCCGTTTGGCGAAATTGATAAGGCCAAAGCGGTAAAACTTGGCTACGAGTGCTTGCCAGGCGAAGCTTGGCTCGAACAAGATGTGGATATCCTGGTTCCTGCTGCTTTCGAGAACCAGGTCACCATAGAAAACGTGAACAGAATCAGCCAGCAGGTCAAAATTCTGGCGGAAGGTGCTAACGGGCCCATCACGCCAGACGCTGATGAAATTATTGAAGGCCGCGGTATCCTCGTCATTCCTGACTTGTTGGCGAATGCAGGTGGAAGCATCTGTGACTACTTTGAGCAGGTGCAAGGGAACATGAATTACTATTGGAAAAAAGACGAAGTGCTTGGAAAACTCGATGTTCACATGACCTCGGCCTATATCAGCCTGAGCGATTTTTCCCATAAAAACAACCTGCCACTGCGCGATGCCGCTTATATCATCGCCGTGGAACGGGTTGCACGGGCTTGCAAGGAGCGCGGCTGGGTATAAGAAACTAAAGAAGCATGAGGTTGCGACAGGCGATGGAAAAATTCTTCGAAGAAGTTTCCCGCTCGAACATCATCAATTTCAACAGGAATTTCATGGATCCCCAAACCCCTGTTTCCTGCATCGGGCAGGGTGAATTGGGTGGCAAGGCCCACGGCCTGGCTTCCATCCGCACGACCCTGCGCCAAGTTGCCTCGATTGCCGAATTCCAGGGCATCTGGGTGGATGTTCCTGCTATGACCGTCCTTTGCACCGACGTCTTCGATGCGTTCATGGTGCAGAACAATCTCAATGAAATTGCCCTTTCCGATTTGCCCGATGACCGGATTGCTTATGCCTTCCAGCGTGCCGAACTGCCTTTTGAAATCCTGGGTGATTTACGCTCAATTGTTGAACAAGTGCATCTCCCCCTCGCTGTTCGATCCTCAAGCCTGTTAGAAGACGCCCTGAAAGCGCCGTTTGCAGGTGTTTATGCCACCAAGATGATTCCCAACAGCGCTTACGATCCGGATGTGCGATTTCGGCAATTAGCCGATGCTATTAAGTTTGTTTACGCATCCTTGTTTTTTCGAACCGCCAAAGATTATTGCAAAGCCATTGGCTATCACATCGAAGACGAAAAAATGGCTATCATCATCCAGGAGATGGTTGGCAAGCGTTACCACGAGCGTTATTATCCCGAATTATCCGGTGTTGCCCGTTCCTACAATTACTACCCTATTAAACCCGCACGTCCCGAAGATGGCGTAGTCAACCTGGCGCTTGGGCTGGGAAAAACCATCATGGACGGCGGCATTTCGTGGGCTTATTCTCCCGCTTATCCCAATATCGATCCTCCTTTTGGCTCTGTGGAAGAACTGCTCAAGAAAAGCCAGCTGGAATTCTGGGTGGTGAATATGGGCGAACTGCCCGATTACCACCCGCTAACTGAGACCGAGTACATGCGACTCGAGAGCCTGACGACAGCTGAACGTGATGATACACTGCGCTACCTAGCCTCAACTTACAGCCCGATCTCCGGTCGTCTCTCTATTGGCACAGGGTTTCCTGGACCGCGTGCACTGACCTTTGCTCCGCTCCTGGTGCTACAACAAATCCCTATCAACGAACTGTTGATTCAGCTGCTTGCGTTCTGCGAAAAAGCGGCGCAAGCGCCGGTGGAAATCGAATTTGCGATGACTTTCAACCCCCCTCGCTTTTATTTTCTGCAAATCCGCCCGATGGTAGTACCCGGAGCAGACAGCGATATATCAGTGGAAGATTTACGTGGAGAAAATGTGCTGGTCGCCTCAGAGTCTGTGCTGGGAAATGGTAGTCTTGATACAATTAAGGATATTGTCTATCTCAAGCCGGATAGTTTCGCTTTGCAACATTCCAAAGCCATTGTGACAGAACTGGAACGTTTCAACGATAAATTACTCAGCAACAATGATCCGTACTTGCTGATTGTGTTCGGCCGCTTGGGTACCACCGACCCCTGGCTGGGACTGCCAACTACCTGGGGACAGGTTTGCGGCGCAAAAGTCATTGTTGAGGCCACACGAGAGAATGCCCGCATAGAACTGAGCCAGGGGTCACACTACTTCCACAATGTCATTAATCTCGGCATCAAGTATTTCACCCTGCCATTCCCAAGCCCCTACCAGATCGATTGGGATTGGCTCGGTCAACAGGAAGTCGTAGAAGATACAACCTTCGTTCGACACGCGCGTCTGGCAACCCCGTTGCAAGTAAGAGTGGACGGACGTCATAGCCGGGGGGTGATTTATAAACCACCAAAGGAATAAAGATGAGCAAGCACACCCAACCCATTAACAGGATTGTTCACGAGCTGCGCGAACGGGCCAAGGAGCTCAGTTGCCTTTATACGATACAGGAGTTGCTAAGTGACCAAGACCGGCCATTAGGCGAGATTTGCCAGGATATCGTCGAGGCACTGCCGCCCGGCTGGCAATACCCGGATGCGTGCCAGGCGCAAATCACATACTCGGGAAATGTCTATGCAACCCTCGGATTCAAGGAAACTCCCTGGGTACAAAGTGCAGATGTAATCGTCCAAAGCGAGATTGTGGGTCAGGTCATAGTCTGTTATACGGAAGAAAGGCCGCCTGCCGATGAAGGCCCCTTCCTGAAAGAAGAGCGTAAACTCATCACATCCATTGCAGACCAATTAGGATTCTATATCCTGCACCAACAACTCCATCAGGTTTTCCAGGAACAACAAAAAGCAGGAGGTGAGCAAAGAGGTGAATGGAGCATTATTCTCAATTTGCTCAAACGCACCGACCCTGGCTTGTTGATGCGGATTACTCGTAAAATGCTTAATTATCTTGATTGGAAAGGCATTAAGGATGCAGAACAACTACTCGATAAATTCGGGTCATCCTACCACAAGGGGAGTCCGTCCGATCCCAACCGTCCTTATCAACAGGAAGCGGGAGACAGCATTTTGACCGCCAGCGATGACGTGTTTGCGATTGCGGCCCGTCATATTTCACGCGATGAAATCCTCGAAAACACCCAGAAATGGATTAAAGAGGAGCGTTCCGGTTTTCTGGTCAGCACCCTGGTTAACCCCGGTTCGTCCATTTCTGAAATCAGCATAGCGGTCGAACGCTATCACCATCTCGCCTCGCAGGGCATTGAACTAACCCCCTCCCGCGATACCTGGTTTAGGGCAGCCATCATCCGGCGCGTTTTGAGTGACCAACCGTCCTTCATCAAAGTTGCCAAACAGTCACTGGCGCTTTCTGAGCTAAGCAGTTTCTTACGTCACATTATTTACCCGGTCGACAGCCACGGCAAGTTGGGAGGCAAGGGTGCAGGTCTACTCCTGGCGGACCAGGTTCTCAAACAATCTGACCGCCAGAAGGAATTATTCCCGAAAATCTGTATTCCAAAAACCTGGTACATTTCATCAGATACGGTATTTTACTCCATGATTTACAACAATCTCGAAGATATCGTTGAGCAGAGGTTCAAAGATATAAACCAGATTCGCCAGGAATATCCATCTACCGTGCATTTTTTCAAGAGCTCACGCTTGCCGCCGGAAATCACCCAGGGGCTTTCACTTGCGCTGGACGACTTTGGGGATGTCCCGCTGATCGTTCGCAGTTCCAGCCTGTTGGAAGACAGAGCTGGGCTGTCTTTCGCGGGGAAATACAAAAGCCTGTTTATTGCCAACCAGGGCTCTAAGGAAGAAAGATTGGCTGCCCTGACAGATGCTATTAATGAGGTTTACGCCTCTCTGTTCAGCCCGGATGCAATCGAATATCGTATCCAGCACGGGCTTTTGGACCACCGCGAAGAAATGGGAATTATGATTCAGGAGGTGGTGGGCAAGCGTGTTGGTCATTACTACCTTCCAGCTTTCGCAGGGGTGGCTTTCACCAATAACGAATTCCGCTGGTCAAAGCGCATCAAGCAAGAGGATGGACTTATCCGCATCGTGCCGGGTTTGGGAACGCGAGCGGTCGATCGCCTGACCGATGATTATCCCGTTTTGGTGTCTCCCGGCCAGCCCAAGCTGCGTGTAAACGCCTCCCCTGATGAGATTATTCGTTATTCGCCCCAAAAAATCGATGTAATTAACCTAGAGGCTAGGACTTTTGAGACCGTTGAAATCCGCTCATTGCTTAAGGAATGTGGCAGTGATTACCCACTCTTGAATTTGATTTTGTCATCCCACGAACAGGGTCTCATTCAACCAATCAGCGCCTTGGGTGCGGACATTGCTAAGGGTAACTTTGTGGTGACGTTTGAAGGGCTATTCTCTCATACGCCTTTCCTTAAGCAAATGCGTGCCATCCTAGAAATCCTTCAGGAAGTCTTGGACTATTCGATTGATATCGAATTTGCCCATGACGGAGAATGTTTCTATCTCTTACAATGCCGCGCCCAAAGTCATCATGAGCATGCCATTCCGGCGCAAATTCCCCGTGACATTGCGCGGGAAAAGGTTATCTTTTCTGCTAAGCGTTACATCACCAATGGGCAGGTTCTAGGGATTACCCACATTGTCTATGTAGACCCGCAAAAGTATAGCGAACTCAACGATTACCAGTCTCTGGTTGGGGTTGGGCGCGCAGTAGGACGGCTGAATCAAATCCTTCCCAAACGTCGCTTTATCCTGATGGGGCCAGGACGCTGGGGAAGCCGGGGAGACATTAAACTCGGTGTAGATGTCACTTATTCCGATATCAATAATACGGCCATGCTCATAGAAATTGCGCGCCGAAAGGCAGATTATGTTCCTGAGCCTTCGTTCGGAACGCATTTTTTCCAGGATCTGGTCGAGGCCGCCATCAACTACCTGCCGATTTATCCTGATGACCTCGGCGTTATTTTCAACGAAAGCTTCTTGAGGGGAACTAAAAATTCACTAACAGAACACCTGCCCGAGTTTGCCGACCTTGCAGATGTCATCCGGCTGATTGACGTACCAGCTTCGGCCAACGACCAGGTTTTGAATATTCTGATGAACGCAGATCAGGAGGAAGCCATCGCTTTCCTGGCCGAACACGGGGAAAAATAACCGCCCTGGCCTCTTTAATTGAAAAACCAGCGTAGTCTTGCAATCCGCAGGTTTTTTATGGATTTTTCATACACCCATGCTGTTTTTTTATGTGTCTTTCATGCCCCCTTTGCTACAATCATAGTGAAAACTATCACATGCTGTTCTTGTTCTGTTAGGCAGGAACTGACATTCTAATTACACTTCCAAGGAGAGAAATATGTCTATTATAGAAGATGTCATCGCTTATGTAGAGGAAAAGGATGCAGGCCAGCCTGAATTTCACCAGGCAGTCAGGGAAGTTCTCACCACCCTTAAACCTACGGTTGAAAAACATCCTGAATATGTCAAAGCGAAAATCTACCAACGAATTGTCGTCCCCGACCGAGTTATCATGTTCCGGGTCCCCTGGGTGGATGACCGGGGGGAGGTGCAGGTGAATCGCGGCTTCCGGGTTCAGTTTAACAACGCGATTGGGCCATACAAGGGTGGGCTGCGCTTTCACCCATCGGTTAACCTGGGAATCATCAAATTCCTGGGTTTTGAGCAAATTTTCAAGAACTCCTTGACCACCCTCCCAATGGGCGGCGCTAAGGGCGGTTCGGACTTCAATCCAAAAGGCAAATCGGACAACGAAGTGATGCGCTTCTGCCAGGCTTTTATGCGCGAACTTTATCGACATATCGGGGCCGATGTAGATGTCCCGGCTGGCGATATCGGCGTAGGGGGGCGCGAAATCGGCTATCTCTATGGGTATTACAAGAAGATTGTTAACGATCACACCTGCGTCCTGACTGGCAAGAGCCTGGAGTATGGCGGCAGTCTAATCCGTCCCGAAGCTACCGGCTACGGAGCAGTCTATTTTGCCGCTGAAATGCTCGCCACGCGTAAAAGAGACATGAAAGGCCTGCGCTGTCTTGTTAGCGGCAAGGGCAATGTTTCACAATATACCATCGAGAAAATCAATCAGTTGGGCGGCACCGTCATCTCGATTTCTGATTCCAGCGGGGCCATCATCGACGAGGCAGGCATCGACGCTGAGAAACTGGCATTCATCATGGAACTGGAAAACATGCGTCGAGGGCGTGTTAAAGAATATGGCGAGAAGTACAAGGGAGCAAAATATTACGATGGCAAGAGCTTGTGGGACGTGGTCAAGGAAGAAGGCATCCAAGCCGACTGCGCTTTCCCCTCTGCCACGCAGAACGAAATCGAGGGTGCTCACGCCCAGGCACTGGTCGAGAATGGCTGCTTCCTGGTTTCGGAAGGCGCTAATATGCCCTCCACGCTGGATGCCATCACCATTTACCAGGAAAACAATGTGCTTTTCGGCCCGGCTAAGGCTGCCAATGCAGGTGGCGTGGCAACTTCGGGACTAGAAATGTCACAAAATAGTATGCGTATCTCCTGGTCGCGTGAAGAAGTAGATGAGAAGCTGCAAATCATCATGAAGAGCATTCACCAATCTTGCCTTGAAGCTTCCTCATATTATGGCAAATCCGGTGATTATCTGTTAGGTGCCAATATCGCAGGTTTTGTCAAGGTTGCTAATGCCATGCTCGCATATGGGTTTTTGTAAAACTCATCCAGAAGTCTGATAGAGAACCTAGTTTTACATAACCCGGTGATAGTCTCCACTCGCCTGACGCCATTTTCCAAAGTTGAGAATGGCAATAGGCACCAATATATGGAAAGATAAGAGTACTGACATGCATATTGACCAGGTCCTGACCAATACAATGGTCGAAAAAGCGGTTGTTGAGTGCGCAAGGATTAATTTCGCAGGTAATGTTCGGCGTTTACGCCAATCCCTGCTGGAGGGACAGTGCGAATATTGCCGCTGCCTCTCTGAAAACCTGGTTGCGGAAATCTGCGAGTACCTGGGGCAGTTGGACACCACCGTCAAGGCGGTTTATCACTACGAGCCTTTGGATGTATCTCAGCCAGTCACCAGTCTGGATACATCCAAAGCCCATAACGGCATCAACCTGATTGTCTGGGTGAACCGGAAGAGTGCAGCTCTGGGCGCTTTGGTGAATACACTGGAAATCTCCCTCGCGGCCAGCCAGCGGCAGCTTGGGTGTATCAACGCAACACCGGCCTGCTTTACGCTGGATGTGACAATGGTAGATGACCGCGACATTCAGGAACGGCGCGGGCTGGGGCTACTGGTTGATAATTACGGCTTACGCTCACAGCGCGTATGGCAGCGTGCCTCTCAAACCGACAAAATCCCAATTGAGCCATTACCAGAAGCCCGGCGGGAAAAATATGCCCTACCGGAAATGTTCGATTTGGATCTAATCCCCGAATCTCGGCTGCTCGAACACGCCGCTAAAATCGAAAACGCCCCTCCCCAAGACCGGGCAGCGCTGGAATACCATCTCACCGAGCTGAAAGTCAGCCTCATCCGCCGCATGGTCAGTGATCACCTGGCATACATCAATATCGCCAAGCGTTGGTTTTCGGTGTCGGACCTGGCTGATATCTACCGCCACCGG
>Ga0114946_10001458_pt1 | contig 16349 bp, 14 predicted proteins | sample WalLakDeSediment_FD_88676 | JGI IMG/M metagenome (GOLD analysis project Ga0114946, IMG submission 88676) | Lake sediment microbial communities from Walker lake, Nevada to study Microbial Dark Matter (Phase II) - Walker Lake 11/02/13 Deep Sediment | ecosystem: Environmental > Aquatic >... | reverse complement strand
CTCGAGCGCGACGAGGGGGTTCACCGCGGTCTGCCACACCACGGCCTGGGATCCCCACTCGCGCATCGAGGTGGCGTTGTCGGCCACCTGGTAGAGGTACACCTCCCGGGGCGCGCCGTCGGGCCCGGTGCCGGTGACCCACGTGCCCGCGCAGGTGCGGCCGGTCATGCGATCGCCGAGCGTGGCCGGGTCGGGCAGGCACGCCGCCACCACGTCGCGGGGCGCCACGCGCTGGCCCCGCACCTCGACGGGCTCGGTCCCGTCGAGGCCGAGCAGGTGCAGGGTGCGGAGGATCTCGATGAAGCGGTCGCCGAGGCCGTACTTGAACGTCACCCGCCGGCACGGGATCCAGCGGGGCACGAGGGCCACCTCCTCGTGCTCCACGTTCACGCACTCGATGGGTCCGATGCCCTCGGGGAACTCGAACACCTCGGGCTCGGAGAACGGCGGGGTGGTGAACCAGCCCCGCTCGCGCTCCCAGACCAGCGGCGGGTTGAGGCACTCCTCGATCGTGGTCCAGATCGAGAAGGTGGGGGCGAACTCGTACCCCGCCACCTCGAGGTCGGCCCCGTCGCGCACGCCGATCTCGTCGATGTCGGCGAAGAGGCGATCCGACGCGTACCGGGCGAGCACGTCGGACAGGCCCGGCTCGACCCCCATGCCGACGATGGCGAGCCGACCTGCGGCCACCCATCGGTCGGCTGCGGCGAGCTGCTCCTCGCCGAGCATCACGCCCACCTGCTCGTGGGGGTGGTCGGGGTGCGGGCGCGAGAGGCTCATCGCCATGTCGACGTAGGTGCAGCCGGCCTCGAGCGCGGCGTCGAAGATCGGCATGACGAAGCGCGGATCGGTGGCGTTCAGCACCGCGTCGATCCGCTGCTCGCGGGCCACGGCGACGAGGGCGCCGCGATCCGCGGCATCGAGCGCCACCGCCGTGCCCCGCGCCGGGTCGGTGAGCCCGTCGAGCGCCCGGGTGGCGCGCCCGCCGTCGACGTCGGCGACGACGAGGTGGTCGACGAACGGCCGGCGGTCGGCGATGCGGACGACCGCGCCCCCGACCGCGCCGGCTCCCACGAGGAGGATGCGCATGGGCCGAGTATGTCAGCACCGCACGGGGGCCGATCCGGCCCCGGTGGGCGTCAGCCCTCGTCGCGTCGCCGCCGGGCGTCGGACAGCTCGTCGACGGTGACGTCGGGGGCCAGCTCGGTGCCCGAGCGGTAGGCGGCCCGGACCACCATGTGGACACCCACCGGGAAGGTGAGCGACAGCAGCCCGAGCACGAGGGCGAACCGGGCCGCCACCGCCAGCTCCCCGAACTGCAGCGCGGCGCCGGCGAACACGAGCGCGGCACCGAGCGGGGCGGCCTTCCCGGCCGCGTGCACGCGGGCGAAGACGTCGCGGAACCGGTAGAGCCCGATGGCCGAGATCACGGTGAGGGCCGAACCGACGACGACGAGGCCCCCGGCGACGAGCTCGGTCATCGGGCCCCCCGACGTTCGATGAACCGGGCCACTGCGGTGGTCGCGACGAAGCCGAGCAGGGCGACGACCATGAGGTCGTCGAGGAACGCCGTGGTGTCGTCGCGGGCCGACTCGATGGCGATGGCCATCACCGCGATGACCACGAGGAGGTCGAGGGCGATCACCCGGTCGGCGAGCGAGGAGGCGATGCCCACGCGGACGACCGCGCCGGTCGCGGCCACGCCGAGCAGGGCGAGGCCGACGACGGCGAGCGTGTCGAAGCTCACGACCCGGCCCCCCCGGCCGCGTCGCCGACGCGCTCGCGTCCGCCGAAGGCGTCGAGGAGCCGGGCCTCGAGCTCGACCAGGTCGCGCCGCACCCGCTCGCGGTCGTTCAGGTGGAGCACGTGGACGTAGAGCCGGCCGGCCGCCTCGTCGTGGTCGACCACCACGGTGCCCGGCGTGAGCCCGATGACCACGGTGAGGAGCGCGAGCAGCGTGTCGGAGTAGCCGTCGATGACCGGGATCTCGATGATCCCCTCGTTGTCGCGGTTGCGGGGGGTGAGGACCTCCCAGGCGACCACCGCGTTGGCCACGGCGAGCCCCCACAGGAAGCCGATGACGAACCGGGCCGCGGCAAGCGGCCGGATCGAGCCCGGGCGGAGGGGCCGGGCCCGGGGGAACAGCACGATCGCGGCGACGGCGACGGCGATGCCGGACAGGAGGTTGGCCCAGCTGAGGTCGCGCCACAGGACCATCCAGACGACGACGAGCCAGGCGCCGAGGGTGAGGTCGCGCCTCACGAGCCGTTCACCGCCGCGATGTACGCCGCCGGGTCGACCAGGTCGGACGCGGCCCGCGCCGAGAGCTCGTAGAGCGGCCCGGCCACGATCGCGATCCCGAGGGTGAGGGCGACCGCGGCCACGGTGGCGCCGGTCATGACCGGCGGGGGCCGGAGGCGCTCGGCGAGCATCGAGGCGGCGATGGGCGGAGCCTCGTCGGGCTCGCCCCAGAACACGCCGGCCCAGATCTTCGTCATCGACACCAGGGTGAGGATCGAGCCGACGAGCGCCACGCCGACGATCACCCACGCCTCGCGTCCGAGCCCGGCCTCCACCAGGGCGAGCTTGGCCACGAACCCGGAGAACGGTGGGATCCCGGCGAGGCTGAGCGCGGGCAGCAGGAAGAGCACGGCGATCACCGGGGCGCGGCGCAGGAGGCCGCCCACGCGGCTGAGCGTCCCGGTGCCGGTGGTGTGCTCCACGAGCCCGCCGACGAGGAACAGCACGGTCTTGACCGGGATCTGGTGGACCACGTAGATCACCGCGCCGGCCAGGCCGGCGGCGGTCCAGAGCCCGAGCCCCATGATCATGTAGCCGATCTGGCTGATGATGTGGAACGACAGGATCCGCTTGACGTCGTCCTGGGCGATGGCGCCGAGGACCCCGATGATCATGGTGAGCCCGGCCACCACGAGGATGAGCCCGCCGAGGTCCTCGAGGCCGAGGATCGTCTGGGTGCGGATGATCGCGTACACGCCGACCTTGGTGAGCAGGCCGGCGAACACCGCGGTGATCGAGGTGGGGGCCGTGGGGTAGGAGTCGGGCAGCCAGCCGAACAGCGGGAAGATCGCCGCCTTCACGCCGAACACGACCAGCAGGGCCAGGCCGATGCCGAGCCGGACGGCGTCGGGGAGGACGGGGAACCGCTCGGCCAGGTCGGCGAAGTTGAGGGTGCCGGTTGCGGCGTACACGAACGCGATGGTCGTGACGAACAGCGTGGACGCGGTGAGGTTGATCACCACGTAGGTCATCCCGGCGCGGATCTGCTCGCGCGTGGCCCCGAGGGTGATCAGCACGTAGCTGGCGATGAGCATGACCTCGAAGGCCACGAAGAGGTTGAACAGGTCGCCGGCGACGAACGACATCGACACGCCGGCGGTGAGCACGAGGTAGCTCGGGTGGAAGATCCGGCGGTGATCGGCGTCCTGGCCGATGGCGAACACCAGCACCACGAGCACGGTGAGCAACGAGACCAGCAGGAACAGCCCGGCCATCAGGTCGACGGCGAGGGTGATCCCGATGGGCGCCTCCCACGCCCCCACCTGCACCGCGGCGATGCCGTCGGCCTCGACGCCCACCAGGATGGCCACGCCGATGCCGCACGTCATCGCGAGGGTCGCGACCGAGATGAGGCGCTGGGCCGGGCGGGAGCCGGCGGCGAGCAGGGCCACCGCGGCCCCGAGCAGCGGCAGCACCACGACGAGGGGGACGAGGACCCTCACCGCTCGGCCCCCCCGGCCGGCTCGTCGTCGGCGAACTCGGTGAGCTCGTCCTCGTACTCGGCCTCGAAGCGGCGACGCTCGGCTGCGTCCCGTGCCCGGGCCACCCGGCGGTCCTCGATGTCGTCCTGGACCTCGTCGGAGCGGCTGAGCACCCAGCTGCGGTAGGCGATGGCGAGCAGGAACGCGGTGATGCCGAAGGTGATCACGATCGCGGTGAGGGCCAGCGCCTCGGGCAGCGGGTCGACGACGCCCTCGGTGCTGTCGCCGGGACCGACGAGGGGCACCTCGCCGGCCCGGCCGCCCGACACCTGCAACAGCAGCACCGTGCCGTGACCGAGCAGGGCGATGCCGAGGATGATGCGGGTGAGCGTCCGCTGGAGCAGCAGGTACGTGCCGCAGCTGAACAGGGCCGCGGCCACCAGGGCGAGGGCGAGGCTCATCGGGCCGACCCCCGACCGACCTCGTCGACACCGTCCAGCTCGACGAGGTCGACCGCGTCGGGATCAGCCTCCCGCCCGAGCGAGTCGAGCACGGCGACGACCAGCCCGACGATGACGAGGAACACGCCGATGTCGAACGGGAGCGCCGCGGTGAACTTCACCGTGCCGATCACCGGGATCTCCTCGCTGAACGTCCACGACTCGAACAGCTGGTCACCGGCCAGGAGCGCGGCCACGCCGGTGCCCCCGGCGACGAGGAGGCCGACGCCGAGCAGGACCTCGTGGCCGCCGCGGATGTCGGCGTCGCGCTGGCCGGCGGCCACGTAGCGCAGCACGAGCGCGGCGCCGGCCACCAGCCCGCCGATGAACCCGCCCCCGGGCTGGTTGTGGCCGGCGAACAGGAGGTACACGGCGAGCACGAGCACCGTGTGGAACACCAGGCGCACGACCTCGTCGAGGATCACCGAGCGCTCGCCGCCGAAGGGACGTCCGGCCGCGCTCACGCGTCCACCTCCGGGCTGCCCGGGATCGTGCGGTCCGCATCGGGCCGGAGCCCGGTCGCGCGGGTGCCGGGCCGGGCGGCGCGCACCAGGGCGACGGTGCCGAGGGCGGCGACGGCGATCACCACGATCTCGCCGAGGGTGTCGAAGGCCCGGACGTCGGTGAGGATGACGTTGACCACGTTGGCGCCCCCGCCCTCGGGGTAGGCCCGGGCCGTGATCTCGGGTCCGATGGGGTCGCTGCGGCGCGCGGCCAGCGAGGTGACGGCGAGGGCGAACACCAGCGCCCCCACGGCGAGGGCCACGACCGCGTGCGACGCCTGCAGCAGGCGGTCGGTCCGCAGCCGGAACCGGGTCGGGAGCTCGCGCAGCACGAGGAGGAACAGCACCAGCACCACGGTCTCGATCAGGAACTGGGTGAGGGCCAGGTCCGGCGCGCCCTGGATCACGAACAGCACGGCCACGCCGTACCCGACCGCACCGAGCGAGAGCACGGCCGCGAAGCGCTGGCGGGTGAGCACGGTCGCGACCGCGGCGACGAGGACGAGGAGGCCGACCACGAGCTGGAAGCCGGACTCGGCGAGGACCACGTCGTCGGGCAGCCGCACGTCGCCGACGAGCACCACCGCGGGGTTTATGTTGAATGAGACGGCGACCACCGAGAGGTAGATCATGAGCGAGCCGGGCTGGACCACGCCGGTGACCCGGCGCGCCCCGCGGAGCACCGCGGCATAGCTCGAGTGGAAGACCGAGTCGGCGGTCCACGGGCGGGCGACCGCGAGCTGGGCCCGCTCGACCGGCCGGCGCAGGGCGAAGAGGAGGAGGCCACCGGCCACGGCCAGCGCCGACAGCGCGAGGGGCAGCCCGAGTCCGGGCCAGAGGTGCAGCTCGTACTCGGCGGCCGGCGCGTACAGGGCGCCGGCGGCCGGCTGCACGATCGCGTCGGTGAGACCGGTGGCCACCCCGCCGACGAGGCTCAAGCCGGCGAGCACGGCCGCTGGCGCGACGAACCGCGCGCTCGGGTGGGGGACGTCGGGCCCCACCGGGTCGAGGGCGTCGGGCTTGGGCCAGAACGTCCCCCACATGAACCGGGCCGTGTACGCGGTGGTGAGGACCGAGCCGAGGACCACGCCGCCGAGGGCCCACGACGAGCCCACGCCCTCGGCGTCGATGAACCCGACGAAGCCCGCCTCCTTGGCGACGAAGCCGAGCAGGGGCGGGATGCCGGCCATCGAGAGCGCGGCCGCGCCCCCCACCGCGGCGACCACCGGGAGGCGGCGCCCGAGGGCGTGGAGGCGGTGGAGGTCGCGGGTGTGGGCCTGGTGGTCGACGACGCCGACGACGAGGAACAGCGCGGCCTTGAACAGCGCGTGGGCGATGAGCATGGCCGTGCCCGCGAACAGCAGCTTGGACGACCCCCACCCGAACAGGGCCACGAGGAACCCGAGCTGGCTGATCGTGCCGAAGGCCAGCACGAGCTTGAGGTCGTGCTGGCGCAGCGCGCGGTACCCGCCCCAGAGCATCGTGGCCACGCCGACGCCGACGGCGAGGGGTCGCCACACCCCCACGTCGGCGAACGCGGGGGAGAACCGGGCCACCAGGTACACGCCCGCCTTCACCATCGTGGCCGAGTGGAGGTAGGCCGACACCGGCGTGGGGGCGGCCATGGCACCGGGCAGCCAGGCGTGGAAGGGCACCTGGGCCGACTTGGTGAAGGCGCCGAGCAGCACGAGCACGACGGCCCAGGCCACCACCGCGCCCTCGGTGGGCGGGTCGGCGAGGACGGCCGAGAGCGAGTAGGTCCCCGCCTGCTGACCGATGAGCACCAGCCCGGCGAGCATGGCCAGGCCACCCGCACCGGTGATGAGCAGGGCCTGGAGCGCGGCCTTGCGGGCCGACTCCTTCAGGTCGTCGAACCCGATGAGCAGGTAGCTCGTGATCGAGGTGAGCTCCCAGAACACGAACAGCAGGAGCAGGTTGTCCGCGAGGACCAGTCCCAACATCGCGCCGGAGAACGCGGTGAGGTACATCGCGAACCGACCCAGGTCGGGTCGGGCGCCGAAGTACGACGGGCAATAGGCGAACACCAGCAGCGCGATGCCCGACACCAGGCCCACCATCACGAGCCCGAACGCGTCGAGCCGGAAGGCCAGCTCGAGGCCGAGCTCGGGGACCCACGCCGCCGTCTCGACGACGGGGCGCCCGTCGAGCACCGCGCCGGCGTGGGTCCCGGCCCACACCAGGGTGGCCAGCGGCGCCACGGCCACCCACGCGAACACCGCCTTGCCCACCCGTCGCGAGACGAGCGGGGCCGTGGCGGCGAGGGCCGCGTGGAGCAGGACGAGCAGAGCCATCGAGGGTGCGGGGACCTCGTCGGGGGTCGGGACCGAGCGGTCAGGCTAGCGGGGACCCCGGCCCCGCCTTCCCGGCGCCGGTCAGGACCCCTCGGCCTCCTCGGCCCGCTCGAGCCACACCTCCTCGGCCCGGCGCAGCTCATCGAGCGCCACGGCCAGCTCCCCACCGAGCCGGGCCAGGCGCTCGTGGTCGTGCGCCGCGGCGTCGACCTCGGCGGCGAGGCGATCGTGGCGCGCCTGGGCCGCGGCGAGCGCCCGCTCGGCCACCTTCAGCTCGTGGCGCACCGTGCCGCGCGAGCGGGTCGCGGGACGGGCGGCCGCGGGCGTCGACACGGGGCGGCGGCCGCGGCGTGCGCTCGGCCCCGGGGGGACCGTCGCCCCGGTCGACGATCCCGCGACGCGGGCCGCCCGGCGCTCGGCCTCCCACGCCGCGTACCCGCCGGGCCGGCGGGCCGCCCGGCCGCGACCGTCGAGCACGATCACGTCGGTGACCGTCCGCTCGAGGAACGCCCGGTCGTGGCTCACGACCACCAGCGCGCCGGGCCACTCGTCGAGGAAGTCCTCAAGGGCGCGCAGCGTGTCGACGTCGAGGTCGTTGGTGGGCTCGTCGAGCAGGAGCACGTTCGGCTTGGCCGCCAGCACGGTGAGCAGCTGGAGGCGGCGGCGCTCCCCGCCCGACAGCAGCTCCACCGGCGCCCACTGCGCATCGGCGTCGAACCAGAACCGCTCGAGCAGTCGAGCATCGGTCCAGTCGGGCGAGCGCCCGGGGCCGGCCACCACCTCGCGGACCCGGGCCCGCGGGTCGAGCTCCCGGATCATCTGGTCGTGGTACCCGAGACGGACGGTGGGGCCCACCACGACGCGTCCCTCGGCCGGCGGGAACCGCCGGGCGAGGAGGTCGAGCAGGGTCGACTTGCCCGTGCCGTTGACCCCGACGATGCCGAGCCGCTCCCGCGGGTCGAGGAGCAGCTCGACATCGCGGAACAGCCAGGGCCCGTCGTCGTGGCGGTGGCCGACGCCGTGCAGCTCGATCACCTTGTCGCCGAGCCGAGGGGTCCCGAAGTGCAGGTCGAGGTCGCCGGCGCGCGCCGCCGCCGGCGCTCGACCCTCGACGACCGCCGTGGCCACCTCGATGCGGGCCTTGGGCTTGCGCGTGCGGGCCGGGGCGCCGCGCCGCAGCCAGGCCAGCTCCCGTCGGGCCAGGTTGCGGCGGACGCCCTCGTCGCTCGCGGCCCGCTCCTCGCGCGCCACCCGCCCCTCGAGGTACGCGGCGTAGCCCCCCTCGTGCACGTAGCCCGTGCCCCGGTCGAGCTCCAGGATCCGGGTGGTCACCCGGTCGAGCAGGTGGCGGTCGTGGGTGACGATCACCAGTCCGCCGGTGAACCCGGCGAGGCGCTCCTCGAGCCAGGCGATGCCGTCGATGTCGAGGTGGTTGGTCGGCTCGTCGAGCACCAGCAGGTCGCACTCGGCGACGAGCGTGCGGGCCAGGGCCACGCGCTTGCGCTGGCCCCCCGAGAGCAGCGCGACGTCGCGGTCGGCGTGCTCGCCCATGCCCAGCCGGTCGAGCACCGCCGCCGCCTCCCACGAGTCGCCCACCGCGGCGAGTGCCGTGCCCTCCGGAAGCGCGGCCTCCTGGTCGAGCATCGCCACCCGCACCCCCCGACCCCGACGCACGGTGCCCGACTCGGGGTCGGCGAGGCCGGCGAGGACGCGGAGCAGCGTGGTCTTGCCGGTGCCGTTCAGCCCCACGATGCCGAGGCGGTCGCCGGTCGCCACGGTGACGGACAGCTCGGTGAAGAGCGGCCGGCCCGGCCGGCTGGCCGAGATCCGGGCGCAGTCGGCGAGGATCACCCCGTGAGCGTACGGCGCCCCGTCCGTTCCCCCGATCGGCCCCGTATCCTCGAGGTGCGCCGGACCCCCTCCATCTCGTCGTCGTCCCGCTGCGCACCTCGCCCCGTGACCGAGCCCCGTCGCTCCCCCCTCGCGCTGCTCGGCCGGTTCGTCCCCGGCGTGCGCGCCGTCACCGAGCAGATCCCCCGGTTCGCGGCGGCGTGGGCCGAGGAGACCGAGCGGGCGCTGGGCGCGCCCGGGCCGCTCCTCGCCGTGCTCGGCGACTCCACCGCCCAGGGGATCGGGGCCGGCTCGCACCTCACCGGCTGGGCCGGGCAGCTGCGCGAGCGGCTCGCCGTGCACCACGGCACCGAGTGGGGGGTGGCCAACTGGTCGCGCTCGGGGGCCCGGGTCGCCGACGTGGTCGCCGAGCAGCTCCCGGCGCTGCGCGGCGCCGGGCGCCGTCCCGACCTCGTCGTGTGCGCGGTGGGCGCGAACGACGTGTTCTGGGGGCTGACCACCGGCGCGGCCCGGCGGGCCTTCGCCGAGCTGCTCCCCGGCCTCCCGGCGCCGGCCGTCGTCGCGACCGTGCCCGAGGGCGGTGTGGCCGGGCGCGCCCGCCGGCTCAACGCCGAGCTGCGGGGGCTGGCCGCGGCCCATGGTGTGGCGGTGGCCGAGGTGGCCCGCACGATCCGGCCGGGCCGGGGCACGCTCGCGTCCGACGGGTTCCACCCGTCGACGCGCGGCTACGCCGACTGGACGGCGGCCTTCGCCGCCGCGCTCGCCCTCCCCGATCCCGAGGTCCGCGGCTGAGCCCGGCCGGGGGCGGCGTCGCTAACGTCACGAGGATGGCCACGCCGCCCCTGCGCCCGGAGCCGCTCGACGCCGACGGCCGGCGCGGCCGCCGCACCCCCTACCCCCGCGTGGCCGCCCGGCCCGGACTCGTCGTCGAGCACCGGCCGAGCGGCGTCACCGGTGCGGTCGTCCGCCTCGACGGCGCCCTGGTCACCCTGCGCGACCGCAGCGGGCGCGACCACCAGATCCGCATGCTCGAAGGGGCCTTCGCGCTCGAGGGGCGTCCGTGCACCCTCATCCCCCCGGCGCGGACCCCCGCCCGGCCGCCGGCGCGCACGGCCTCGGGCTCGGTGGCGGTGCCCGACGCCCCGGCCCGGGTGGCCCGGGCCAGCCGCATCCTCGTCGAGGGGGTGCACGACGCCGAGCTCGTCGAGAAGGTCTGGGGCGACGACCTGCGCATCGAGGGCGTCGTCGTCGAGCGGCTCGACGGCATGGACGACCTGGCCGCGGTCGTCCGCGGCTTCGGCCCCCGCCCGGGGCGCCGCCTCGGGATCCTGCTCGACCACCTCGTCGCCGGCTCCAAGGAGGAGCGGGCGGCCCGCACCGTCGACCACCCCGACGTGCTCGTCACCGGTCATCCCTACGTCGACGTGTGGGCCGCGGTGAAGCCCACGATCGTGGGCATCGACGCCTGGCCCGAGATCCCCCGCGACGAGGTGTGGAAGGACGGCGTGTGCCGCCGCCTCGGCGTGGACGACCCGGGCCGCTTCTGGCGCCGCCTCCTCGGCGGCGTGCACGACTGGCGGGACCTCGAGCCCCCCCTCGTCGGGGCGGTGGAGCAGCTGATCGACTTCGTCACCGCGCCCGGCGGCTGACGCCGCGCCGGCCGCCGGGGCTCAGCCGCAGACGACGCCCTCGTCCGGCACCTCGAGGTCGATCAGGTACGCGTCGACGAGATCGTCGACGCAGCCGACGCCCGAGCCGTACACGGTGTGCACGTCGCCCTGGTAGGTCACGAGCACGCCCGACTCGAGCTCCTCGGCCAGACGCTGCCCCCACGCGTAGGGGGTGGCGGGGTCGCCGGTGGTGGCGATCACCAGGATCGGCGGCGCGCCGGCGGCGCGGAACGGGTCGAGCGTCGCGGTCGGCGGCGTCGGCCAGCCGTCGCACGGGTCCTCGCCGGCCAGGAAGAGCGGCGCGAAGCGCGGCGCCACCTCGGGCAGGCGGGCCTCGAGCGCCGCCTGCTCGGCCGGGCTGACCGGCGTGCGATCGGCGCACCCGATGGCCACGAAGGCGAACGTCGAGTTGGCGTAGGTGCCGTCGGGGGCCCGGTCGTTGTAGAGGTCGGCCAGGCGGAGGAGGCCGGTGCCGTCGCCGTCCAGGGACGCCGCGGCGAGGGCGGCGTCGAGCTGGGGCCACGCCGTGTCGGTGTAGAGCGCGGCGATCACCCCGGTCCACGCCAGGCCGACCGTGAGCTCGCGGTCGCCCAGGCGCGTGGGCAGGGGGGTCCGGTCGATCTGGGCCATGAGCCGGTCGAACGCCGTCGCCGGATCGCCCTCGCGGGCGAACCCGCAGCCGCGGTTGGCGCACCAGGCGACGAACGCGTCGAACACGCCCTCGAAGCCCGCCGCCTGGCCCTCGGTGAGCTCGGCGGTGGTGAGGCTCCGGGTGTAGGCGCCGTCGAGGACCAGGGCCCGCACCCGGTCGGGGAAGAGCTCGGCGTAGGTCGCCCCGAGGAGCGTGCCGTAGGAGTAGCCGAGGTAGGTCAGCGTCTCGTCGCCGACCGCGGCGCGGATGAGGTCCATGTCTCGGGCCACGTCCTCGGTGCCGATGTGCGGCAGCAGGTCGCCGCTCAGCCGGTCGCAGCCCGCGACGAACTGGGCCTGCAGCTCGGCCACCGCGGCCTCCTCGGCCGCGTCGTCGGGGATCGGGTCGGCGGCGAGGTACTCCTTGAGGAACGCGTCGTCGCCGCACGTCACCGGGGTGCTCTCCCCCACCCCCCGCGGGTCGAACCCGATCACGTCGAAGCGATCGAGCACGGCGTCGCCGAGGATGAACGGGGCGAAGTAGGCCAGCTCGATGCCCGACCCGCCCGGCCCCCCGGGGTTGAGCAGCAGCGAGCCGATGCGCCGGTCGGGGTCGCCCGCGGCGTAGCGGACCAACCCGAGCTCGATGGTGGCACCGTCGGGGTCGTCGTGGTCGACGGGGACGGCCATCCGGCCGGTCGCGAAGCCGGCGCCGTCGGGTTCGTCCCACTCGATCACCGGAACGTCCCCGTCGACGCCCGATCCGCCGTCGGTGACGCCCGCCCCGGGTCCCCCCGGCACGGTGGTCAGGTCGGCGCCGGCGCGGGCCGCCTCGAGGATCCAGTCGCCGCCGCCAGGGCCGATCGTCGCGGGCTCGTCGTCCGCGCACGCACCGGCGATCAGCGCCAGCACCACCACGAGAACCCACGCGACCCGCCGCCGGGGCGGGATCGGGTGGGGGCGGTGACGAGGGAGGGGTGGCGTGGTCACGGATCGGGGCCGGGGCGGGACGGGGGGCGGGCCCGGCGCCGCTCACCCTAGGTGGCCGCCCGCCGGTCCGGTCGTCGGGCCGAGCGGCCGGCCCTGGCCACCGCGCTCGTCCGGCGCGCTCGACGACGCGCCGGGCGGGTCACGCCGTAGCCTGGGGGGACGGCGCCAGCCGGGCGCCACGGCCACACGGAGGCGCGCCAGGGTGGAGAGGGACAGCATCCGCATCGGTCGGATCGCCGGTGTCCCCGTCGGGATGAGCTGGACGCTGCTCGTCGTCGCCGGCCTGTTCGCGGTCGCCCTCGCCGAGGGCCGCTACCCGTCCTCGCTCCCCGGGTACTCGGCGGCCGCCTACTGGGGCGCCGCCGTCGCCACGGTCGTCGTGTTCTTCGCCTCGATCCTCGCCCACGAGCTGGCCCACGCCGTCGTGGCCCGGCGCGACGGGCTGCCCGTCGAGGGCATCACCCTGTGGATGCTCGGTGGTGTGGCCCGGCTCGGCGGCGAGGCCCCGAGCCCACCGTCGGAGCTGCGGATCGCCGCCGCCGGTCCCCTCGCCAGCCTGCTGGCCGGCGGCGCCTTCTGGGTCGTCGCCCTCGCCGCCGGGTGGCTCGACCTCAGCCCGCTCGTCATCGAGGTGTTCCTCTGGCTGGCCCTCATCAACGTGGTGCTCGCCGCGTTCAACGTGCTGCCCGCCTCGCCCCTCGACGGCGGCCGGATCCTGGCCGCGATCCTGTGGTGGCGCACGGGCGACCGCACCAAGGCCGCGGTCTGGGCGGGCACCGCGGGCAAGGTCCTCGGCGGCGCCCTCATCGGCTTCGGCCTGTTCGAGCTCGCCGTGCGCGACGCGCCGTTCGGGCTCTGGTCCGCGCTCGTCGGGTGGTTCATCTGGCAGTCGGCGTCGCTCGAGTCGCGGGGGGCGGTGGCCCGCCACGCCCTGCACGCGCTCACCGCCGCTGCGGTCGCGCCGCCCGATCCGCCTGTGGTGGACGACTGGCTCACCGTCGACGGGCTCCTCTCGTTGTTCCCCGGCGACGGCACCCACACCGCGTTCCCGGTCCGGGGCGACGACGGCTCGATCCGCAGCATCGTCACGCTCGACGACATCCGTCGGGTGACCCCGAACGATCGGGGCTGGGTGACGGTCGGCGCGATCGCCGTCCCCATCGCCGACATCACCACCGCGTGGGCCGACGAGCCGATCCTCTCGGTCATCGCCCGGGCCAAGCCCGACGCCCGGTCGGAGATCGCGGTCTACGACCGGGCCCTGCACCTCGTCGGCGTGATCTCGCGGATCGACGTCGAACGGGCGGCGCGTGGCGCAGCACCCCGTCCCGCCGCGGTCTGACCCACCCCGCCACCGACCCCGGCCGCCGATCCACCACCGCGGGACCGCGGGCTAGCGTCGCCCCCCATGAGCGACCCGACCCCCGTCACCACCGAGATCGTCGACGACGTGGCCGTCGTCCGACTCGACGACGGCAAGGCCAACGCCGTCTCCCACGTCGTGCTCGACGGCCTGCACGCCGCGCTCGACCAGGCCGAGGAGGAGGCCCGGGCCGTCGCGCTCGTCGGTCGCCCCGGCCGGTTCTCCGCCGGGTTCGACCTGGCGGTCATGGGCGCGGGCGACAAGCCCATGCAGGACCTCGTCCTGGCCGGCGCCGAGCTGCTCTGCCGGCTGTACGGCCATCCCCAACCGGTCGTCGTCGGCTGCACCGGCCACGCCCTCGCCGCCGGCGCGCTGATCCTGCTCGCGGCCGACGAGCGCATCGGCGCCGACGGCGAGTTCCGGATCGGGCTCAACGAGGTGTCGATCGGCATGGCGCTGCCCACCTTCGCCGTCGAGCTGGCGCGCGACCGGCTCGACCCGCGGGCCCTCGTCGCCTGCACCGTCCTCGGCGAGACCCACCACCCCGCCGGCGCGGTGCGGGCCGGATACCTCGACGAGGTCGTCCCCGCCGATGCCGTGGTCGACCACGCGATCGCCGTCGCCCGCCGGCGCTGCGAGCTGCGGGCGGGGGCCGTGCGCGAGACCAAGCAGCGGCTCCGAGCCGCCACGCTGCGCCGGATCCGGGCCACCCTGCTCGACGACGTGGCGTCGCTCACCCTCCCGTCGGCATGACCGGGACCGAGCCGGCGCGGGGCCCGGGCGGCGTCCCGGTCGCCGACCGGCCGCGGGTCGTGGGTCCCGAGTGGTTCGAGCGGGCGGTCGCCACGCCGTTCACCGAGGGCGCCGTCGAGGTCGAGGGGTGCCCGATCCACCACCTCGCCTGGGGCGACCCCGACCGGCCCGCGGTGGTGCTCGTGCACGGGGGCGGCGCCCACGCCCACTGGTGGAGCTTCATCGCCCCGCTCCTCGCCGCCGACCTCCGCGTGGTGGCGCTCGACCTGTCCGGCCACGGCGACTCGGGTCGCCGCACCAGCTACTCCACCGAGACCTGGGCCGCCGAGGTCCTCGCCGTCACCGACACCGCGGGCGTGCGCGGGCGGCCCATCGTCGTCGGGCACAGCATGGGCGGGTTCGTCACGATCACCCTGGCCGCGCTCCACGGCGACCGGCTCGACGGGGCGATCATCGTCGACTCGCCGGTGCGGCGGCCCGACCCGGAGATGGAGGAGGGGGCGCGGGGTCGGATGTTCCGCAACCCCAAGACCTACCCCGACCTCGACGCCGCGCTCGAGCGCTTCGTGCTCGTCCCGCCGCAGCCGTGCGAGAACGACTGGGCGGTCGACCACATCGCCCGGCACTCCCTCGCCCGCGGCGAGGCGGGATGGACCTGGAAGTTCGACCGCCACGTGTTCGACCGCGACCCCGACGCGAGCCGCGACCACCTCGCCCGCGTGCGCTGCCGGGTGGCGGTGATCCACGGCGAGCTGTCGGCCATCGTCACCCGCGACGTGTCCTCGTACATGGACGAGCTCCTCGGCCGCACGGCGCCGTTCATCGAGATCCCCCAGGCGCACCACCACGTGCCCCTCGACCAACCCCTCGCGCTCGTCGCCGCCCTGCGGGCGCTGCTCGCCGACTGGGAGCACTCCGTCCCCCGTCACGCCCGCTGACCGACCGACCCCCGGATAGGGTCGCGCGACCGGCCGCCGCAACGTCCCGGGGGAGGAACCGTGGCCATCTCGTCCGACGTCGGCGCCACCGACGTCCGCCCGCACATCGACCTGCTCGACCCGGGCTTCTACGCACCCGGTCCGTTCGCGGCCTACCGGTGGATGCGGGCGAACGAACCGGTGTACCGCGACGAGGCCAACGGCCTGTGGGGCATCACCCGCCACGCCGACGTGCTCGACGTGGAGCGCCGGGCGCACGTGTTCTCGTCGGAGGGCTGCTACCGGGCGGTGCTCTCGCCGGGCGAGGTGAACATGATCGCCCAGGACGACCCGCAGCATCAGCGCCAGCGCCGGCTCGTCTCCAACCGTTTCACCCCGCGGGCCGTCCGCGGGCACGACGAGCAGATGCGGGCGCTCATCGCCGAGCTCGTCGACGCCGCCGTCGCCGCCGGGCGGCTCGAGGTGGTCGACGACCTCGCCGCCCAGCTGCCCGCTCGCCTCACCTGTCGCCTGCTCGGCTTCCCCGAGGAGCGCTGGCGCGACCTGAAGAGCTGGTCCGAGCGGCTGATGCGCACCGACATGCGCGAGCGCGACCAGGCGCAGGGCGCCGACTTCTACGCCGCGAACATGGAGTTCGTGGCGCTCCTGCGGGAGCTGCTGCCGGCCCGGGCCGGCTGCCCGGTCGACGACCTGCTCTCGGTCTGGGTCACCGCCGAGATCGACGGGACGCCGCTCAGCCCCGAGCAGATCGTGCACGAGACCGGGCTGTTCATCGCTGGTGGAGCCGAGACCACCCGCACGGTCATCGCCCACGGCCTGCGCGCCTTCTGCGACCACCCCGACCAGTGGGAGCTGCTCGCCGCCCGGCCCGAGCTCGTGCCCTCGGCGGTCGAGGAGATGATCCGCTGGGTCACCCCCCTCAACAACTTCTTCCGCCGGGCGACGGCCGACACCGAGGTGGGTGGCCGGGCCATCGTCGCCGGCGACCGGGTGGTGCTGCTGTACGCCTCGGCGAACCGCGACGAGGCGGTGTTCGCCGACCCCGACCGCTTCGACGTCACCCGCGAGCCCAATCCCCACCTGGCGTTCGGCCACGGCACGCACTTCTGCCTCGGCG
>Ga0114946_10001457_pt1 | contig 16354 bp, 13 predicted proteins | sample WalLakDeSediment_FD_88676 | JGI IMG/M metagenome (GOLD analysis project Ga0114946, IMG submission 88676) | Lake sediment microbial communities from Walker lake, Nevada to study Microbial Dark Matter (Phase II) - Walker Lake 11/02/13 Deep Sediment | ecosystem: Environmental > Aquatic >... | reverse complement strand
CGAAGAAAACTCTGCGCCTGAAGGTGGAAACGTTCGATTCGATCGGGGTCCGAGGATGCGCCAATGGTGCGGAGCACTCGATACCGACCCTTATCTTTCGTGATGATCCGGACACTGACCGAAGCACTTCGATTTTTGTTTTTTCGAATGAACATGATCGAATAGTAAGCGTGCAGCACCCAAAACGCAACCTGGAATCACACTAACTCGTTGAAAACAAACACCTCGGCACATAGGGTCAGATACGAGCGACGAAGTCAGCTCTTCAGCAGTGGAATGCCGGACTGCATGTACATCGTGCATCGCATCTTCCTCTCAGCATTACTAAAGAGTTTCCAGTGTTTTTCCATGCTTCACATAAACGATTCCGGCAACACGTGCTCTCTGTATATTCGTTCGATGTGCCTGTTCATTTTCCTCGCATACTCTTGAATTTTACGAATCGAATCACTAGTATGTAGCATTAGTATGCTATCAGTTTTGTGTACTCCCGTGCGTCAAGCGAACTTCAGAAAGAGTATGGACGTGATTCAGAACGCATCGCTCCTGTCGGATATCCTGACATACGAAAAGGACTTCATACAGACGGTTCCTGTGCTTTTATTACGTCGATCGGATAATCAGAGCGTATCTTCGTTCGAGGAGAAATCGTGATGACTGAAAACATCCGTCTTCCCACGAGTCGCGGTCGGAGCTTCAAGCTGATTCGCCTGTTGTTGCTCTCCACCCTGCTCTTTGCACCCGTCGCTGGAAGCTTGGCGCAATCCGATCCTCCTTTCCGAAGTCAATCGCAAGCGATGCTCCCGGCCGACGTGGAAGAACAGGCCAGGGTGGACAGTGTTTCGATGAGTAAGGCCGACATAGTACGGGACGCACCCGGTTCTAGTCTTTTCGTCCTTCCAACCGGCTTCGCGATGCCTGCCCGCACGGCATACCTCGGTGTAAGCTACATCCTGCCGACGATGACGGTGGCTGCGTTTGATCGCATCTCGCTAACAGTGATTCCCCCCTTTTTCATTTCCGCCAAATTCACCCCTATACAAGGAGACGGAGGGGCATTCTCGATCGGCGGAAGCATGTTCGCCGCTATGTACCTATTTTTTTGGGGTGTCGGCACTGTAAGAATTTCCGAAGTGTTTACCACCCTGGGTATGATGCGTGTTTATCATACGATGGAAGATTATTCATACGAATGGCTGTTTTTCGGTGCTGAGACGAAGATATGCCCATCTCTCCGTGCCATGATCGAGATATCGTATGCGACGGAATCCACCGAGGAATTTCCGTTGTCGAATCCCACATATCTGCTTATTGGCCTGAGATATCATTATCGTCAATCGATTTTCGAAATCGCATCAGGAGAGCAACCATGGCGCAGATTCTGGATCAGTTACGCGTTGATACTCTCGTTGCCTCAATAATAAATCGTACCGAAGATCAGTCGATAGATAACTATAACACCCCGGGGACATGTCGAATGATATCCCATGCTGTCAGGCCCGTAACTCCATCACTCCGTACCGCTTTCAACTTCCCGCTTTGATACACTGAATTCATACAGTTCGTTCAACCCTGCAACACCGCACTACCTCCACCCTACCACAGGAAGCGGGAAGCTCACCTCCGGCAGTAGAAGCGATCGATACCAGCCTGCCTCATTCGTTGGAACTTTCTGGAGCGTTTCGTCTTTCTTGTGTGTGATCAGTTCAATCAGCAAGCACGCGTATCGGGGAGAGAGTGCGGATGATGCATGCGTCTCAATGGATCGTATCGTATGATTCCCGCACTCGGGAAATGCTACCGTTCTCCCATGCACTCGATACGCTCCTTGCGGAACTCGATTTTCCGATCACGGCGCGTGAGTGGTGTGCACCGTATGAAACGATGAACTCATCGGGTTATTACGAAGTTGAGTCGTAAGAATATTTGGAATGATTCATGCTCGGATTTATTGAGCGAAGGTAAATCGAGAGAGGGATTGATGAGCGCTGAGTGCTTCGCTCGGTATCCGTAGCTTTCTCGAGTAGCGGATCACGGATGTGCCACTTTCTTCCGCCACGTCGGACGATGTTCGCTCTTGTGCAGACGCACTCGCAGTCTATCGCAGCATCCTCACACACTCGAAAGCGGTGATACGGGCGTCAAACAACGCGTCGTTGCATAGCGAATATCAGTGAGCAGCAACACATCGCAGACTGTTGTATGAATATGGCATTGCTCGAGCGAAAGCGCCCCACCATCGGTACGGCAAGACAGTGTATCGCGAAGGCAGGAATGAATCGGATCCAAGGATTCGACCTGGATGTTTGATGGGGCAAATCATTGCGATTCTCACCGGATGGTATCTCCAATGACTCGTGGTGTTTCGCATCCGGACGCGCACAAGTCGGTTGCGGTGAGTCTAGGACCTCAGGAGACCGCGCGAGTCGGACCGCATCTGTGTATTCGAACGGCGCCAAGTAGGAATGGGAAGTCCACGAACTATCTATCGTGCGTCATGAGCGACGATGCCAGCGGCTTTTGAAGAACAGTGGAGGGAAACAACATACAGGAAAATCCGATTCACGGAAAAAACGAATGTTTGTTCACCGTTTCTCCATTCAAGACTGCTTGCATCCGTTCGGTTCGAGAGTAGCGGCATATTGCGTCGATGTACAAAGCTCGAACATCTTTCACTGCTATGCATGAGAGAAATCCGGACGCTCTTGGAGTATGAGTCGGGAAGCCCAATATCTGCGACGCGCGAAGGAATTCCATTCATAGTGGATTTGAGATGTTCCGCGGCGCGTGCCCGATGCACACGCCCGACGTCCTTCCGATTCGTGGAATACTAATCAGATAGGTCAAATCACCACTCGATGCATGCTCACACTTGTTCGAGACGTGCGTATTGCTTTGAAAAGCGGAAACATACGGGAGTTTTTTAATTGACAGTAATACAAACCTTTTCGTAACTTGGTAATCCATAATGAGTTACAGATAATCGAGGCTATGGATACTGCTGGTAAATGGATTTTTGGGTTGGTTGCGGCATTCGCCGGAATCGCCTTCATTATTTTGGCGGTCTCGATATTCGTGCTGGCGTCTGCATTGACTACAGCCTCGTCTGATACTATCGAGGAGGCATCGGGCGGCAGGACAAGTGAACGAGTCGCAATCATCTCCATCACAAACGAGATCATGGATGCAGAGGATATCGTCCGTCAGCTCAAGAAATACCGGAAGCGGAGTTCCGTCAAGGCAATTGTGCTTCGTCTTGATTCCCCCGGCGGTGCTGTCGTTCCCAGTCACGAGATATACGAGGAGGTACGACGAACACGCAATCTCGGCACTCCTGTCGTCGTCTCCATGGGCTCGGTTGCCGCAAGCGGTGCATATTACATCGCATGCGGAGCGAACCGCATTGTCGCGAATCCCGGAAGCGTCACCGGGAGCATCGGTGTGATTTCCTCTTTCCCGAATATCAGTCGTCTGATGGATAAGATCGGAATTGATCAGACGACCATCAAATCAGGGGAACTCAAGGATGCGGGCAGCCCGCTTCGTGAAATGACACCGCGCGAAAAGGAATATTTTCAGCACACTATCGACAATATTTACGAGCAATTCCTTCGCTTGGTGATAGATGCCCGCGGTATGGTAGAAGATTCGGTCAGAATGCTTGCTGACGGACGCGTGTATACGGGCGAACAAGCATGGAGAAACGGGCTTGTCGACACGCTCGGAACTCTGCAAACGGCGATAACAGTCGCGGGTATGCTTGGTAAAATCCAAGGAGAACCCCGGGTGGTCCAAGAGGTACAGCGCCAATCCCTGCTCGACATACTTCTGGGCACCGGTACCTCCGAGACGTTCAGGAGACTTGGGAAGACGCTCCGAAGCACCTCGCCTGTAGAATACAAGATGCAGTTACATTAGTACCCAACACAAAAGGCAACAACGTGACCAAAGCTGATATCATCGACAACATCGCCAATGCAACTGGCCTGACGAAAGTTGAAACCGAAGCCGTCGTCGACGGTTTTCTGGCCACTGTCAGTCAGGCGCTACGCGAGGGGGAATCCATCGAGATTCGCGGTTTCGGCAGTTTCAAGGTTAAACAGCGTAAGGCACGCAAAGCACGCAATCCACGTACCGGCGAAGAAGTGTTCGTGGAAGCGCATTACGTACCGGTATTCAAGGTGTCAAGGGAGTTGCGTTCCAGCGTCGACAGCACATTGAAGGAAATGGAAGGGTAATGCATGTCCAATGAAAAACGCAGTTGTCCCACCTGCGGATCGATTATCGTCGGCGCGAAGAACATCTGCGAGATATGTGGTGAGAATCTTGATGAATTGCGTTCGGATACATCGGCAGAGAAACTGGGACCACCTGATATCGTAGCGAAAGAACACGAAGGAGTTGAGGCAGCAGGAAGCGAAGGGCGTAGCAGCACGCCTGAAGCGCGTCGCTGCAACTCGTGCGGGACCGACAACGACATTCTTCACCGGTACTGTCATGCTTGTGGTCAGGCTCTGGTCAAACGCGCAGTGAAACAGCGGAGTGACACGGCACGCGCGCGATCGAAAGCGCAGTTGTTTTCCACCACGCAATGGTTGGTGATCTGCATCGCTGCAATGTTGTTCGGAGGTGTAGCAACTTCGGTGTTCATGCCACCACGCCATCCCGAGATGCACGCGGATCACACCCACGAGACGCAAGATCAGCGTTTCACCGTCACGCTTGAACAATTGAACGCTGCTCGTGACGCGGCAACCGCGAATCCCACTGACCCCGCGCCCCAACTGCGCTACGCCAATCTGTTGCACAATGCGAAATTGCTCGATCAGGCTATCGCACAGTACAAATCGTATCTCGACATGGTTCCCGACGATCCTGATGCACGAGTTGATCTCGGAATTTGTTATTTTGAACAAGAGAAGTATGCTGAAGCGATTCAGGAAATGGAACGTGCCGTTTCCGAGCATCCCCGGCATATACTCGGACATTTTAATCTCGGCATTGTGAATCTTAACGCAGGCAACAGAGAACAAGCCCGTGAATGGTTCACGAAAGCCCATGAGATCGATCCGAACTCTCCCGGCGGCCAGAATGCACTTCGCATACTGCAGGAGCATTTCTAAACTCCTGCATAGACGAAATCAATTACAGTTCACTACGAGAGAACACTAGTCAAACATAATCCGGAGAAAACCGCTTATGCCTTGCGGAAAGAAAAGAAAGCGCCATAAAATGGCGACGCACAAAAGAAAAAAACGTCTGCGGAAGAACAGACATAAGAAGAAAAACCGCTAGCCGGTGAGATATGGATCAATTGTGGTCTCCATGGAGATCGCGCTACATTAAGACATTCGGAACCGATGAGGAATATCAGGGCTGCGTGTTCTGTGATGCCTTGGCTTCCGACAACGATGATGAGCGATACATAGTAAAACGCCATCGGGGGTGTTTTTCCATGTTGAATCTCTATCCGTACAATAGTGGGCATCTGTTGATAATCCCTAACATGCATGTTCCGTGTTTCAACGAATTGGATACGGAAAGCTACAGGGAAATGACGGAACTGATGCGCGATTGGAAGAATGTGTTTAGTGAAGTGATGCATCCACAAGGATTCAACATCGGGTCCAACATCGGTCGGGTTGGCGGAGCGGGTATCGATCAGCATGTACATCTACATATCGTTCCACGTTGGAACGGTGATGCGAATTTCATGCCGGTTATCGGTGACATCAAGGTGATATCGGAATCACTTGAAGACACCATGCTAAGACTCAGGCGAGGTTTTGAATCGCTGACAAAACATTTTTCAAGCGACACGTAAACGCTGAACAGGAGGACTCATGTCTGACAACGCAACTCGTAATCTGCTTTTCGGTTTCCTATCAGGTGCCGTCGTCGGGGGTATTCTCGCATTGTTGTATGCACCGAAAGCAGGTAAGGATCTACGCTTGGATTTGAAGCGCAAGGGCGGAGAACTCAGCGAGGATATCGAGGAGTATCTGCAAGAAGCACAAAGCAAGGCACGTTCCATTATCAATGAAGGGAAGGAAAAATCTTCGGCTTTGATCAGCGAAGCGAAGGTCAAAGCGGATACTTTGCTTAAGGATGCCGAGAACATCATGAGCGACGCGCGCACTCGAGTGAAAGACGAGGGTGGTAAAGTCAAAAGTGCCATCAAAGCAGGTGTGCAGGCATACAAGGAAGAACGCGACAAAGAACAGCCACCTGCTGACGCGTAAGTGGTGATCTTCGATGCTAGCGGCAAGCGGAGCGGCGTGAATACGCCGTACCGATTGCCTGTTTTACCACAACACGGAATCTTTTGAGATGGACACAATTCAAGACATACTCCTGATTGCCCTATTGCTGGGTGGTCTTGTGTTGATGATTGTCGTTATCATAGTGCTGTTACGCTTACGAACATCCATCGACATCCTGCTTTCGGAACTACGCAAATTCGGCGAAAGAAGCGAACCGATTCTCGAAAATCTGGAAAAGGTGACAGAGAGAACGGACGAGACGTTGACGATGATAGTGGAAAATCGTGAAGCAATAACAGAAAGCGTCGAGTACGCGCGGAAGATCATGGCCAACATCCATCGTTTGGAACACACCGTGCAGCGAGAGATCGAACCGGCACTGATGGGTATTACTCGTCGCCTCGTGGGGCTTTACAAAGGAATAGAAGCCTTCGTGAGCAGTCTGTCGAGTCGTCGATGAGCATACAGGTCCCGCACGGTCCGGGAAACGGAACAGTGAGGCTGTTGTTCCGAACCATGAGACCGAAGCAATGGGTGAAAAATCTCTTCGTGCTCTCGCCGTTGCTCTTTTCCCAGCATCTCTTCGAGGCGAACACCCTGCTGATGTCATGGGCGGGATTCGCTGTGTTCTCTCTCACCGCCAGCACGATATATATTCTCAACGATATCATCGACGCCAAAAAGGACAGGCTGCATCCCGTCAAGGCCCATCGCCCCATCGCATCCGGTGCTCTTCCGGTGCGCGTTGCCTGGATAGCCGTATTTCTCCTCACACCTTTGTCGATATTGTTGGCATGGATGCTCAGGGCGGAATTCGCGATTGTCGTAATACTGTATTTCGTTCTGAACGCAGTGTACTCCGCTTTCCTCAAACGGGCCGTCATCATCGACGTCATGACTATAGCAGCATCATTCGTGTTGCGCATCGTAGCCGGTGCGGTCATCATCGCGGTTCCAATGTCCGAGTGGTTGCTGATTTGCACTTCCCTGCTCGCGCTCTTCCTCGGCTTCAGCAAGCGCCGGCACGAAATCATGATTCTCGAAGGCGATGCTCATATTCACCGCCCCGTGTTGTTGGAATACAACACGTATTTTCTGGATCAAATGATCTCCCTGGTCACTGCCTCCACATTGCTCTGTTACATACTGTACACGGTCGCGGACGATACCGTGCTGAAATTCGGATCGAAAAACCTGCTGCTCACGACCCCCTTCGTCCTATACGGTTTGTTCCGATACCTGTATCTCGTGCATCAGAGGCAGACCGGAGGAGACCCGACCACGGTATTCCTCACCGACAAACCGCTCATGCTGAATGTGTTCCTGTGGGCTTCTTCTGTCGTTTTCATCATTTATATTCGCTGATACTCCATGAAAAGCACTGTCGCCGTTCTACATACAACTCCGGAAACCGTTCTTGACGATTATATCAAGCTGATGGAACTCGCCGGTATGACGGAGGCCTTGGACCCTTCGACAACAACGATTCTTAAGGACAACATATCCTGGCATTTTCCATTTCCAGGCGCAAACACGACTCCATGGCAATTAGAGGCAAGCATACTCGCCTTGCGAAAGCACGGGTACGAGAAAGTCACCTGCGTGCAGAACAAAACCGTCGTGACCGACGCATTCAAGGGAGAGGATCTCAACGGCTATGTTCCGATCTTCAAGCACTACGACATACCAGTCCTGTTCAATTTCAAGGACGAGGACATGACCTGGGTGCGCTACGAGCCGAAGGCAACAATGCTCGTGCTGCCGACCATCTACCCCGAAGGCATTTATATTCCGGAATATTTTTTCGGAAAAAACATTATTCATCTCCCCACCGTCAAGTGCCACATATACACGACCACGACAGGAGCGATGAAAAATGCGTTCGGAGGTTTACTGAATACGAAACGGCATTACACGCATTCATGGATACACGAGACACTGGTCGATCTCCTCGCGATTCAGAAGGAAATCCATTCCGGACTTTTCGCAATCATGGACGGTACCACCGCTGGGAATGGTCCGGGGCCACGCACAATGTTTCCGGAAATAAAAAACGTCATCCTCGCAAGTGCGGACCAAGTGGCGATAGATGCCGTTGCCGCGAAGATGATGGGCTTCGATCCCCTTTCCGATCTCGCGTACGTACGCTTGGCGCATGATCGCGGTCTTGGAATCGGTGACACGCGGGAAATCGAAATAGTGGGTGATGACATCAGCAATGAGAACTGGGGCTTCGAGGTCGGGGACAACAGCGCCAGTCGTGTGGGCGATCTCATGTGGTTCGGGCCGCTGAAAGGTCTACAGAAATTGTTTTTCCACACCCCTCTCGTACACGCTTTCGTTGCAGGCTCGGAAATCTATCACGATTATTACCGCTGGCCTCTCAAGGACAAGCGAACCTTCGAAAACTGGCGAGCGAACACGCCTTGGGGCGAATTGTTCAGCCGGTACGCCGAACAGGGCGTGTTGCACCAGGAGGCAGAAAGAGAATAGCTCTCACGCTCGCGGCAGCTTGAAACTAAAAACGCTTCCTACACCTGGTGTTGATTCGACCGTCAACTGCTGGCCGTGTTTCGCGATAAGTTCACGACAGAGTATGAGTCCGAGACCTGTCCCTTTTTCCTTATCCGTTCCCGGAGTGGTACGTACCTTTGAGATATCGAACAAGGAATCAACCGTTGCCTGCTCCATTCCGACGCCGCTGTCATGAACGCTGATTTCGAAGCGGTCACCGGCAGGAATGAGCGCAACAGTAACGGAGCCACCACGTGGTGTGTATTTAATAGCGTTTCCAACCAGATTTCGTAGAACGGTACTGATCATATGCATATCGGCAACAACAGTGACATCGAGTTCGCCAACGAATGCCAGTACGATGTCCTTGCGTGACGCCTGCGTTTGAAGAACAGCTTCCACCATTTCGACTATTTCTCGAAAGGAACGGGATTCAGGGGAGAAGGTGATTGTTCCGAGTTGAATCCTGGACCACTCGAGCAGGTTTTCCAGCAATCTGTACACTCCCCTGCCGGTATTCCGCATTTCCGAAAGCAACGGGAGTATTTCTTCCCAATCGAGTTCGCCCACATTGTCCGAAAGAAACTCCGCAATACTCATGAAACTGCCGAGCGGACCACGCAGGTCATGCGCGATGATGGAAAAAAACTTGTCCTTATCCCCCAATGCCTTGATCAAATCCCGGCGCGAACGCCGAAGGTCCACGTGCGTTTTGACACGAGCAAGCAATTCCAGTCGATTGAACGGTTTCGTGATATAATCCACCGCCCCGAGTTCAAAGCCTCGAACTATATCGTCAATATCCGTTTTGGCGGTTACGAAGACGACAGGTATATCCTGTGTGTCATCGCGCTCTTTGATACGCCGGCAAGCTTCGAAACCATCCATTCCCGGCATCATGATATCAAGAAGAATGAGTTCGGGCGTGACGTGCTCCAACACCGCGAGGGCCTGCATACCGCTCGTTGCAACGGCTATGTCGTAATCCGCTTCGCGCAGGAAGTTGCCGAGTATCTGAATGTTCTTCGTGACGTCATCGACGACGAGAATAAGCGCCCGTTCCGTATTCATTAGCTGTCATTTCCCTTGTGAGCAATCGTATCGTTCGATGCTTTGCCTGCGAACAATGTTCTGAGCTGTTCGATTTCGGTTTCAAACTGCTGTAATGTAGGCGGCAGGCGATCCATATCAAAACCGCGAACATACTCCAGCACCTGCTCGCTCCAGAGAATTATCGGTTGATAGCTGGCTTGCTCGCCTGCTTCCCGAATGGTCTCGGCGAATCGTTCTATTTCGTGAAGTACGGAACGTTTACGCATGCTGCGCCATTCGTGAACGTGTATATCATCGATTTCCCGAAGCAAGCGCAGTAGCGCGATGCGCTTCGCATCGTCGATAACGGCTTCGTCCGCACCCTGCATCGACTTCTTCGTTGTTTCGACTATTTCCGATGCATCGACTGCTAGCTGTCCGGATATTTCCTCATCCGCATACACGCATTGAACATCGGGAAGCGACACGCTAAATGTGCTGCCCGCACCAACTTCGCTGCGCAATTCTATACTTCCGTTCATCATTTCGATAAGTCGTTTCGTGATAGTCAACCCTAGGCCGGTACCACCGTAGATATTATCCATCTCGGACGACCCCTGCCGGAACGGTTCGAAAATACGATCCGTGACAGCAGGTGCGACACCAATACCGGTATCCGATACGCGACAGAGAAGCGTGCAGGATTCCGGGCGTCGCTCGCGTGCCATGACTTTCACCGTCACTCCTCCTCGCTCAGTGAATTTGATCGCATTCCCGATAAGATTGAGCAGAATTTGTCTGAAACGCATTTCGTCTATGACCAGATACGGTGGAACGTGGTCGTCGACAGAGGATACCAATTCCAATCCTTTTTTTTCCGCATCCCATAGAAAAATACTTGTTACTTCCGCAACCAATACTCGAATGTCTACCGGTCGATAATCGAAATCAACACGACCGGATTCGATGCGTGATAGATCGAGCACATCGTTGATGAGACGCAGAAGAGTCTTGCCACTTATGGTGACGGATTCGATATAGTCGCGCAATTCCTTGTCCTGAATCTTGTCCTGCAACAGCTCGGTGTATCCCAGAATAGCGTTCATGGGCGTGCGAATTTCATGACTCATATGCGCAAGAAATTCGCTTTTCACCGCATTCGCTCTGTATGCTTCCTCTTCGGCCTTCTTTCGGCTAGCTATCTCTTGCAGCAATTGTTCGTTCGCCTGCTTGAGCCGTGCTGTTCTCTCCTCGACCACGATGAGCAATTTCCTCTCCTGCGCTCTGGAAGCCGCAAGCCGCCAACGGAAACCCCCGATGACGAGCAACATGATCAGTGATATTGCTATCATTCTAAACCATGCTGTCTGGTAATATGGTGGTTGTATCTGAATATGCAGCGTCAGCCCCAAGACATTCCACAAACCGTCGTTGTTCGATCCGAGCACGTTCAGTTTATAGCTGCCTGGTGATACTCCCGCAAGCGTGACATCGCGGTCCGTTCCAAGTTCTATCCAATCAGTGTGCCACCCGTCTATTTTATAGCGGTAACGCTGTTTGGCGGGACGATAAAAACTCAATGCAGCAAAACTCAACACCACGTGTTCGTCACTGTGCGACAGCTTGAGCGTATCACCATCGAATATTTCGTGATCTAAATATCTGTTTCCTATCCTGCACGAAGTAACAACGATGGGAGGAATGAATTTGTTCTGTTTCAATTGTTCCGGTTTGAAATACGTCACACCATTGACACCGCCGAAAAACAGTGTCCCGTCATCGGATGCGAAAAACGCGGCGGAATTGAACTCGTTACCCTGCAGACCATCACGTGCATCCCATGTGGCAATGACGCCTATATCCGGATCGTAACACGCAAGCCCCCTGTTAGTGCTTACCCATAATCGTCCCTGAGCATCTTCCAGAATGCCGTAGACAACGTCGTTCGGCAATCCTTCCCTTACCGTGACGCTCTTGAATTCGGACTTTCGGGAATCATAGAGATTCAACCCGTATGCAGTCCCGATCCAAATACGACCCTTGCCGTCTTCGTGAATACAGTATATCGTGTTGCTGCTCAACGAAGTGGAATCCTTCCGGTCGGCGACGTAACGGGTGAAAACGCGTCGGGTCGGATCGCAAACGCCGAGCCCGGCTTGGTCGCTCCCTACCCACATCTTGCCATGCCTGTCTTGAAGAATACTTCGAATAATGCCTGCATTGACGGATGAAGGATTATCGGACGCGTGAACGAGATGTATGAATGTCGACGAAGTCATATCCATGATACTTATTCCGGCCCCGGTACCTATCCAGACAGACCCGTCGCTTTGAGTGCGCATAGTATAAACGGCATTGCCATGCAAACTCTCCCGTTCGGGTGTCGAGGAGAAGGGAATGCGATCAATACTCCGAGTAGTAGTGTGCATCACATACAAGCCATCTCCCTCCGTACCGAGCAGCAGGGTCCGGGGTTTTCGAGGGTGCTGATGAATAGCATGGATATTTCGATTGTACTCGAATCTTCCCGGGCCCGCAGATATGCCTCTCCGCAATACATCGATGCTCGTCATGCTTCCATCGGCATCGATACGGTTCAACCCACCGTACCCCCCGATCCATCTCATTCCATACTCGTCAACATAAATTGCTCGTACGCTTTCGAAATCGAGAGAAAACCGTCCTGAAGCTCGCATGGAATAGAGTTGAAACTGACTGATGAACGGTGACGTATATGAGAGACCCCGACCGTTAATACTGACCCATATTATCCCTCCTCTGTCTTTGAAAAGATACCTGACCCCATCACCGCCTATGCCACCGGGACTGCCATCAATGCTGCTGACATGCTTTGCTGCACCAGAATTCGTATTGTAAATAAACACACCACTCGCTTCACTTCCACACCATAAGTGGCCGTGAGAATCAAAAAGCAAATGGCGAAGGCGGTATAAGGGACTTCTGTATCTTGTCTCTTTGCTTGGCGTTCTCTGTTTCCACGTCTCGGTACGCACATCGAGGCTGTGGAGCCGCCCATCATCACTGCCGAACCAGACGACGGAATCGCCCTGTGCGGCGACACATGCGATAAGTGAGTCTGTCAATCCGGATGAATTCGGTCGAAAGCTCCGGCTATTTCCGCTTTCCGTATCAAAAAGATCGACTCCCGAGCCGTATGTGCAGAGCCACAGATGATGTCTCGCGGCAGTGTTCATCTGAAGTATGGTATTGCCTCCGATACTCGCGTCATTGTCACGATCATGAGTGAAATGCGCCCACCCTCCCGATGCGGGATTGTAGCAGAGCAAACCTCCGCCCATTGTCGCGACCCAGATGCGACCTCTCGCATCTACATGCAAATCAGTGATGGCTGCATTATTCTCGACAGCCACAGACGGAATTCGTGGTGCGTGGCGAGCAAACACCCGCGTGCGGAAATCATGGGAATACAATCCACTCGTCGTTCCGATCCATAATCTCCCTATGTTGTCTTCGGCGAGAGCGAGAATGGTGTTACTGCCGATGGAGGTACTGTCGAGCGGGTCGTATCTGAATACAACAAAAGCATATCCGTCATACCGGTTCAATCCATCCTTCGTGCCAAACCAGAGATACCCGCGCGAATCCTGGAGAATCGCATTGACAACGCCTTGGGACAACCCTTGTTCGACCCGAAGATGTTCAAAACGAATGTCTTCAACCGTTTCCGCACCACTCACATCCTGAGCAAACAGGGCGAGTGGCATAATGAACAACATCGCTAAACAATTCCACGAACGCATATCGCATCACAGCCAGTGATTGAAGGAAGCATGATGGCCGGGTGCTGCAAGAAAACCTCAGTGTGCTTCTCATGTTGCGACATCAGGGCGGATGCAACCCCGCCCTATGCGAGTGCTTCAGATAATCATGCTTTTCATGAAGTCGCGTGCTGAAAACTTCTCGCAGGTGAAGATGATATCCCGTTTTTCCTTCCGGGACTCCGGCGACAACAGTTTCGACGATAATGCATCAAACTTATCATCGAGATCCTGCATCGTCATCGGTTCACGCGGATCGCCCTTGGGATATTCGAGATATTCGGAAAATTCTCTACCGTCAGTTGTTTTCACCACAACTCGCGACGGCTGCTTTGCCGGGAACATCGCTTCGAATTCCACCGATGCTTCGCCTTTGATTTTGTCTATGACTTCCCATATACGCGGATCCTTGAGTTTTTCATCCGAGAAGGATTGCGTCGTTACCTTGTGATCGACAATTGCGGCGGCAAGGCAGTACGGCAAGGAGTGATCCGCAGTTTCGCGGGAATCGGGACGGTATTTGTGCGGATCAAAAAGAATATCGCATGCACGGGCGATCGTCGTCACTCTCACTTCATCGATCTGATCATACGAAATGCTGTTTTCCATGACGGCTTTCAGCACACAGGTGATATGCGTATGTGTTAGAGCTTCGGTCGGAAACGCCTTCATACTGCATTCCAGGATTTTCCACGTCTGACCAAGACCTCCGAGTAATTTGTCGAGATCCCAGTCCGGACCGTACACATCCATGAATCCTTCTTTTCCCTCGAACACCGCCTCTGTTCCGCTGTATCCGCGTTTTGCCATCAATGCCGCAAACACGCCTGTTTGAACAGCCATCGGATCGACGGTGTTTTTCATCATCGTGAGTTTACCAGCAGTCGGGCACCCGATTGTATGGTTGTGCGAACCATTGATTCCAATCGCATTGACCATCTGGTCCACGGTCAATCCAAGCATTTTCCCGGCGACGATAGGAGATACGAATTGCGTCAACGTCGCGTGATGCCATTTTCTTTCGCGTACTCCAGGTACGGCGAATTCGCACATTCGTTGCTCGAATTCGTATGCGAGCACGATCGCGACTATGACATCTTTCATGGATGCGTTTACTTTTTCACCAACCGCAAGCGCTGCTGGAATGATATCGGACGGATGCGAGGGGTCTTCTTTCCAATAAATGTCATTGAAATCCAACGCACGCACCATGAGCGAATTGACCAGCGTTGCGTTGACCGCAGGCATTTTATCTCCAAAGCCGAATAATATCGCTTCCTCCGCTCCACCCATTTCCAGGTAGATATCGCGAATGATACTAACATCTTTGGTGTGCAACGCACCGTATGCACAGCCGATGGAATCGTACAGGTAGCGTTGTACTTCGTGAACAACATTCTGTGGCAAATCCTCGTAATTGAGATCTACTGCAAATTCGGCAATCTGTCGCGAAATGGATGTTTCCATATCTCTTCCTTCAATGTATGAACTATGCTATCCTAGAAATCGATGTACGTTACGCAAGTCGTTGCATAACCCATTGTTCAAGCCCACCCGCAAGCAGCAGTTCCTGCGCTGCGGATCCTACAGGATCGAACGCGTAATGTTTGCCGGCTGCGCGTATCTCCGATGCACGGAAATCGATTTCCGCTACTATGCCGGTACGAATTGTCAAGGCGTCCATGTCGAAACGTTTTTTCAGATCCCGGACCAGTTCGGGTGCTTCGATCACGAGAAAGCCGTTGTTAATGGCATTGCGGGCGTACGTTTCGCTGAGCGACCCGGCGATCAGCATTTGCATACCGCGGTATTTCAACGCTGTGGCCGCCTGTTCGCGGGAACTCCCCGTTCCGAAATTGAAAGCTCCGACGAGAACGTCCCCCTTGTTAGCGAGGGTTTGGAAGGCGGAATCGTAATTCTCCATGGCGACACCGGCTTGTTGCTCGGGCGAGAAATCATCGACATAGGTATATTTCCCCGGGAAAATACCATCCGTGTTGAGATTGTCCTGTCGGCAAAACAGCAACTCTCCGGTGATGATCGGTGTGAAACCATCGATGATGATCGTCTCTGCTTTGCCTTCTGCTTTCGTGGTATTGACGGTAATGGACCCGCGGACTTCGACACTCGGAAATTCATTGGGCATGGCAATGCGTCCGGCCAGGGCGCTGGCTGCTACGACAGCGGGTGAGGCAAGCCAAGTTTGTGCGTCCGGAGAGCCCATGCGGCCCTTGAAATTTCTGTTTGTCGCGGATATGCCGACTTCGCCTGCTTCAAGTAAACCGACGCCGAGTCCGATACACGGACCACAACCCGGCGGCAACGCTGTGGCTCCGGCGTCGAGTAGAATCTGCCAGTGGCCAAGTCGTTCGCTTTCCTGTTGCACTTCGCTCGATGCGGCAGCGATGTACAATTTGACCCCCTGTGCAATCTCACGACCGCGAAGAAGCTCTGCGGCTTCGGCCAAATCATCGACCCGACCGTTTACACATGAAAGTATATACGCTTTATTTATCGGTACGCCATACTCCCGAATATCGGCTACACTACTGATAGTTTTCACATTGTTCGGACCTGCAACATGAGGTGTGACGGTGGAGAGATCCAGAGTCAGGTCTTTCGCGTACGTCGCATCCCGGTCTGCGGTGGGTGCCTCAGCTTCAAGAGCATCAATACGCATCGCGTTCAACCGTGGATGCACTCCATCTGCGTCCTCATCACTCGGAACGCCGGCGAGGCCCCGAT
>Ga0114946_10001456_pt1 | contig 16359 bp, 16 predicted proteins | sample WalLakDeSediment_FD_88676 | JGI IMG/M metagenome (GOLD analysis project Ga0114946, IMG submission 88676) | Lake sediment microbial communities from Walker lake, Nevada to study Microbial Dark Matter (Phase II) - Walker Lake 11/02/13 Deep Sediment | ecosystem: Environmental > Aquatic >... | reverse complement strand
ATTTAGTTGACAATACTGGGGTATCTATTGGATCCACCACATATTCATCAGAGACTGATTGGTTCGATAGTCAATCAATTACTCTTACAGGTTTTTCTATTTCTTGGAATACTATTGCACCTAGACCAGGAACTTCATCTTTTGCGGGACCAAGAGGATCCAGATTCGATGAAATTCACGTCATAGTAATTGATGATCTCGGAAATATTACCGGAAATGCTGGAACAATCTTAGAGAAACATATAGGTCTCTCTAAAGCAACTGATGCTGAGTTCTCATCAGGAAGCACTTCTTATTGGAGAAAATACATTGCCAAAGGATCTCCAAATATTTTTGCAGGTGGTGCTCCTGTTGGAATCACTACAACTGGATTTGATGCAGGTCAATTTGATCTAACTACTGATAATGGATGGGATCAACCCGCAGAAAATATTATATTTGCTGCAGCAGGTTCTAATACTTATACATTATCTGGAGGACTGAACTATGATGGAGGAACATCATTAAGTGATAATGGTTCATTAACATCAACTCTAGGAGAACTACGTAGTGGATACGATTTATTTGCAAATACTGAGAATGTAAAAGTAGATTTTCTGCTAATGGGTTCCGCAGGATACTCTAAGGAGACTGCACAAAGTATCGCAAATAAACTTATTTCAGTTGCAGAACTAAGAAAAGACGCAATTGCATTTATTTCTCCATATAGAGGTTCTGCTCTCACAGATACATCGATAGACACAGATGTTACTGTAAATTCGGCAGAAGTAGTTACGACGAATGTTTTAAGTTTCTTCTCTTCTGTTGCATCTTCATCTTATGCAGTCTTTGATTCTGGTTATAAGTATATGTACGATAGATTTGCAGATACTTTTAGATATGTACCATTAAATGGTGATATTGCTGGATTGTGTGCTAGAAATGATATCAACAACTTTCCTTGGTATTCTCCTGCGGGAACTACTAGAGGTGCGATTCTAAATGCAGTAAAACTTGCATATACTCCCAATAAATCTCAGAGAGATCGACTTTATTCGAGTAGAATTAATCCAGTTGTTTTCTCACCAGGAGCAGGCATTATTCTTTTTGGGGATAAGACAGGTCTTGCTAGATCATCAGCATTTGATAGAATTAATGTTCGTAGACTATTTGTTTTTGTTGAAGATGCAATTTCTCGTGCCGCTAAAGATGTTTTATTTGAGTTTAATGATGAGATTACAAGAACAAACTTTGTAAATACTATTGAACCTTTCCTGAGAGATATTCAGGCAAAAAGAGGTATCTTTGATTATGTTGTAATATGTGATGAAACTAATAACACTGCTGCTGTAATTGATGCAAATGAATTCAGAGCAGATGTCTATATCAAACCTGCGAGATCGATTAACTTCATCGGTCTTACCTTTATTGCCACCAAGACTGGTGTTGATTTTGAAGAAGTAATCGGAAACTTTTAAGTAACAGAGGTTAATCAATTATGACAACCAGAAATCAACTCAATCCACCTCCCTTAAGAAAGATTACTGACTTTAAAAGTAAGTTATCTGGTGGTGGCGCTAGAAGTAATCTTTTTGAGGTAGTTTTATCTTTCCCAGATATCGCCCCAGCAGATGCTAATGTTCTTGATAAATCAAGATTTTTAGTTAAGGCAGCAGCTCTTCCCGGATCTACTATAAATCCTTTGGATGTAGCTTTTAGAGGTAGAACATTAAAAGTTGCGGGAGATCGTACTTTTGAAACTTGGACTATCACTATTATTAATGATACTGATTTTTCAATTCGTTCTGCTTTTGAGAAGTGGATGAATGCTATTAATCGTGTTTCTGACAATACTGGTACTACTAACCCAGCACTTTATCAGGCAGATGCATTCGTTTATCAGTTAGATAGAGATGGTTCAGCATTAAGAGCATATCATTTCTACGATATTTTCCCAACTAACATTAGTGCAATTAATCTTGCATACGAAACTGATTCCATTCAAGAATTTACTGTGGAAATGCAAATTCTTTGGTGGGAAGCAGTTAAAGGTAATTCTCCTGCTGCTGGTGGTGAAAACATCAACTAAATAATACATAATAAAGAAAAGTTTATTTTATAAAATGGCAAAACTTTTTGGTTTTTCGATTGAAGATGATGATAAAAAATCAAAGTCTATAGTATCCCCCGTTCCTCCAAATAATGAGGACGGGGTTGATTACTATATTCAGAGCGGATTTTATGGTCAAACTATAGATCTCGAAGGAGTCTATAGAACAGAATACGATTTAGTTCGCAGATATCGTGAAATGGCACTTCATGCTGAGTGTGATGGTGCCGTAGAAGATGTTGTTAATGAAGCTATTGTAAGTGACCTATATGATTCTCCTATAGAAATTGAGTTATCAAACTTGAACGCTAGTGATAAACTTAAAAAAATAATCAGGGAAGAGTTTAAGTTTATCAAGGAAATTATGGACTTTGATAAAAAATGTTACGAAATTTTTAGAAATTGGTATGTTGATGGAAGATTATTTTATCTTAAAGTCATCGATACAAAAAAACCAGAAGAAGGAATTAAAGAATTAAGATATATTGATTCTTTGAAAATAAAGCATGTTCGCCAAGAAAAGAAAAAAAATAATAATATGGGTCCAAATATATCAAACTTTTCAAGTAATGATATTTTATATCCGGAAATTGAAGAATATTTTATTTATACACCATCGTCCAATTATCCATCAGGAACATTAAGTTCTTCTTCTAAAAATTCAGTAAAAATTGCTAAAGATTCTGTTACTTATTGTACTTCTGGATTAGTTGATCGCAATAAAGGAACAGTTCTTTCATATCTTCATAAAGCAATTAAACCTCTCAATCAACTGAGAATGATTGAAGATGCTCTAGTAATTTATAGAATATCGAGAGCACCAGAAAGAAGAATCTTTTATATTGATGTAGGCAATCTTCCTAAAGTAAAAGCAGAGCAATATCTCAAAGAAGTAATGTCTCGCTATAGAAATAAACTTGTTTATGATGCGAATACCGGAGAAGTTCGGGATGATCGTAAGTTTATGAGTATGCTTGAAGACTTTTGGCTTCCTCGTCGTGAAGGCGGTAGGGGAACTGAAATTACAACTCTTCCTGGAGGTCAAAATCTAGGAGAACTTTCTGACATAGAATATTTTCAGAAAAAACTTTACAGGTCATTAGGTGTACCGGAATCAAGAATTGCTGGTTCTGGTGATGGATTTAATTTGGGAAGATCATCTGAAATACTTCGAGATGAACTTAAGTTTTCTAAGTTTGTTGGAAGATTGAGAAAGCGTTTTGCGAATCTTTTTAATGATATTCTTCGCACACAGTTAATTCTCAAAAATATTGTCACTCCAGAAGACTGGAAAAGAATGAGCGATCATATTCAGTATGATTTCTTATACGATAATCATTTTGCGGAACTTAAAGAAAGTGAGTTATTAACTAATAGATTAACGACTCTTACGAGTATGGAAGCTTATATTGGGAAATATTTTTCAACTGAATATGTTCGTAAGAAAATTCTTCGCCAATCAGAAGAAGAGATTATTGAAATTGATAGACAAATTGATGATGAAATTGAAAAGGGCATTTTACCAAATCCAAATGCACCTGTAGATGAAATGGGAAATCCTATTGAAGAACCAGTTGAAGGGGAAGTGAATCAACCGATAGAAGGAGAAGAAATTCCTCAAGAAGAAGTTCCTCAACAGCAAGTTATTCAACAACCCAAAGGTGGCAAAATATAAATAGATTTATATTTGTAAATTATTTTTATGGAAGAACTTATCGATTTGATTGCAACTCAACAACCAGCATCTGAAATATCTGATAGAATTAAAAATATTTTATTTGCTAAAGCATCTGAAAAAATTGATTCTATTAGACCAGAAGTAGCAGCATCAATGTTTGGTGACGAAAATCAGGGTCATTCAGAGGAACAGGAGTAATGGCGATCAAAGTAGTACAAAATGTAAACAGAGTTACTGCTTCTGTAGGTGTAGCAATCACTAGCAATCCAATCTCTCTTAAGAGCGGTTATTTGAGAGTATCGACAGGTCTAACTTCTGTATATGTAGAGGTTGGTAGTAATCCGGTAGCCACCACGAACTCTTTCCAAATTACTCCATATGGAAGTGAAGTATTGAAAGAAAGAATCGCAAGGCAGAGAATTGTAGGTATTACCACAGGAACTTCAACTGTGGTAACTTTCGACAATAATGCAGGAAATCCATTTTTAGTTGGGGATTATGCTTCAATTGAAAATGTCACTACATCAGGAATTAACACAGAACATAAATTAGTTACTGCAATTGATGATAGTTCTTTGACTCTTGATTATAATACAGAATCTATTGCTGGTCCCATTAATGCAAATGGGGCAAATATCGCTAGAAGTGTAAAAGTAAGTGTAATTGCAGCATCTGATACTCAAGATGTAAGTATTACAGAAGTCGTTCAATTAGTCACAGAGTAAAATGAAACTCATCACAGAAGAAGTACAAAAAGTAAAGTTTATCACCGAAGGAAAAGGTGCTGAAAAGAAAATGTATATTGAAGGAGTTTTCCTTCAAGGTGATATTTGCAATCGCAACGGAAGAATGTATCCGATGAATACACTTTCCCGCGAAGTAAAGAGATATAATGAAGCATTTATTACGAAAGGTCGTGCTCTTGGAGAACTCGGACATCCTGATGGTCCTACTGTCAATCTTGATCGTGTTTCTCATAAAATTGTTTCTCTCGAACAAAAGGGATGCAATTTTATCGGTAAGGCGCAACTTTTAGAAACTCCTATGGGTAAGATTGCCAAATCTCTCATTGGAGAAGGTGTTTGTCTTGGTGTTTCTTCTCGTGGTGTTGGATCACTTCAGACAACTAACGAGGGTCATAAAATAGTCGGTGAAGATTTTATGCTTGCAACAGCAGCAGATATCGTAGCTGATCCTTCTGCTCCTGATGCATTTGTTCAAGGAATATTTGAAGGAAAAGAATGGGTGTGGGAAGGTGGTATTCTTCGTGAAAGACTTGCTGAGCAAACAAAACGTAGAATTAATACCCTAGTTGATGAGAAAACATTTCAAGAACATAAAGTTCAATTGTTTCAAGATTTCTTAGCAAATCTTTAAATTATAAATAAATATAGATTATAACAAAAACTAATCAAAAATGTCCGTTGGTAGAAATTTACAAGAAATGGAAAACGTAGTAACCAAAGGAGCATCACCTGCAGAACCAATGCAAAAGTTGTCCACTGGTATTGCACCTGGACAAACCAGTAATTGGGAAGATCTAGGTGGTCCTACTCCAGAAAATTATCGTCCCGATGACGATTCCGCAAAACTCAAAGATCCTTCTGCAACCCTTTCTCAAGTTAGAGATGTAGTTAATGCAAAGGCTTCCAAGGCAGAAGGATCTGGAACTTCAGCAACTTCTGTAAAAACTCCAGGTCAAGGAGGAGTTAAAGAAGAAACTGAAGAAGACGAGGAAGATCTAATTTCCGAAGAGGAAGTTGTAGAATCCGAAGAGGATGTCGAAGATTCCGAAGATTCCGAAGATGTCGAAGATGTCGAAGAGGAGGAAGTGGTAGAAGAAGAGTATGATATTGAAGAAGATGTAAATGCTCTTCTTGCTGGAGAAGAACTATCCGAAGAGTTCCAAGAAAAAGCAAGAACCATCTTTGAGGCAGCAATCCGTTCTAAAGTTGCCGAAATCAAAGAAGAACTTGCCGCATCATACGAAAAAACTCTTATTGAAGAAATAGAAGAAATTAAGAGTAACTTAGTTGATCGTGTCGATGCTTATCTTGAGTATGTTTCTGATGAGTGGGTGCAGGAAAATGCACTTGCAGTCGAACACGGTCTCAAGACTGAAATGACTGAATCATTCCTCCAAGGAATGAGAAGTCTTTTTGAAGATCATTATGTAACAATCCCTGAAGATAGATATGATGTTATCGAGAATATGGTAGATAAACTTGATGAAATGGAAGGAAAACTCAACGAGCAGATTCAAAAGAATGTTGCTCTTAATAGAAGATTAGCAGAGTCAGTTGCTGATGTAATTTTTGCAGAAGTCGCTGAGGGTCTTGCACTTTCTCAGAAAGACAAACTCGCTTCTCTTGCTGAAAATGTTGAGTTTGATGGTGAAGCAAACTATCGTGAGAAACTAGTAACTTTAAGAGAATCTTATTTCCCTACAAGATCCACTAGTGCTCAAGTAGATGACTCTGAAACTTTATCTGAAAGTACAGATATTCAAAATCAGCAACCAATGGTTACTGGAAGAATGGGTGCGTATCTTCAGACTCTAAGCAGAGTTGCTAAAAATTGAATTATAAATTATAAATTTTCAAACTAACTTTTTTACAGAGGTAAAACAAATGCAAATGTTCAATGCAGAGCAATTGCAGGAGAAGTGGGCACCAATCCTGGACTATTCAGGACTCGATGAGATTAAAGATTCACATCGTAGAGCCGTAACTGCTATCCTGCTCGAAAATCAAGAAAAAGAACTCCGTGAGGCACAAGAGTTTCTTTACGAAACCCCAACAATGAATACCGCTTCTGGCCCTGGTGGTGCTGGATTCGGTGGTAGTGCTCAAGGATTTAGTGCTGGTCCTACTGCCGGTTTCGATCCCGTTCTGATTTCTCTAATCAGACGTTCAATGCCCAATCTGATCGCTTATGATCTTTGCGGCGTTCAACCAATGAACGGTCCTACCGGACTCATCTTTGCGATGCGCTCACGCTACAATAATCAGAGTGGTCCTGAGACTTTCTACAACGAAGTCGATTCTGCCTTCTCTGGTCAAGATAAGGGATTCGATGTAACAACTGGATTTACTGGCGGCGGCGTCGGTATGGGTACTACCGCTCAGGGTGGCACCAATCCTTCTATTCTCGATCCTAGCAACCAAGAAAATAATGCTCTTGGCGCCGATCAGTATAACGTTGGTCAGGGTATGCGTACCGATAGTGCAGAAGCACTAGGTAATGCTTCAGACAATTTCTTCAACGAAATGGCTTTCTCAATCGAGAAAGTTACTGTAACTGCCAAGAGCCGTGCTCTAAAGGCAGAATACAGTCTTGAACTCGCTCAGGACCTCAAGGCAATCCACGGTCTGAATGCCGAAGCGGAACTCGCAAATCTTCTCTCCACAGAGATCCTTGCTGAGATTAACCGTGAAGTTATTCGTACCATCTACAAGATTGCTAAGCCTGGTGCTCAAGCGAATACCGCTACTGCCGGTACTTTTGACCTTGACGTTGACTCCAACGGTCGTTGGTCTGTTGAGAAGTTCAAGGGTCTAATCTTCCAGATCGAAAGAGATGCTAACGCTATCGCTCAGCAAACTCGTAGAGGAAAGGGCAATATGATCCTTTGCTCTGCTGACGTTGCTTCCGCACTAGCAATGGCTGGAGTTCTGGATTATACCCCTGCTCTCAACGCTAACCTTAACGTTGATGACACCGGTAACACCTTCGCTGGTGTTCTTCAAGGTAAGTATCGTGTATATATCGATCCTTATTCTGCTAACGTATCACCTAATCAGTTCTACGTTGTTGGTTATAAGGGTTCCAGCGCCTATGATGCTGGTCTCTTCTATTGTCCTTATGTTCCTCTCCAAATGGTTCGTGCCGTAGGTCAGGACACTTTCCAACCCAAGATTGGATTTAAGACTCGTTACGGAATGGTTGCAAACCCATTCGCTGACGGTCTAGCTCAAGGACAAGGTGCTCTTAACACCAACTCTAACGTATACTACCGCAGAGTCAAAGTCGCAAATCTTATGTGAGTCTCATATAAGACTTATACTGGGGAGGGTAAAACCTCCCTTTTTTATTGTCTAAAATTATTCCAGTCCAAAACAAATAGTACCACAATCAAAGATTTTGTTATATCCCATTTCTCTTGCCTTTTCATATTCGGTACAATCATAAGCACCTATAAGTTTTTTCTGGAACATCATTCGATTGTATCTTGTGTTGCAATTTTTATCCACATAGTAATAAGATGGTGAGTTTGTTCTTATGACATCAAATCCATTTTTTAAGTATACATTACCCATAGAATACCTTCTATCTGCATAAGATACAATATTACCTTTATATTCTTCTCTAAACCATTTCAGCAGTTTACTAAATCCACCAATCACATTAATACCTCTTTTGTTTGCAAATCTAGAAAGTTCCCATTTGTAGTTTGGATTAAATCTAGACTTACAGAAGGTCATTACACAAACTAAATCATCTTCATATAATAATCCAAGTTTAATCTTACTTTTATCTTCTCCTTGCATATGATTATCATTTAGAAAATTGTTCTTTTGATGAGTCTCTAAGATTATTTTTTTACATTTTCTTGCAAATATTTTTTGATTTAGATTCAATTTACTTGCTATGACAGATTTCACAATATCCTCTTTAAGTAACCATTCATCACTATAAAACTGAAGAAGATGGATTCCTTTATTTTCACAACCTAAAGTCTTTTGCAAATGATATGATTTTCCTTTGATTAAACATTCTTTAGTTTCACTTGGACGATATTGATGAGAATAAAGACCATTATATTCGATTGCTAGTTTATAGTCAGGTAAGTAAATATCAAGTTCCTTGCCACCCAAAATGGAACGATTAGATTGAATAATGCTACCGTCATAAATTGATTTAATATACTCATATAAAGTATTTTCTTCCTTACTTATTTTTTTAACTTTTCTTTCATATGAGTTTGGTTCTCTTGTTTCAATATCATAAATATTCAACCATCTTGATACTGTAGATTTAGTGATTCCCAATTTATCTGCAATTTGTTCGCAGGTCATTCCACTATTATAAATCTCTTCTAGTTTATTTTTATCACTTAAAATACTTACACTATAACTATTTCTTCTTCTTGAATCAATTAAATCGTGTAAGTTATGATTCTTAAGATACTTGGCAACAGGTATGGTTGAGATATTAAGATCTTTGGCAATTTGTTCGATTGATTTTTTTTGAGTTATTCTTTGATTGTAAATCCACTCATAGTTCTCCAGTTTTTGCTTTGACTCTAACTGAATTGTTTTACTTCTTCTAGAGCAAGATGGATTTGCATAAGATCTAAACCCCCTTTCAGCATAAGTTTTATCAATCGCACAAACTTTTCCGCAATTACACTTACACTTAGGAATTGTGTTCTTTGTGATTCCATTTACAAGAGCATATGCCCTAGTGCGAAGAGGAACCGAAGAATAATATTCATCAAGAAATCGTGTATTTTCTTCTATTTCTTTTCTAATAGATTGATTTAATGAAATCTTCATAAAACTAGATTTATCCCAGTTTTCTTTTAGATGCTCTACAAGATTCATTAAACTTATCAGCACAATATTGTATAGTATATATTATAGCACTATTACAAATAAATACAAATAAAAATGTCTTGTTCTTTTCCCGGTCAAATTGACAATAGAAACTTTTTATCTCCTGTAGGATTTAAGTTTTCATTATCAAAAGAACCTAAAGTTGCCTTTTTTTGTAATACGGCAAGAATACCAGATCTATCATTACCAGTCAACCCCCAACCAACATATCTCAAGGATATTGATGTTCCTGGAGATAAGTTGACTTTTGGTGACTTAACTTTGAGATTTATGGTCGATGAGAATATGGAAAACTATATGGCAATACATAACTGGTTGACTGGTCTTGGTTTCCCTGATTCAGTTCAAGATTACAAAGACTTAATCACAATCGAAAATGATATAACACAACCTCAAGATCCAAAAAGAGCATTTAGTGATGGAAGTTTATATATTCTAAACAGTAACTATAATACAACTGCAGTAGTTAAATTTAAGGACTTATTTCCAGTCTCTTTAAGTTCCCTGGAGTTCAGTTCTAATCAAACTGACGTTCAGTACTTTACAGCAGACGCCATCTTCAAGTATACTATCTACAGTATCTTAGATAAAAATGGAAAACCCTTATGATGAATCTTGAAGAAATCCAGGAAATGTGGAATAAAGATTCAGTTATTGATCCTGATAATCTACATGAAGAATCTCTTAAAATACCACAACTGCATTCCAAATATTATACAGTCTACAATACAATCACTCTTCTTCGGGAAAGATCTCTTGAGACCTACAACAAAGTTAAACTAGAACGCTATAACTACTACACAGGAAAGGCACCAGCAGAGGTCTATGCCGAAGAACCATTCCCGTATAAGTTAAGAGATAAAGACGCCTTACAGAGGCATATGGACGCTGATGAGAGATTGAATAAAGTTGAACTCAAAGTCAAATATTATGATGTGATGTTGAAGTTTTTGGAAGAGATTATTAAAACAGTTTCTAATCGCACATTCCAGATTAAAAATAGTATCGATTGGTCGAAATTCACCGCAGGATACAATTGAGGCAGAAATGCCTCTTTTTATTGCAAATAAATACTCATAACTGATATGTTATGAATGTCTCATTTGATTGTATCAAAAAAGAATGAGGTTTATCTGCAAGTAGAAGCAGAACCTCATGTATATTATGAGATAAGGGATGCATTTCAATTTGAGGTCCCTAATGCAAAGTTTTCACCTTCATACAAGAATAGATGGTGGGATGGAATAATCTATTTGTTTAATGTAAACACAAAAGAAATATATGTTGGATTGTTAGATAAACTGATTCAATTTTGTAAGGATCATGATTATACTTATGAGTTTCAGGATAATAAGTTTTATGGTCTTCCCTTTGAGATTAATGAAAATATCTCTTTAGAAGGCGTAAAGGATTATGTAAAGTCTATCTCAAAATACGAACCAAGAGATTATCAGGTACAAGGAATCTATCAGGCACTTAGATACAATCGTAAAGTGATTGTATCTCCAACTGCTAGTGGAAAAAGTTTGATGATCTATTCTTTAGTTCGTTATTATGCCAGCAAAGAAAATAATATTTTGATTATTGTACCAACCACATCTCTTGTATCGCAACTCTTTAAGGATTTTGTTGATTATGGGTGGGATGCAGAGAATCACTGCCATATGATTTATTCTGGAAAAGAAAAAGATGACCCAAAAGAAGTCTATATTTCAACTTGGCAGTCATTATATAAAATGCCAAAAAAATACTTTGAGAAGTTTAATGTAGTAATATGTGATGAATGTCATTCTGCAAAAGCAAAAAGTCTAGTATCCATTATTTCTAAAATGTGTGATGCAAAATATCGATTTGGATTCACAGGTACACTAGATGGAATAGAAGTTAACAAACTAGTTCTAGAAGGTTTATTTGGTCCTTCTTATAAGATTATTAGAACAGATGAACTGATGAAAAAAGGTCATGTTGCGAAACTTGATATCAATATTCTTTTATTGAAGCATTCTCCAAATAAATTTGATACTTTTGAGGATGAAGTTCAATATATTATCAATCACGAAAAAAGAAATAAGTTCATTAAAAATCTTGCTTTAGATCTAAAGGGTAATACTCTTATACTTTTTTCTAGAGTTGAAGGTCACGGACAACCACTATACGATCTCATAAATAATGGTGCCGCTGATAATCGTAAAGTCTTCTTTATTCATGGTGGTGTGGATACTGAAGAAAGAGAACTAGTTAGAGAAATTACTGAGAGAGAAAATAATGCTATCATCGTTGCTTCCTATGGTACTTTTTCTACTGGTATCAACATTAGAAATCTGCATAATGTTATATTTGCTTCCCCTAGCAAGTCAAGAATACGAAATCTTCAATCAATCGGAAGAGTACTCAGAAAAGGAGACAACAAAGTAAAAGCAACTTTATATGATATTGCCGATGATATTAGTTACAAGACTAGAAGAAATTATACACTCAATCATCTTGTTGAAAGAATTAAAATTTATACGGAAGAAAACTTTAACTATGAAATTATAAACATACCACTCAAAAATTAATGGAAGAAGAGTTTTACTGCATAATTAAATTAGTTTCATCAGAAGAAATATTTTCTTTAATATCAATCGATGAAAATAATGAGGACCCTATTATCATTCTACACAATCCAGTAGTAATGAATGTGATAGGATCCTCAAACGACTCATCTTACATTAAAATAAAACCTTGGATGGAGATCTCTGATGATGATATGTTTTTTATTAAGTTAGATAAAGTTATTACAATGACGGAAACTAATGACAAAAGACTTATTGAATTATATGAATATTATTTGAATGATAGTTCAATAGAAGTTTATAAACCACAAGGTCAAGTTCCATTAAACTCAGAAATGGGTTATATAGATTCGGTTAAAGATGCTAGAAAAAAACTAGAAGATCTTTATAAGAAAAAATTTAATTAATTTTCCTAAGTCCCTAAGTCTTAAAGCTTTCTTACACCCTATCTTCATCGGGGACAAACCTAGTCTACACATATTATTGATACTTGTCAAGCCCTCAAATATGTGATAAAATAAACATAACTTATCAAAGATATAAATGTTATGCCTAAAAAGAATTCAGAACATTATGTGAATAATAGAGAGTTATTAGATTCTATTGTTGTTTATCGAAATGAAGTAAAAAAGGCATCTCAAGAATATTATGAAAAATATGATGAGTATCCTCCAAAATCTAAAAGATGGGAAGGAAAACCACTTATTCCAAATTATCTTGGAGAATGTTTTCTTAAAATTGCAACTCATTTATCATATAAACCAAACTTTGTAAATTATATGTTTCGTGATGATATGATTTCTGATGGAATTGAAAACTGCGTTCAATATATTCATAATTTTGATCCAGAAAAATCAACCAATCCATTTGCTTATTTTACACAGATTATTCACTATGCATTTTTAAGAAGAATACAAAAAGAAAAAAGACAACTTGAGATAAAAACTAAAATTATTGAAAAAACTGGTTTTGATGAAGTTATGACTATTGATGATGGGTTGCTTTCTGGGAACAATAGTGAATACAACAGTATGAAAGATGCTATTCAATACAGGAACAATCGATGACACGAGTTGCTGTAATCACGGATACCCATTTCTCGGCCAGGAAATCTTCTAGGCATTTACACGATTACTTTGAGTTATTTTATAAGAATATATTTTTTCCTGCTCTAGAAGAACACGGAGTGGAAATAGTGATTCATATGGGTGATGCTTTTGATAATCGCAAAAGCATCGATTTTTGGGGACTAGAATGGACTCGTAAAGTTGTTTTGGATCCTCTTAAAAAATATGAAGTTCATATGATTGTAGGAAATCACGATATATTTCTTCGTAACTCTACTGAAATCAACTCTCCATCTTTGCTATTGAGAGATTATCCTAACATCAAAGTTTACAGTTCTCCAACAAATACAAAAGTTGGTGGAATCGATATGACTTTTATTCCTTGGATTTGTAGTGAAAACTATGATGAAACACTCAAGGTCATCAAAAAGTCAAAAGCAAAGATTGCGATGGGGCATCTTGAACTTCAAGGATTTCGAGTCAATAAGCATCTTGTAATGGAAGATCACGGAACAGATCCTAAGATGTTCGATAAGTTCCAAAAAGTCTTTTCGGGTCATTATCACACTCGCTCAGACAACGGTAAGATTTTTTATCTTGGAAATCCTTATGAGATGTATTGGACTGATGTGAATGATACTCGTGGATTTCATATTTTTGATACTGAAACATTAGAACATACTCCAATCAATAATCCATATAAACTCTTCTATAACATCTATTATGAAGATACTCCTCATCAGTTGTTTGACCCAACTGAATATCAAAATAAGATCGTAAAAGTGATTGTTCGTAAGAAGTCAAAACCAAAAGACTTTGAGAAGTTTGTGGATAAACTCTATTCAGTAGGAGTTCAGGATCTCAAGATTATTGAAAACTTTGAGATTCAAGAATCTGAAGATTTTCAGGTTGATGATGATGAAAACACGATTACAATCCTCAATCGATATATAGATGAATCAGAAATCGAGTTTGATAAAAATCGTATCAAAACTATCTTTCAGGACTTATATAAACAATCTTGTGAGGTTGAATAATGTTCTTGCTTACTCTCAAAGGTCGTAAAGATGATGGAGCATTTGCCGTTCAGGATAAGTATGGGGAAAAAGTTTTATTTCTATTTGAGGATGAAGATGATGCTACTCGATATGCTATGATGTTAGAAGAAGATGAAAAATATAATAAAGAAATGGAAGTGATAGAAGTAGATGATGAGTTAGCAATCAAAACTTGTAAAATGCATCACTACAAATATGCTGTGATTACTCCTAATGATATTGTGATTCCACCTCAACTATGATTATTTTTAAGACACTCCGTTATAAAAACTTTCTTTCTGCAGGACAACATTTTACAGAGATTGATTTTCAGAAACATCATACCAATATTTTGGTTGGTAATAATGGATTTGGAAAAAGTTCGATGATTGATGCTCTAACATTCGCATTATTCAATAAAGCATTTCGTAAAATCAATAAAAATCAACTCATCAATAGCGTAAATGAAAAAGATTGCCTAGTGGAGGTTGAGTTTTCTATTAACAATAGAAACTACTTGGTTCGTCGTGGAATCAAACCGAATGTTTTTGATATTGAAGTAAATGGCAATCTTCTTCATAAGGAAGCAGATGATCGAGCAAATCAAAAAATACTAGAAGAGAATATTCTTAAAGTCAACTACAAATCCTTTACTCAAATTGTGATTATGGGTTCAAGTGCTTTTGTTCCTTTTATGCAATTGACTACGGCAAACCGTCGTGAGGTGATTGAAGATCTTTTGGATATTCGCATCTTTTCTGCGATGAATAATCTTCTCAAAGAAAAGATTAGAGATCATAAAGATAATATTAAATCATTAGAACTTGCAAAGTCAAATCTGAAAGAAAAAGTTCAGATGCAGAAAAACTTCATCGAAGAACTTGAAAATCGTGGTAATGATAATATTAATAATAATAAACAAAAGATTATTAAGTTGATGAATGAAGTTGATTCTTATTCTCATCAAAATGCTTTGATTGAAGAAGATGTTTTTAGATATACAAAAGAACAGGAAGAAGTTTCTGGTTCTGATGAAAGGTTAGGAAAACTTAACAATCTTAAGGGTAAGATCTCTCAGAAAGTATCCAACATTACTAAAGAGCATAAGTTCTTTAGTGAAAATACGGTATGCCCTACTTGCACTCAATCGATTGATGAAAAATTTCGTCTAGATAAGATTACTGACGCTCAAAATAAAGCAAAAGAGTTACAGGATGGATATAAAGAACTTGAAAGTACTATCAAAATAGAAGAAGAAAGAGAGCGTCAGTTTATTGTTCTATCTAAGGAGATTACAAAACTCAATCATGAAATTTCTCAAAACAATACTCGGATCTCTCTCAATCAGAGACAGATCCGAGATCTTGAATCTGAAGTTCAGGAGATTGCCAAACAACTTAAGAATAGAAATACTGAACACGAAAAGTTAGAACAGTTTAGAGAAAAGTTACAAACAACGATTGAAGATTTATCAGAAAAAAAAGAACAAATTGTCTACTATGATTTCGCACATTCTCTTCTTAAAGACGATGGAGTAAAAACTAAAATCATCAAGAAGTATCTTCCTTTTATCAATCAGCAGGTCAATCGTTATTTGCAAATGATGGATTTTTACATCAACTTCCATCTTGATGAAGAGTTTAATGAGAGTATTCAGTCTCCTATTCACGAAGACTTTTCTTATAGTTCTTTTAGTGAAGGTGAAAAGGCAAAAATCAATCTTGCTCTAGTTTTTGCTTGGCGTGAGGTTGCCCAAATTAAAAACTCTATTAACACCAATATAATGATCTTTGATGAAGTTTTTGATTCTTCACTTGATGAGTTTGGGACAGATAGTTTTCTTAAGATTATTCGATATGTGATTAAGGATGCTAATATTTTTGTCATTTCTCATAAAGACGGAATTCAAGACAAGTTTGATCGTGTGATACGATTTGAGAAAAAGAACGGATTTTCTTATAAATCAGAGTCTTGACGAATCATTTCCTACATAGTATGATGATCTCACCGTCACCAGGAAAATGCAAGTCCCAAACCGCTATCATCACTCTAAAAAAGACCAAAAACGAAAATTAAAACCACAAGCACTCAGGCAAGCAAAGGCACGACTGAGACACTTTAAAAAGCGTCTCAATCAACGAGACGCTTTTTTTATATAATAAATAGTTGAACCTAATACGACGGCAATCTGTTAGGATGGTTAAGGCACTTTCGGGTGCCTTTTCCCGTATAAATACTTGTGCCGTTGTATTAGAGTAGAAATGAACTATCTAAAGGTTTATTGTAACCTCATCAGGAAAGCAGAGAACAGAACT
>Ga0114946_10001455_pt1 | contig 16360 bp, 16 predicted proteins | sample WalLakDeSediment_FD_88676 | JGI IMG/M metagenome (GOLD analysis project Ga0114946, IMG submission 88676) | Lake sediment microbial communities from Walker lake, Nevada to study Microbial Dark Matter (Phase II) - Walker Lake 11/02/13 Deep Sediment | ecosystem: Environmental > Aquatic >... | reverse complement strand
GATCAACCGCTCGCGCTACGTCGAGGAGGAGAAGTTCGACGCCTACCGCGACGAGGTCCTCTCCGCCCTGGACGGCGCCTTCGCCGTCGCGGCCTGAGGCCGGGGAGTCCTTATGACCCAGAAGCTCTTGAAGAAGGCCTACACCGACGTCAGCTACGTCTCGGGCCCGCTGCTGTTCCTGCAGAACGCACCCGACCTTTCGTACAACGCCATCGTGCGCATCGTCGACGGCACCGGCCGCGAGCGCGGCGGCCAGGTCATCGAGGTGTCGAAGGAGTACACGGTCCTGCAGGTCTTCGAGGAGACCTCCGGCATCGACCTCTCCAGCACCACCGTCAACCTCGTCGAGGACGTCGCGCGCCTCGGCGTGTCGAGGGACATGATCGGCCGGCGCTTCAACGGCATCGGCCAGGCGATCGACGGCCTGCCGCCGGTGGTCGCCGAGCAGCGCCTGCCGATCGGCGGTGCGCCCATCAACCCGGTCGCCCGCGAGAAGCCCGAGGAGTTCATCCAGACGGGTATCTCGACGATCGACACGCTGATCAGCCTGGTGCGCGGCCAGAAGCTGCCGATCTTCTCCGGCTCGGGCCTGCCGGCCAACGAGCTCGCCGCCCAGATCGCCCGCCAGGCGACCGTCATCGGCGAGGACACGGAGTTCGCGGTCGTGTTCGCCGCGATGGGCGTCACCCAACGCGAGCTGACCTTCTTCACCCAGGAGTTCGAGCGCACGGGCGCGCTGGCGCGCTCTGTGCTGTTCCTGAACAAGGCCGACGACCCGGCGGTCGAGCGCCTGCTGACGCCCAAGATGGCGCTGACGGCGGCGGAGTACCTCGCGTTCGAGCACGACTACCACGTGCTCGTCATCCTGACCGACATGACCAACTACTGCGAGGCGCTGCGCGAGATCGGCGGCGCCCGCGAGGAAATCCCCGGCCGCCGCGGGTACCCCGGCTACATGTACACCGACCTCGCGTCGATCTACGAGCGCGCCGGCGTGGTGCGCGGCAAGAAGGGCTCGGTCACCCAGCTGCCGATCCTGTCGATGCCGGACGACGACGTCACGCACCCGATCCCCGACCTCACCGGCTACATCACCGAGGGGCAGATCTACCTGGCGCGCGATCTTCACAACAAGGGCATCTACCCGCCGATCAACCCCGGCCCGTCGCTCTCGCGCCTGATGAACAACGGCATCGGCGAGGGCAAGACCCGCAAGGACCACAAGAACGTCGCCGACCAGCTGCAGGCGGCCTATGCCAACGGCCTCGACCTGCGGCGCCTGGTGGCGATCACCGGTGAGGACGCGCTGTCCGAGAACGACAAGCTGTACCTGAAGTTCGCCGACGAGTTCGAGAAGGCGTTCATCAACCAGGGCAGCGAGAACCGCACCGTCGACGAGTCGCTCACGATCGCCTGGACGATCCTGTCCAAGCTGCCGAAGAGCGAGCTGACCCGCCTCTCCAACGACCAGATCGACAAGTACTACGGCGCCAAGATGGACGAGCTCTGGGGCGCCGCGAAGTCCGGGATCTGAGGGGAGGCGACCCGTGGCCGAGAACATCGCCCCCACCCGCTCGAATCTGCTGCAGCGGCGCGACCAGCTCAAGCTGGCCGTGCGCGGGGCCGACCTCCTCAAGCGCAAGCGCGACGCGCTGATCGGCGAGTTCTTCGCGCTGGTCAAGACCTCGCTCGCGGCGCGGCGGGCGCTCACCCAGGCAAGCCAGGAGGCGTACCTGTCGCTCTTCCTGGCGAACGCCTGGGACGGCCCAGAGTCGCTGCGCTCGCTCGGCCTGGCCGAGGGCCGGACGCTCGACGTCGAGATCAAGGTCGAGAACCTGTTCGGTGTCAAGGTCCCCCAGGTCCAGCCACCCGAGTTCGGCGACGCGGAGCTGCCGTTCTCGCCGCTGGGCGTGGGCGCGCGCACGCTCGACACCGCCGCCCAGTTCCGCGCCCTGACGGAGGCGATCGTGCGCGTCGCCGCGACCGAGACCCGCTTGCGGCGCATCGGCGAGGAGATCAAGAAGACCAGCCGCCGCGTCAACGCGCTCGAGCAGCTTGTGATCCCCAACATCGGCCGCCAGATCAAGGGCATCCGCAGCGTGCTCGACCAGCGCGCACTGGAGGAGGTCACCGTCCTCAAGCGCATCAAGTCGAAGCTCGAGTCGCGCGACGACGAGCGCCAGGCCAAGGAGCGCGCCGCGAAGACCGCCGCCTGACCGCGCACGACGTACGACCCAGCGCCGGCGCCTCCTCATCGGGGCGCCGGTTAGCATGGACGGCATGTCGAGCCACGCGATCCACCGCCTCCCGTCGGCCGCACGCCTCGTCGTGCTCGCCCTGTTCGTCGGCCTCGTCGGTTGTGCGCCCGCTACCGGCGGCGAGGGTGCGGACGTCCGCCCCTTCCGGCTGCCGCCGATCGACCCCGAGCAGCGTTACGTGGTGGCCGTCTACGACATCGAGGCCGAGCCCACGCGCGTCGACGTCAGCCTGCTGCCCGCGCGCGAGCGCGACTCGCGGTTGTTCACCGACCTCGGTACCGGGATCGGTGACATCGTCACCCGCGAGCTCTTCGAGCTCGGTCGCTTCCAGCTGGTCGAGCGCCGCGAGCTCGCGGCGGTGCTCGCCGAACAGGATCTGGGCGACACCGGGCGCTTCGACGCCTCGACCGTCGCCGATGTCGGCCGGCTGGTGGGCGCCGAGCTGATCCTGGTGGGCGCGGTGACGGAGCTGTCGATCGACCGCGCCAGCGCCGTCGTCCCCGGCTTTCTCGGGGGGGCGACGTTGACCACCGTGCAGGTGGGGGTCGAGCTCCGCTTCGTCGAGGTGGCCACGGGCCGCATCCTGGGGATCGGCAGCGGCATCGGCCGCGGGACCGATGCCGAGGTCTCGGTCGACGGCCTGCAGCAGGCGCTGCGGCTGCTGCGCGTTGGCACCGTCCGCCAGTCGATCGTGGCGAGCGCCCTGCGCAACGCCATCCGCGACGCGGTCGAGCAGGCGGCCCTCGGGCTGCCGCCGCGGCGCTGAGCGCAAGACCGGTGTCGAGCAGGGCGAGCGGCTCGCTGGCCGACCGGGTCGTGCAGGGCCGCCCGCCGCGGACGGTTTCACAGACCACCCGCGCGTGGGCGGCTAGACTGCGGCATGACCCTGCGTCCTAGCCTGCCGTTGCCGATCGTGGTGGCGCCGTGAGCGACACTGCGGCCCGTGGCCTGCGCATGGCCGACCTGCTCAAGAGCATGGTCGCGCGCGGTGCGTCCGACATCCACCTGCAAGCCGGCGCGCCGCCCCACCTGCGCCTCGACGGCGACCTCATCGCCTACGAGGGGGTGCCGTCGCTCACCCCGGAGCAGACCGAGCAGATCGCCATGGCGATGATGACCGATACCCAGCGGGCGCTGTTTGCCCACCGGCACGAGCTCGACTTCGCCTTCACCATCCCGGCCGTGGCGCGCTTCCGCTGCAACCTCATGCGCCAACGGGGCTCGATCGGCGTGGTCATGCGCGTGGTGGCCGACGCGATCCCCTCCTTCGAGGCGCTCGGGCTGCCGCCGGCCGTCGTCAGCGAGTTCGCCAGCCAGCCGCGCGGCCTGGTGCTCGTGACCGGCCCGACCGGGTCGGGCAAGTCCACGACGCTCGCCGCGATGGTCGATTTCATCAACCGGCGGTTCCCACGGAACGTGGTGACGATCGAGGACCCGATCGAGTTCCTGCACCGCAACCAGCAGTCGCTGGTCATCCAGCGCGAGATCGGCCTCGACACCGCCGACTTCGTCGACGCGCTGAAGTACGCCATGCGCCAGGACCCCGACGTCATCATGGTCGGCGAGATGCGCGACAAGGCGACGGTGGAGGCGGCCCTGACCGCGGCCCAGACCGGTCACCTGGTGCTCTCGACCCTGCACACGCTGGACGCCATCCGGACGGTCAACCGCGTCATCGACTTCTTCCCGCCCCACGAGCGCAACCAGATCCGCATCCTGCTGTCGGAGTCGCTGCTCGGCATCCTGTCGCAGCGCCTGCTCCCGCGCGCCGACGGTCCCGGGCGCACGCTGGCGACCGAGGTCTTGGTCAACACGCCGCTGATCCGGGATTACATCAAGGACGAGACGAAGACCGGGCTCATCAAGGACGCGCTGATGCAGGACAACCTGCGTGGCATGCAGACCTTCGACCAGCACCTGGTCGACCTCTACCTCGGCGGCTCGATCCGCCTCGAGGACGCCGTCTATGCCGCCACCAGCCCCCACGAGCTGCAGCTGATGATCACCCAGCGCGCCGGTGGACGTGGCGACGTCAACGAGGCGGAGTTCGAGAGGCTGGCCGCACGCCGCGGGCCCGTCAGGGGCTAACCCCACCCCAGGCCGCCACGCTCGGGCGCCACGGCACGGTGCGCAACGCGCGCGCCCGCAGGTCGTAGGCGTCGGCGGCGACGACCTCCGCCTCGACGACGTCGCCGATCACGACCGTGCCGTCCGTGTCGAGCGTCACGCGTCCGTCGACGTCGGGCGCGTCGGCCTGGCTGCGGCCGATCATCTCGCCGGGCAGGTCGCCGAGGTCGTCGACGATCACCTGCACGACCCGGCCGACCTTGGCCGCCTGGATCTCGGTCGCCACGCGTTGCTGCGCCAGCATGACGCGGTCGTAACGCTCGCGCTTGACCTCCTCCGGCACGGCGCCCGGCAGCTCGTTGGCCGCGGCGCCCGGGACCTCGGAGTAGGTGAACGCCCCCACGCGGTCGAGCCGCGCCTCGCCCAGGAAGTCCACGAGCAGGTCGACGTCCGCCTCGGTCTCGCCCGGGAACCCCACGATGAAGGTGGAGCGGATCGCCAGCTCGGGACAGATCTCGCGCCAGCCGCGCAGCGTGGCCAGGTGGCTCTCGGCGCCGCCAGGGCGACGCATGGCCCGCAGCACCCGGGGCGACGCGTGCTGCAGCGGCACGTCCAGGTAGGGCAGCAGGCGGCCCTCGGCCATCAGCTGGATCAGCTCGCGTACCTGCGGGTAGGGGTAGACGTAGTGCAGCCGCACCCACGCACCCAGGCCGGCGAGCTCGCGCACGAGCGGCACCAGGTCGGCAGCGACCGGTCGGCCCTGGAAGTCGCTCGGCCGGTGGCGCAGGTCCCGGCCGTACGCGCTCGTGTCCTGCGCGATGACGATGAGCTCCTTGGTGCCCGTCGCGACCAGGCGCGTCGCCTCGTACAGGACGTCGGCCGCGTCGCGGCTGACCTGCTTGCCGCGCATGTGCGGGATGATGCAGAAGCTGCAAGTGTGGTCGCAGCCCTCGGCGACCTTGAGGTAGCTGTAGTGGCGCGGCGTCAGTTTGACGCCGCGCTCGAGCGCCGCGCCGCGACCGTCGCTCGCGAGGGGGAGCAGGCCCGCGAAGGCGGGCTCGTCGCGGGGCAGCGCGGCCCTGACGGCGGCCATCACGCCGGCGACGTCAGCCTGGCCGGTCACGGCGAGGACGCTCGGGTGGCGCGCGAGGATCTCGTCGGGGCGCTCGCCCAGGCAGCCGGTGACGATCACCCGGCCGTTCTGGTCGAGCGCCTCGCCGATCGCCGCGAGCGATTCCTCCACGGCCGGCGTGATGAAGCCGCAGGTGTTGACCACCACGACGTCGGCCTCCGCGTAGCTGCGAGAGAGTTCGTAGCCATCGGCGCGCAGTTCGGTGAGGATTCGCTCGCTGTCCACGAGCGCCTTGGGGCAACCTAGGCTGACGAACCCGACGCGTCCCATCGGCCGGTGAGCATAGCACCCTGCCCCCGTGCCTGCGCATCGGCCATGGCCGATGCCATCGCCATCTGCCGCAGCCAGGGCCGCGCGTGGCCCGCGAGGTGCAGCGAGCCGGCGACGACCAGCAGCGCGCCGCGGGATGCGGCGTCGCGCGCCGCCGCTGCGAGCGCCTCTTCCAGCGCCGGCTCGACGATCACGGCCGGGCCGGCGCCGTCGGGCGCCGCGGGCGGGTCCTCGCCGGGCTCGGCGCTGGTCAGCCACACCGAGCCGGCGCGGGACCTCAGAGGCCCGAGGCTGTCGAGCGCCCGCTTGCGGGCGAGGTTGGCGAACACCAGGGCGTAGCCCGGGGCGAGCGCGTCGGCGAGCCGCGCGGCCGCCGTGGGGTCGTGGGCGCCATCGAGGATGGCGAGCAGTGGTTGGCCGTCGACGAGCAGGCGGAAGCGTTCGAAGCGTGCCGGTGGCGGCGGAGAGGCAAGCCCGCACGCGAGGGCCGGCTCGCTCCAGCCGAGCAGGCGACCGAGCGTCAGCGCCGTGCGCGCGTTGTCGACGCGGGTCGGCGGCCAGGCGGCGTCGATCGCCGGGGCGCCGTCGGGCCAGCGCGCGAGCGGCTGTGCCGCGTCGACGACCCAGACGGGGGCGCCGACGCCGGCGGCGACGCTGCGCACCAGCTCCAGCGCCTCGCCCCGTGCACCGGTCACCAGCGGCACGCCTCGCCGCACCACGGCGGCCTTGTCGCGGGCCACGTCGAGCAGCGTGGGCCCGATCGTCTCCACGTGGTCGAGGTCGACGTTGGTCAGGACCGTGCCGATCACCCGGTGGAGGGCCAGGGTCGCGTCGCCGCGTGCGCCGACGCCCGCCTCCACCACCGCCAGCTCGACGCCGTGCCGGTGGAAGGCGTCGACGGCGAGCGCCAGCGTCCACTCGAAGAAGCCGATGCCGTCGCGCCCCAGGGGGCGAACGCGGGCGACGAAGTCCGTCACCTCGGCGGCGCCGATCGGCGAGCCGTCGACGGCGACCCGCTCGCGCAGGTCCTCGACGTGCGGCGAGGTGAAGCGGCCGGTGCGCAGGCCCTGGGCCTGCGCCATCGCCGCCAGAAGGTGCGCGACCGTGCCCTTGCCATTGGTGCCCACCACGTGCAGCACGCTTGGCGGGTCCGGCGCGCCCAGGGCGTCGAGCAACTCGCGCGCGACGCCTGGATCGCGCGCGCGACCCGCGCGACGCTGTCGCGTCAACCAGTCGGTCGCGGCGTGGTAGGCGGCGTCGGTCTCTGCATCGGTCGCGGCGTCAGCCACGGCCGCGCCCGCGCCGCTTGCGGCGGCTGCGGCGGCGACCGCCCGTGCGCTTGGTGGCCGGCTCCTGCGGCTCGTCCCAGCCGCTCATCGTCGACTCCTCCGAGACGTCGACGAGCGTGGCCTCGAGGAGCGCGTCGGGCAGGCGCTGCACCAGCCTGACGATGGCGTGCGGCGGCGCGAGGTCGACCACGACGACGCTGCCGCCGGGGTGCAGCGTGTACGCCCGCGCTCGGCGGCGCTCGCCCAGGATCTCGAGCTCCACGTCGTCGGCGCGGGCGACGGTCACGTCCTTGCCGAGCAGCGGCACGCGCCACGGGACGAGCGGCGTCGAGCTGTCCGCGGCCGCGGCGGCGGTCACGGCGCGCAGCTCGCGCAGTAGCGACAGCGGGTCGCGGTAAGGGCGTAGGTAGGGCACGGTCGCCTGGTCCTGGCGGCCGCGGGTGGCGGTCACGAGCCCCGAGTCGGCGTCGAAGCGAACCTCGAAGCTGCGGGCGTCGCCGCCGCCCTCGCTCGCCTCGTACCAACGCAGCGAGTGGTGCCGCTGCGGATGACAGCGGCTCGTCTGGGTCCAGGTGGCGTGCCCGAGGACCCCCTGGAGCTGCATCCGCGCCTCGACCAGCGCCGTGCGGCCGCGCTCGCCCGTGCGCAGGATCAGCCGCCCGGCGGGTCGGCCGCGGGCGTTGAGTCGGTAGGTGAACCCCTCGATCGGCACGCCCAGAGGCTATCACGTGGCGAACGACGCCCCGGGCGCGGGTAGACTGGCGGCGATGCTCGAGCTCCGCACCCTCCGCGAACGACCCGACGACGTCCGCGCGGCCATCCGCGCCAAGCAGCTGTTCGACGCCGAGCCGCGACTCGACGAGCTCCTCGCGGCCGACGCGGAGCGGCGCTCGCTGCGGCGCGATCTCGAGGCGCTGCAGGCCGAACGCAACGCCCGCAGCCGCGAGATCGGCGAGCGCAAGCGCCGCGGCGAGGACGCTGCCGATCTCATGGCCGGGGTCGCCAACCTCGCTGCCGACGTCAAGCGCGGTGAGGAGCGCGACCGCGAGCTCGCGGCGCGCGTCGACGCGCTGTTGCTCGAGATCCCGAACCTGCCGCACCCGTCGGTGCCGTACGGCGAGGGGCCGGAGCAGAACGTCGTCGTTGCCGAACACGGCGAGCGGCGCGGGGGCGAGGGACTGCGCCCCCACTGGGAGTTGGCCGAGGCGCGCGGCTGGATCGACTTCGCCGCCGGCACGGCCGTCACCGGCGCCGGGTTCCCGGTCTTCCGCGGCGATGGCGCCCGGCTCGTGCGCGCGCTGACGTCGTTCTTCCTCGACCGGCTGGCCGAGGAGGGCTTCACCGAGGTGGCCCCGCCCCTGTTGGTCAACGCCGAGTCGGCGACCGCCACCGGCCAGCTGCCCGACAAGGAGGGGCAGATGTACCAGGTGGCGGACGGGTTCTTCCTGATCCCCACCTCGGAGGTGCCGGTCACCAACCTGCATCGCGGCCAGATCCTGGACGAGGCCGCGCTGCCGCTGCGCTACTGCGCGTTCACCCCCTGCTTCCGGCGGGAGGCCGGCAGCTACGGCAAGGACGTGCGCGGGCTGAACCGCCTGCACCAGTTCGACAAGGTCGAGATGGTCGTGCTCGCGTTGCCGGAGGAGAGCTACGCCGCGCTCGAGGCGATGACGGCCATCGCCGAACGGATGCTGGTCGACCTGGGCCTCGCGTACCGCCGCCTGCTGATGTGCAGTGGCGACATGGGCTTCACGCAGGCGAAGAAGTACGACCTCGAGGTCTGGAGCCCGGGGCAAGCGCGCTGGCTGGAGGTCTCGTCGGTGTCGAACATGGAGGCCTTCCAGGCGGCGCGGCTCGAGACCCGCTGTCGGCCGGGCGGGTCGCAGGGGCAGGGCAAGACGCGCCTGGTCCACACGCTCAACGGCTCGGCTCTGGCGTTCCCGCGCACGATCGCTGCGCTCTTGGAGACGCATCAGACCGCGGGTGGCGAGGTCGTGTTGCCCGCCGCGCTGCGCCCCTACCTGGGGCGCGACCGTCTTCGCTGAGGCCGGGCCTCAGCCGTCCTGCTCGACGGTGCGCGGCACCTCGACGCGGTCGTCTCGCCACGCGGGCGCCAGGGCCTCGAGTGCCGACCGCGGCAGGCCGTCGAGCGGGGCGTCCGGCCGCAGGTCGTCCGGCTGCAAGCCGCCCGGCTGCAAGCCGGCCGGTTCGCCGGCGGCGCCCTGGTTCGGGTGGCGCAGCGGCTCGGCCGACGGGTCGTCGAAGGCGGCCAAGCGCTCCACGTAGTCAAGGATCCGCTCGAGGTCGGCGCCCAGGGCCTCGCGGTCGGCGGTCGTGAGGTCGAGCCGCGCGAGCCGCGCCAACGCCTGAAGCTGCTCGTCGTCGAGGTGGGGCACGCGGCGAGCGTACCGCAGGCTCGGCCGCGGGGGGCGCTCAGCCGAGCCGGCGCACGATCTCGTAGAGCACCACGACCAGCGGGAGCGCCGGCAGCATGCTGGCGACCGAGATGCGCCGCAGCTCGAGGAGCGTGATCCCGAGGCCGACGATCATCAGGCCGCCGACGCCGTTGACCAGCAGGACCCGCGGGTCGACGGCGGGGTCGGGCAGCCAGGCGGCGATCGCGCTCGCGCCCAGGGCGATACTGCCCTGGAAGAGCAGCACCACGAGCGCCGAGGCCAGCACGCCGAAGCCGAAGGTCGCGGCCAGCGCGATCGAGGAGATCCCATCGAGGGTGGCCTTGAGCAGCAGCAGTGAGGCGTCGCCCACCAGGCCGTTCTGCAGGCTGCCGACGATCGTCATCGGCCCGACGCAGAACAGCAGCGAGGCGGCCACGAAGCCCTCGGTGAAGCGCCCCTGTCCGCGCACGCGGCGCTTCAGGGCGTCGCCCAGGCCCTCGAGGCGGTCGCCGAGGCGCCACGCCTCCCCGAGCGCCGCGCCGGCGGCCAGCGCGACCAGCCCGAGCACCACGCCGGGCGGCGCGTCGACGCGCCCGAGGTCCGCCGCCGCAGAGATGCCGATCACCAGCGTGACCAGCCCGATCGCCTGCAGCAGCACCGCGCCGATGCGGCTCGGCAGGCGACCGCGCAGGACCAGGCCGACGCCGGAGCCCAGCAGCACCGTCAGCGTGTTGACGAGCGTCCCCGACAGGGCGTCGAACGGGCTCAAGCGCCGCCCTCGGTCCCACCGGCGGGCGGCCGGCTGCGCAGCACCAGCAGCGTGACCACGATCCCGGCCAGCAGCGGCACGCCGACGAGCCACACGATCCACGTCCACAGGCTGCGCGGCCCGACCTGCGTCGGCGGCAGGATGAAGGGCAGCTCGCCGACGGGGCCGTCGAGCAGGGGCAGGACGACGGAGGCGTTCGCCTCCTCCCACTGGAACGTCTGGTCGCGGACGAGCAGGTGGTAGGCGTCGCCGTCGGGCAGCGTGAACTCGGCCTGGTACACGGCCGGCGCGACCTCGATGAGGCGCTCGGCGCGCAGGGGAGGCGGCAGCTCGGGCGCCTCCGTCGAGGGCGAGGGGAGCGTCTCCCCGGCAGCGGGCATCGGCCGCACCTCGACGAACACCACCGCGTCCTCGACCGGGGCGAGGGCCGGGTCCTCCAGCGTCAGCGTGAGCGCGAAGCTCGCCCCCGGGGGTGGTGGGTCCGGGTCGACGGTGATGCTGCCGAACACCAGCGTCGCGTGGGCGTCCACGGTGCCGACGAGGAGCGCGAGGGCGATGGCGACCGCCAACGCGGGGCCGAGCGCGGGCGCCCTGCGGGCGGGTGCGCCATCCCGGCGGTCACTGCGGGCGCGCGTGCGCGTCACGGCGCGGGCGCTTCCACGGGTGGATGGTGAAGGTACAGCCACGCCCGGTAGGCTAACCCGGAGGCGGTCGCGGCGGTTGCCGCCTCGCGCCCGACCCAGCGTAGGTGCCACGGCTCGTAGTCGTAGCAGCTCGCAGCGCGCCCGTCTCGCGGGTAGCTGATCACGAAGCCGTAGCGCGCGGCGTGTTCGGCGACCCAGGCGCCCTCCGGTGTCGTTGCCCAGTCGTCGAGCTCCCAGGCGGGTGGGCCGTCCGCCGAGCGCAGGTCGACCGCCGTGCCGAGCTGGTGCTCGGAGTGACCCGGTCGGGCGCTGACCTCGGCCGCCCGCTCGGCCCCGAGCTGCCGAACCCAGCCTTGGTGCACCGTGTCCTGGTACGCCTCGCTGCGGTACGCCGACTGCACGGCCAGCCGCACGCCGTCGGCCTCGGCGGCGTGCCGCAGCGCGGCCAGGTCGTCGATGACGATGGCGCGCAGCGGCAGCTCGCTCGCGAAGCCGGCCCGCGATACCGGCACGAGGTCGCTCGGGGCGTAGCCGGGGGGGAGGCGCCAGGCGGGGTCGAGGATGATCCGCTCGGGGTGGGCGTCCGGATCGACGGTCGTCACGCGGTCGTCGATCGCGCAGGGCGGGGCGGCGACGGCCCACGCGGCCAGGGCGACGATCAGCGCCGCCGCGACGCCGCGCCACAGCCTCACGGCGCCCCCGTCAGCGGGCCGAGCAGGGTGCCGCGCATCTCCATGGGGAGCCCGAGCAGCAGCACCTCGAGCACGCTCACCAGCAGGACGAAGCCGCCCATGGTCCACATCGCCGCGATGCCGCGGACCCCGAAGTCGCGCAGGGCGATGCGCGCCGTGACCCCCAGCGCCAGCGCCGCGGCCAGCGTCACCGCGCCCGCGCCGATGGGGAAGAGCCAGCGCGAGGGAACCAGCTGGGCGAGTCGCCAGTTCGGGTCGACACCGAAGCCGCGGTACTCGAAGAAGTGCTGGAAGACCGGCACGATCGCGAGCGCGCCGGTGAGGAAGTGGAACAGGTAGTGGGCGATCCAGAACCCGACGCCGAGCACGACCACCACGTAGCCCCAGCGGTCGAACGCCGGCCACACGCCGGTCGGGCGGCCGCTTCCGACGCGGTCGGCCAGCCACGCCGCCCCGAGGGTCGCGCCGAGCCCGGCCGCGCTGACGCCCGCGTAGAGCAGCGCCAGGATCAGCCACTCGGCGCGGGTGCCAAGGAACCCCGCGATGGCCTCCGCAGTCGCGAAGAACGCGGGCACCATGGCGAACGCGTTCATCAACCCCCACCACGCGAGCATCACGCCCATCAGCAGCGTCCAGCGGCGCCCACGGTGGCGCCAGCCGTCGCGCACGACCTCGCGCCAGGGGGCGCGCAGACGCAGCGCGACGTTGTCGTACGGGCACGCGCGCACGCAGTTCAGGCACAGCGTGCAGTCCATGTTCGAGGTCAGTTGCGGGACGAACAGGCCGGTCTCGCAGCCGGGGAAGCGGCCGGCGCCGTTGGGCGAGACGACCTCGGAGAGCGGCACGAACGCCGCGCGCCGGGGGCCGTCGACCGCGTCGCGCAGCGCGCCCTCGGCGTCCCGGTAGCGCGCCTCGCGCGCCGCCGTGTCGCTGATGCGGCCGTGCAGGCAGGGTTTGTGCGCACAGTCGTCGCAGACGGCCGCGTCGACGGTCGCGATCTGGGTCGGGGCGACCGACGCCAGGGCGAAGTTGAAGTTGCCGAGCGGGCACACGTAACGGCAGAAGGTGCCGGCGGGGAAGAGGGTGTCGATCGCCCACGCGGCGCCGAAGTAGCCGATCGCCAGCCAGGCCGTGAGCCACGGGCTGCTCCACAGCGAGAACGCCTCGTAGGCGTAGAAGAACGCGACCATCAGCACGAGCACCAGGGCCTTGGAGCGCAGCGCCGGGGGCCAGCGCAGCTCGCGCCCCCAGAGGCGCTTGGCCAGCCGCGCGGGTCCGCGCGTCAGCATGAGCGGGCAGGCGGCGCAGAAGAGGTTGCCGGCGATGAGCAGGGCGAGCACGACGAGGCCCCGGTAGTGCAGCCACACCGCGGTGGTGGCGACGTTGCGCGGCGCGAGCGGCCGGCCGGTCAGCCCGTCGACGATGACGAACACCGCCAGCACCAGGATCGGCAGCTGAACGGCGAGGCGCGCGTAGCGCCAGCGGGCGAAACGCCGCACCCCCAGGCGGGTCAGCAGGTCCGGGCCCCGCGGCGGGTCGCGGCTCACGTCGGCGACGGGGAGTTCGACCATCGGGGGATGCTACCAGGGGGGCAGCGGGCGACCGTCCCGGAAGGGCGCAGGCGTGCGTCGCGACCCCGCAGCGGCTTCGGCCGAGGTCAGATGCGTTCGCCGGTGACCCAGAACAGGATGTGCTCGTTGACGTTCTCGAGGTGGTCGCCGCAGCGCTCTAGATAGCGCGCCGTGGCCAGCAGCGTCGTGGCGCGGTCGATCGTGTGCGGGTCCGCCATCATGTACGTGAGCAGTTCGCGCTGGATCTGGTCGTAGAGCTCGTCGATCTCCTCGTCCATCGCGCGCGCCTCGCGCGCCGTCTGCGCGTCGCCATCCGCCATCGCGCGCATGGTCAGCTCGAGCATCTCGTCAAGGATCCCCATGATGCGGTTCATGTCGAGGTACTTCTTGACCCGCGGCTGTTTCGCGAGCTCGGCACCCGCACGCGCTACGTGGACCGCGTAGTCGCCGGCCCGCTCGATGTCGGCCAGCGCCTGCAGCACTGCGCCGAGGAAGCGCAGGTCGCCGGCGGCGGGCTGTCGGCGCGCGATGATCGTCAGGCAGCGGCTCTCGAGCTCATGCTGTGCGGCGTCGACCTGGGCGTCCCCAGCGATGCAGCGCTCGCCCGCCTCGGCGTCCTCGTCGATGAGCGCCCGTCGCGCCAGCTGGACGCCCTCGCGCACCAGGCTGAGCATGCGGACCACCGCGGCGTTGACCTCCTGCAGTTCGTGCTCCAACGCGTTCATGCCGCTGTGTACCATGGTGCGCAGCATGCCGTCACCGCGTCAGGACCACGTCAGGCCCCGTCGGGCGACCGGCCGGCGTCGACGTGGGGTGGACGCCGCCGGGCCGCTGGTGCCGCGGTGCTGCCGGGGCGAGCGGGCGGCTGACGCCGCCATGACATCGGCGCGGCTACCATGCGGGCGTGAACGCCGTGGAGACGCGCAGCGATGGCTAAGGCGACCGTCCTGGTGGTCGAGGACGACGCCGCGATCCGCGAGCTGGTGGCGTTCCACCTCACGCGGGCCGGGCTCGACGTCGTCGAGGCTGCCGACGCCGCGGGCGCGTGGTCGGCGCTGGAGCGGGTCGACGCCGTGGTCCTCGACTGGATGCTGCCCGACGCCTCCGGCATCGCATGGCTGCGGCGGATGCGCAGCGGGGAGCGGGGGGCCACGCCGGTGCTGATGCTCACGGCCCGCGCCTCCGAGTTCGACCGCGTCGAGGGGCTCGAGGCCGGGGCCGACGACTACCTGGTCAAGCCCTTCAGCGCAGCCGAGCTGGTCGCGAGGGTGCGCGCGCTGCTGCGGCGCGTGCGGCCACAGCGCCGCTTCACGGTGGGGACGCTGGTCGTCGACCTCGATGCCGCGCGTGTCACCGTCGCCGGCGAACCCGTCGCTCTGACGCGCCGCGAGTTCGAGCTGATCGCGTTCCTCATCGGGCACCCAGGTCGCGTGTTCACCCGCAGCGAGCTGCTCGACCGCGTCTGGGGCGAGGACTTCATCGGCACCGAGCGCACCGTGGACCAGCACGTGGCCCAGCTGCGGGCGAGGATCGGTCGGGGTCGGCTCGAGACCGTGCGCGGCCGCGGTTACCGGCTCGTCGAGGCCTGACATCGAGGCGCACGGCTGGACCGACGCGCTCGCCGAGGGCGTGGTCTGGGTCGATGCGGGCCGCGTGTCGGGACTCAACCGCGCGGCCGCGGAGCTTCTGCAGGTCGACCGGCGCCGGGTCATCGGCGCGCCCCTCATCGCCGTCGTGCGCGACCACCGGATCGAGGCGGTCGCGCATGGCGGTCCGCCGCTCGAGACCGCGACGCGAGGGCGGCGCCTCGTAGTGGTGGCGTTCCCGGGGGGCCTGTTGCTGCGCGACGTCACCGAGGCGCGCCGGGCGGCGGAGGAAGCCCGCGAACTCCTCGCGGTGCTGTCGCACGAGCTGCGCACCCCGGTGACGACCATCCGGGCCTCGCTCGAGGCGCTGCGTTTCGAGCTGCCCGAGTCGCAGCGCGCGCGCCTGCTCGCGCGCGCCGAGGACGAGGCGGAACGCCTCACGCGGCTGCTAGAGGACCTCACGGTCGACGTGGCGCCCCCGAAGGCGCGCAGCCTCGACGTGCGCGAAGTGGCCGCGCGCGTCGAGAACCTGCTCGCGCCGCGCCTGGCGAAGCGGGGCGTGGCGCTGAAGACCGAGCTGCCGATCCACACCGTGTGGGCTGACCCGGACAAGTTCCTCCAGGCGCTCCTCAACCTCGTCGAGAACGCCGTCATCCACGGGCCGGAGCACGCCGAGGTGCGGCTGGCCGCGCGGGCCGACGCGGGCAGGGAGGGCTGGTGCCGGGTCGAGGTGCTCGACCTCGGCGCGGAGGTCGAACCCGAGTTGATGGAGAGCTGGTTTGCGCCGCACGCGCGCGGGGCGTCGGCCACCTCGCGCGGGACCGGGCTCGGGCTCTACATCGTTCGCTCGATGGCCACCCGCTGGGGCGGCGAGGCGTGGGGACGACGGTGGGAGCGCGGCAACGCGTTCGGTTTCAGCGTCGCGCGGGACCGCGGCGCGGTGGGCTGACCTCGTCGGACAGCGTGTCGCCGAAGGGCGCGTCGTCGAGGTCGCCGCGGGCGAAGAGGCGAGCGACCTCGCGCCATGCGCTGCGCCGTTGCGGGTCGCGCGCCAACAGGGCGCCGAGCGCCGCGGCGCCGGCGACCAGCCAGCGGTGCGCCCAGCGGACGAGCGGGCCGGCGCCGCGACGCGTCAGCGCGTAGCCGCCCCGCAGGCCCTCGATCAGGAAGCGCCCGTCTCCGGGCGTGGCCGTGCCGCCGAGATGGACCACCTCGCTCGCCACCAGCGCGCAGCGCCAGCCGGCGGCCCGCGCGCGCAGCCCCCACTCGAGGTCCTCGTTGTAGAAGCGCAGGCGGCCGTCCATGCCGCCGATGCGTTCGATGGCCGCGCGCCGCGCCACCAGTAGGCAGCCGGACAGCCACGGCACGGCGACGCTGGCGGGCGGCAGCCGGCCCGGCGCCCGCCGCGTGCGCCACCGCAGCCGCGCGTGGTGCAGGCGGTAGGGGAGGCCCTGGTCCTGGACGCGCCCGGCGCGGGTCCTGGCGACGGGGCCCGCGAGCGCCACGCGCGGGTCGTCGAACGCCGCGCACAGGTCGGCGATCGTGTCCGGCCCGATCAGGACGTCGGCGTTCATGACCACGACCAGCGGCGCGGTCGTCGACTTCAGACCCACGTTGACCGCGTGAGCGTAGCTGTGGTTCGGGGCGGCGCGCCAGGTGAGGCGCGGGTGGGCCGACGCCAGGTCG
>Ga0114946_10001454_pt1 | contig 16368 bp, 10 predicted proteins | sample WalLakDeSediment_FD_88676 | JGI IMG/M metagenome (GOLD analysis project Ga0114946, IMG submission 88676) | Lake sediment microbial communities from Walker lake, Nevada to study Microbial Dark Matter (Phase II) - Walker Lake 11/02/13 Deep Sediment | ecosystem: Environmental > Aquatic >... | reverse complement strand
TCGTAGTCGCGATAGGCCACATAAAGTTCCATTTGCGTGAACTCGGGGTTGTGGAAGCGGCTCATGCCTTCGTTGCGGAAGTCTTTTGCGAACTCAAACACCCCATCAAAGCCGCCTACGATCAGGCGCTTCAGGTAAAGCTCGTTGGCAATGCGCAGATAGAGAGTGGTGTCAAGGGTGTTGTGATAGGTCTTGAACGGGCGGGCAGCGGCCCCGCCATAAATGGGCTGCAACACCGGAGTTTCAACCTCAAGGTAGCCTTTGTTGAGCAGGAAGTTACGCATGCTTTGCAGCAGTTGGGCGCGTTTAATGAAAGTTTCTTTCACCTCGGGGTTTACTATCAGGTCGAGGTGGCGCTGCCGGTAACGCTGTTCGGCATCGGTAAAGGCATTGTAAATCGCGCCATCTTTTTCCTTCACCACGGGCAAGGGGCGCAATGACTTGCAAAGGATTTTGTATTCCTTCACATGAATGGTGATTTCGCCCATTCGGGTTACAAACACAAAGCCTTTCACTCCAATGATATCACCTATGTCGAGCAGGCGCTTAAACACCACGTTGTAATAACTCTTGTCTTCGCCGGGGCAAATCTCATCGCGGTTTAAATACAACTGGATGCGGCCGCTGTTGTCCTGAAGCTCTACAAACGATGCGTTGCCCATAATGCGGCGGCTCATGATGCGACCGGCTATGCTTATTTCCTGGTAAAGGCTATTGTCTTTCGGAAAATTTTCATGGATATCTTTTGCTGAAACATTTACTTCAAAACCTTCGGCAGGGTAAGGGTTTATCCCCATCTGGAGCAACTCGCTGAGCGCATCCCTGCGCATTTGTTCCTGTTCACTCAATTTTATGCTCATTATGCTGTTTCTTTCCATTAAAAAAATAGAGTGCAAAGATACGTAATATAATAGTTTTTTGCGGGACTGCCGGCTTAAGTCTTTACCACTTTCGTGGAATGCCATGCGCATGATTGGCCCGATCTTGTGAAAAATAGGACATGCTTGCCTCGCTTTCGGCTATTTAAGTTATTTTTGCCTGTTGACAATTCGTTATCTTTACATTTTTTCGCATGATCCGCATTTTTTCCTTCGTTCTAATTTTCGTTTTTTCGCTCCAGGTTGCCGGGCAGCAGCAAAAATATTCACGTCTTAAGATAAATCTTGAAGGCCGCGAACTTCGACAACTTGGTGAACTAGGTATTGCCCTGCAGGGTATTGAATACCGGCCTGGTTTATACGTGATAGGCGAATATAGCCTTGATGAACAAAAACAGATAGCAGAAGCCGGTTTTCTTTATGATGTATTGATCGACGACATGGCCCACTATTACGTGAGTCGTAATGTTGGCTTTGATAAGTCGGCCATTGATGCATCGTGGCGCATTCATGATCCTGAAAAGCGCTATCAGACACCACAAAACTTTTCGCTGGGAAGTATGGGAGGTTTTTTTACTTATGCCGAATTACTTGCCGATCTTGATGCCATGCGGGCAGAGTTTCCGGAAATTATTTCCGCGAAAGCGCCCATTAGCGAAAACCTAACTATACAAGGCCGCCCCGTTTACTGGATGCGCATCTCAAACAATCCCGATGTTGAACAAGATAAACCAAAGGTGCTTTATACCGCCCTGACCCATGCGCGCGAACCTGCAAGCATGCAGCAAATGATTTACCAAATGTGGCACTTGCTCGAAAATTACGGTGCCGATCCTGAAATTACCTATCTGGTTGATAATTTGGAAATGTATTTTATTCCGTGTGTAAACCCCGACGGCTATATCTACAACCAACAAACAAACCCCAACGGTGGTGGCATGCATCGCAAAAACATGCGTGTGAATGCCGATAACAGCAGAGGTGTTGACCTGAACCGCAACTTTGGTTACATGTGGGGTTTTGATAATTCGGGTTCTTCGCCAACCCCATCTTCAAACATCTATCGCGGAACCGGGCCTTTTTCTGAGCCAGAAACCCAGCTCCTGAAGCAGTTTGCCGAAACTTACAATTTCAGTCTGGCACTTAACAACCACACCTATTCCGACCTGCTTATTTATCCTTGGGGTTACCAGAACCAGCTTACACCCGACGCCGATGTTTTTATTGCCTTTGCTCAATTACTTACACGCGAAAACAACTATACCTACGGCACTTGCTTCGAAACGCTGAATTACCTTGCTAATGGCGTTTCTGACGACTGGTTTTACGGTGAGCAGCAGACCAAAAACAAGGTGTTTGCCTTTACCCCCGAGGCGGGCAGCCCTTCTGATGGGTTCTGGCCTGCCATTAACCGCATTGAGCCAATCTGCGCAAGCCACACCGGAATGAACCTGTTTCTTGCCCGCCTTGCCCTGGCTTTTGCCGAAGCCAGGCCCCTTGCCGGTTTTGAAGTCGAAAGCCATGAATTCAACTTCCCCTTCGAAATTACCAGCTTCGGACTTGACACCCCGGCAACCTTTACCGTGTCGGTGGCACCCATTAGCCCCCTTATACTTGAGTGGGGCGAACCAGTGGTTTTTGAGAATATGGGACTGCTCGAAACCGCAACCGGTTCTATATCAATGGCTTTGCACCCTTCAACCTACGAAGGGCTAATATTCGACTTTGAAATATTGGTAGATAACGGAAGCTTCACTTGGCACGATACGATAAAGCTTTTTTTCGGACAACCCTCTGTGCTTTTTACTGATCATTTCGATACGGCTAACAATTGGTCGGGCAATACCTGGGGCCTCGATGCAGCGCATTTTGTTTCAGCCCCCTATTCAATGTCCGACAGCCCCGGCGCAAACTATGCCAACAATGCCAATGCCATCCTGACTCTCAACCAAACCATCGACCTTTCAGATTTCGATCTCGCTATCGCGGAATTTGAAGCCCGTTGGGACATTGAACGAAACTACGATTTCGTGCAGTTTTTGGTTTCTGAAAACGATGGAAGCACCTGGAAACCCATGCCTGGTAATTATACATCAACCGGCTCGAACAACCAGGACCCGGGTAAGCCTCTCTATCATGGAACACAGACCACATGGGTAAGCGAAAAAATATCGCTTAATGTGTTTGCCGGCAAGCAGATCAAACTTCGCTTCAGGTTGGTTAGCGATTACAGTGTGACCCGCGATGGTTTTTATTTTGATGACTTCAAGGTTTATGCGCTTAAAGAATACAACCCTGTGCCTCCGGTCATAACCGGTCAGCTACCTCAAAGCATTCTCATGGGCGATGATTTTTTTATTGAAATGGAATACCTGCTCGTTGACGACCCATTTGTAGGTTTCCCGCAAGGACATACTTTGATTATTTTTGAAAGCGAAAACTATGTTATTGAAGGTCAACGGATAATTCCTGAAACGGATTTCTGGGGAGTCCTTGATATTCCGGTAAAAGTAAACAATGGAATCTTGGATAGCGAGGTATTCGTTTTTGAGCTGGATGTGCAAAACCCTACTGGAATATTGGCCCCGGGCACAATTAAACCTCGGGTATGGTACGATAATAAGCGGGGCAACCTGGTTTTTCTCCCAGGTCATGAAAATTCTGAAGCTGCTGGCATGCTTAGGGTTTTTGATATTTTTGGCCGGATTGTTCACCAGGGCAATACTTCCGGTCGCTCACCCGAATTTATCTCACTGCCCCTTAAGCCCGGCATTTATATTTATGACTGGCAAGGTCCAATACCCTTTTCAGGGAAGTTTCCGGTTTTTTGAACATCATCAAAAAAGCGATTAACATTGGCAAAGCAGCATCCGCTTTTTAACAAGGTAATTGAGAATACTACCATTACAGGCTTTGCCGCTGAGGGCAAAGCTATAACCCGTGTGGGCGATATGGTTGTGTTCCTTAACTACGGAGCCCCCGGCGATGTGGTGGATGTGCGCATTAGGAAAACCAAGAAAAACTTCCTTGAAGGCGAAATTGTTGACATCAGGGAACCTTCGCCTGACCGCACAGAACCTGTTTGCGAACATTTTGGTATTTGCGGCGGCTGCAAATGGCAGCATCTTCAATACGAGAAACAGATGATTTACAAGCAGCAACAGGTGGTCGACAGCCTCGAACGCATCGGGAAAATCAACCCTGGCAGTTATGAATTAATCCCCATTGCCGGGTCAGAGAAACCTGAGTTTTACCGCAATAAGCTTGAGTTTACCTTCTCGAACAAGCGCTGGTTAACAAAAGAAGATATTCAGTCAGGAGAAAAATTTAAAGACCTGAACGCCCTTGGGTTTCATATACCGGGACTTTTTGACAAGGTGCTCGACATCAAAAAATGCTGGTTGCAACCCGAACCATCCAATGTCATTCGCCTGGCAGTTAAAGAATTTGCCATCGAAAACAAGCTTTCCTTTTACGACATCAGGCAGGATGCGGGTTTCCTTCGAAACCTGATCATTCGCAACAGCACTACCGGCGATGTGATGGTAACAGTTGTTTTTGCTGAAAACGATCAGGGAAAAATCGGATTGTTGATGGGATTTATTCGCGAAAATTTTCCCCAGGTGACCACCTTGGCCTATTTTATTAACGATAAGAAAAACAGTAGCCTGAATAATCTTGATCCGGTGATCTTTTGGGGCAAGCCTTTTATGCAGGAAGAAATGGATGGGCTGAAGTTTTCAGTTGGCCCCAAATCATTCTATCAGACCAATGGGCCACAGGCACAAAAGCTTTATGCCATAGCGCTCGATTTTGCAGGCTTGCAGGGGCATGAACTGGTTTACGACCTGTATACCGGCACAGGCACCATTGCCCTGTTTATTGCCCGAAAGGCTGCAAAAGTTGTGGGTATTGAATATGTGGAAGAATCCGTAGAACATGCACGCGAAAATGCTGCCGCCAATGGTATCAATAACGCCCTGTTCTTTGCGGGTGATATGGCGAGGGTTTTTAACGAAGAGTTTTTAGGCCGTAACGGTTACCCGCATGTGGTGTTCACTGATCCGCCCAGGGCCGGAATGCACCCCGATGTGGTGAAACGCATTGCCCGAAGCGGTGCCGACAAAATCGTTTATGTAAGCTGCAACCCTGCCACCCAGGCCCGCGATATTGAAATCCTCAGCGAATTGTATGCGTTGGAAAAGGTGCAGCCCGTTGATATGTTTCCACATACCCATCATGTGGAAAGCGTGGCTTTGCTGGCTCGAAAAGGGCGGAAATAATTGCAGAAATGAAACGAAATTGTAAACATCGCGATAAATTTGTTGTTTATAAAAAATTAACCATCAGGAATGAAAACAGCTTTGGTAATAGGTTCCACTGGCTTGGTGGGCAGGCAACTTGTTGAGTTGTTGCTCGGTGATCCGTCTTTTGAAAAAGTGGTTGTGTTTGCACGCCGTTCGTGCGGGCTGGCTTCGCCAAAAATACAGGAACATGTTATAGACTTTGACCGCCCTGAGCAATGGCAGCACCTGGTGAAAGGCGATGTGCTTTTTTCGGCCCTTGGAACCACCCTGGTGAAGGCCGGCAGTAAGGCGGTGCAATATAAAATAGATCACGGTTATCAATTTCAGTTTGCGGCAGCTGCTGCCCGAAATTCAGTGCCCGTTTATATACTGGTTTCTTCGGCTGGCGCCAACCCCAGCAGCCGGTTCTTCTACATGCGCATGAAAGGCGAACTTGAAAGGGATGTCAAGGGTCTTGCGTTCTCTTCAACCATCATTATTAAACCCGGACCACTTCATGGTAAGAGGGTTGAATCGCGCACCGGAGAAAATATTGGAGTGGCAGTGATTCGGTTTTTTAATGCCCTTGGCCTTTTTAGAAAATACAAACCCATTGCAGGAGAAGAGGTGGCCCAAGCGATGATCAATGCTTATAAAAACCCCAAGGCAGGTGTGACTGAATTTGTACTTGACCAACTATTTAAACTCTAAAAAGAAGTCTCTCACGGCTTGTAAAGGGGCTCGGTCTATTTAAAATATTCAGCAACCTAGCGAATTATCACCTTCTGAGTTTGTGTTTCAGTTCCTGATGTTACTCTTATCAGATAAATTCCTGATGGTTGCCCACGCAGGTCAATATTTATCGTTGGGTCTGCAACGGTTGCAGGAATGATTTGGCGGCGAACTACCTGCCCTTGCAGGTTGGTAATAAGCATTTCGACCTGTGTGCCACTGGCCGCCATTGAAAGAAGCATTTGACCTTCTGATGGGTTGGGATAAACCATGAAATTAATTTTGCGCGACTGGTTTGCCACATTTACCGTTGACTGACTGAAAACCGCTTTGGCGGTGGTGTTTTCCTCCAGGGTAATGTTAATGGTTTCAGTTTCGAAAGTGTCATTGCCAGGATGCACCAGCCAGTGCATGAACTCCCAGCCGGTTTGTGCAATGGCAGTGATTTCAACGGTTGTACCGTTTTCAAAGTAGTATGAACCCGGGGCCGGATCGGTGGTTCCTTCACCTTCAGTTTCAATTAATAGAAGCATTACCGTTGGTTCGTGTACTTTTATGTAGTTTTCCTTTGTGATATCGGTGACGCCGTCAACGGTCATAATCACTGTTTTATAGCCGCTGGCCTGGTAGACAATCTCATGCGGCCCGGGGCCAATGGCATTCTGTGGTTCGGCATCTTGTCCAAAATTCCAAACAAGGGTTTGGGTCGACTCAGAGCACACCGAGAAAGTCACTGTCTCACCTATGCTAACCTGCTTCTTGTCTGCAAAGAAATCCTGTCCATCCTCATTAAAAACAATGCGGTAATGCCCGTCTGGGGCAACCAGCGGTTTTGTGCTGATTTTCCCATTTCCGTTGGCGGCACTGAAATAATAGGCGATTTCAGCCGAACAATCCTGCCCGGGTATCCATGCCCTGAAGGTGTCGTTCTCAAGAATCATTTCTTCCGCAACGAATGGAAGCAAAGGGCTGGCCCTCCAATAGAGCGTTGCATTGCTGATTCCTGAATGGCTCATTATGGTTGCTTTTATTTCGTATGATTCTTGCCAGGAGGGGGTATCTGTTAGGCTTGCATGAGCAAAAAGGATGGGGTCTTCAGCGGCAATTTCGCGGGTAATACAATGAATGGCACCGCTGGCGCCAATTACAGCCTCCATGTTGATCCCAACAATGGTATATCCGGGCATGGTTTCCTGGTAAATCTGGAGCCCCTGGTTGTCTAAATAATGTCCGTATGTGGGCACCAGCACCAGGTTGTTGAGAATAATGCTGTTTGTAAAAGTTCGGTATGAAGCATTGGGTGGGTAGTTGCCCGAAGAACTGGGAACCATTGGTATTCTGACCACCTTAAACGGGCGGTTGTAAACGCTTGGAAAATTATTCAGCACATATTGCAAATTGGCTTCAATGTAAGGGCCATCAGAAACACCTGTTGGGAATTGGCCTACAAGAAGTGTTTCTTCATCTAAAAGCTTCATGTGCATGTCAATATGACTGATGTTGTCGAAAGGGAGCTCGGGCATTTTTATATAACGGCTTATCCCCATATAGTTATGCACAATATTGTCGATCTGGGTTTCGGAAAGGTTGCTGTTTTCGGTCAGGATCAATTCTGATGAAAAACCAGTGCCAAAACCATCGGTCATGAAGTTTCCGCCGGTGGCCACCAAGCGGTTGGGGTTATTGGTCATCTGATAGATGGGCAATGAAAGGTGGTTTGCCATAACCCCGGGTATGAGATTGTCGTAGGGGCGGGGACGGTTGTAAACCCAGTCGACAAAAGCAAGCTGGTCATTCTCGGCCAGATAAATACTTTGCGGGCCGTAGTCTCTGACCCAAACCGAGTTGAAGGCCGCCTGAATAAACACTATGTTACTGAGAGGCACGCTTCCGGCCGTTAGGTAGCTCTGTACATTGGAAATGTTTGAACAAATTATGTATACGGTTACCTCTTGCCTGGCATGCCTTACTATTTCTCGCAATTCATAGGAATAACTTGCCCAGGTGATGATCACCCCCTGCACCTCTTCAAATTCTCCGGGGGTGCGCGGAATAGATGCAGGCGGATCAATTGACTTGCCTGCCGTTAATTCATTAAGGTAATGCTGGTAAATCTTTTTCTCTTCTTCGGTCATCCATTTCGGAAGAGGATCCTGGGCTTTCAGGTTAGAAGAAAGGAGAAATAAAAATGTGCAAATAAGCAACAGGTAACTTTTAACTTTCATTTGGTGGCGGGGTAACTTTTCAAGATTAAGGTATACGGGTTTATGGGTCTCTTACCACAATGATTTTTTTTATCACATGGTTCGAAGCACTAAAGACTTGAAAGAAATAAATGCCTGTTGGCATTACATTTCCAAGCTCAAAGGTAAGCATTGTTTGAAAAGGGATGCCAAATCTTTTGAAAACTTCCTTGCCCGTCAGATCGGTTATGCTGATATTGATCACCTCGTAAGGGTCGAATCCGTCGATGAAAAGATTAAAAAAACTCCTTATCGGAACAGGCCCAACCACTATCTTTGCTTTGTTTGATGGTACTGGTTTTTTTGCAGCGCAAGCTCTTGGAAATATGGCCAGGTCTATGTTATACTCACCTTGCCACCCTTCTTCAAAATTGTGCCATGTGCCATCAGCCCATTGTTCCCATGCGGGCACCTGTGTTGTAATGCGGCTTCCGAAAATGGCCAGGGTGTCGCCGGGCTTATCAGGCAGAATCACCCCTGCAAAGAACCCACCCGAGACAGGCACAGGTGCTTCAAACTCAAAATGGGTAACCCTTCCGGCTGCCACATCCTGAACGATCTTCGACCATGTGATTGCCACGGTTGCAACTGGCGGGTTGGCCGGGCGATTGCTTCCCGGGTGAAGATTCCAAATGGCTGCCTTTACCTGACCTGATGAACCTGCTATTACTCCAAATTTTACCGCTCCGTCGGTTATAAATTCGTAACCCTGATGATTGCTGAAGAAACGTGCCTTAGCCCGGTCTCCGGCAAAATTGTTGCCAGTGGCATAACCTCCTGCTTCAAGGGGAAAGATTTCAAGGTTTGAAAATAGTAATACGTTATTAAGGTCTTCACAGAAGAATGAGAAGGGGTCGGGCGACAAAAGCGCTTCAGATGTTTTCAGAGGCGACCTGAAGGTGTTCAGGGTGGCCCGCATCCTTCCGACCTGTCCAAGTGTAAAAATGTTCATGCAATGGTCATCGGTATAGTCCATGTAATTCATGAACATGTCGTTGCTTCCGCATGATTCTTGCGGGTGTAGCGGGCAGCCATAATAAGGGCTTTCCTGCTCAGGGGTGTCGGCAACAAAGTCGGAAGCGCCGCAGGTGCTTTCATCGCCCCAGGTGTGCAGCAGGTTCAGCCAGTGCCCCACTTCATGCACAAGGGTACGGCCAATGTTTTGCTGTGGGTTTCCCGCTGAGGGTGCGCCAAAACGCATGAATGAAATGACAATGCCATCAGTTTGGGCGGGCCCGCCGGGGTACTGTGCATAACCTATCACGTTGGCTTCGATGTTGCAAACCCAAATGTTCATATAATCATCGCGGTTCCAGATAGATTTGCCCCCGGTGTTGTCGAACTTAGCATTATCGGCACTGACCGAGAATGCCATGACACTGGTAGGCGTTCGGGTGATGCCCGTGCTTGGGTTGCCGGCTGGGTCGCGGTGTGCGAGTTCAAATCGTATGCGGGTGTCGGAAGCCACTTCCCTGAATTCGGCAGGGGTATTCACCGTGTCGGGGTTTTGCCGGGCAAAATCGCGGTTGAGCAAGGCGATCTGGTTTCTTACCTGCTGGTCGGAAATGTTCTGCGCAGGGGTGTTGGGATTGTAAAGGATATGAACCACCACTGGAATCACAATTATTTCTTCGCTTACAAGGTCTGCTTGTTGGGCGTTTTTCAAAAAAAGGCTGGTTTGCAGTTCAATTTCCTCTCGTAGAGTTTTAACCCACGGATGCCTTTGCTCCTGAAGTTCCCTGTAAAGTTCAGTGGCGCAGGGCTCAAGGTGATGATGTTCGTTCTTTTTTTCCAGCCCAGGCTCATGGCAGGGATAGGGCACTACCAATGCAGTGGCTTGCAGCCAGAGAATAAAAAAAACAAATATGCCAACCGGAAGTTTCATTCAGGTTATTCTAAATCTGCAAATACAAATGTACTTTTTTCCCCGGAAGGGGCTGCCGGGTGAGCAAATTTTCAGTGAATTTCGAATGTTTCGAAGCCAGTTGCGGGCTGCGGAAGCATTTCAAATCGAGTCACGCTGGCCCAGCCTGGACCGCGCCTGCACCAAAAAGTGAACATTTCTAAGGCGCTTTCATCGCCTTCGGCCTCAATGTAAACACTCCCATCAGGCATGTTTTTTACAAAGCCATTCACGCCCGTTTCATGGGCCTTGCTCCGTGTAAAATACCTGAAACCCACCCCTTGCACCCTGCCGTAAACCCTTATTTGGAAAGCTTTCTGCATTTTTTGATTAGAAAGGGATTACTTTTTCAACGCGCTTGTTCCTAACAAATCCACCAATAATCAGCCGGGCGTCGCGGTTATCAGAAGCAGGTTTGAGAATTTCTGACAAGGCTGCCGGTGTCATGGCCTGCATTTGGTCTGGCTCGGCATATCCCATGCCAGTAAGCTTGCCCCCTTGGATGAGGATCAGGAATTTTTCACCGTAGTTGCGGCCTTTGTCAACAATGATCATGTTACGGGCCGGAAGGGCCGAATTTTCCATGGCTTCCTGCACGCGGGGGTTGTAACTTGCTGGTGGCTCAATGCCGATGCATGCGCCGCGACACTGTTTTACAGCATATTGAAAACACGCTCCGTTTGTGCTGAAAAGACCACTTAGGTTCTGACATAACTGGAATTTTTCAACCAACCGGAAAAGAAATTCACGACCTGCCTCCCGATTTACAAAGCTTGTGTGGGGAGTGGTGCTGTTACTGGTCTTGTCCACTTTAAGGTTCAGATAGCCCTCGCTGTCGGTAAAGCTGTAAAGACCGTAATTAAAGAAACTCCTGCGTTGACGACGGTTGAATAATGGATGGTGAATTTTTATCTGCTCCGATTCAAGCAACAGGGCAGCCAGTTCACTACCGGTTTCTTCAAAATCGATGTTTCGCATCTGGCTGACCATTTCCAGCGCTTTTTGCGACCTGGCCGAGCTTAAGTGGGTTAAAACCCTTTGTTTAATGTTCTTGCTTTTCCCAATGTAAATAACGTCGCCTTTTTCATTGAAGAAATAATATATGCCTGTTTTTGATGGCAGGTTGTTGAGGAGTTCGGGCGGTATGTTGGCGTTCAATGCTGAACGTCCGTTAAAGGTACCCGGGAAACCGTTCAGGAATCCTTCGGGATGTTTTTGCAGAAGCAACTCAAACAATTTTACGGTAGCCAGGGCATCGCCGGCGGCACGGTGGCGGCTGTTGTTGCTGATGTTCAGCTCCTGACAAAGCTTGCCAAGGCCATATGAAGTTCTGCCGGGCAACAGCTTTCGGCTTAGCTTAACAGTGCAAACGTTGTTTCGGGTGTACTCATAGCCCAGACTTCTGAACTCATTCCGAATGAAATTGTAATCGAAGCTGGCGTTGTGCGCCACGAAAACCATATCTTGAGTTAGCTCTATGAGAAGTTTGGCGATTTCGTAAAATTTCGGTGCACGCTCAACCATTTCATCGGTAATGCCGGTCATGCGCGTAATGAACGGGGGGATACCTCGCTCGGGGTTGATCAGTGTGGCATATTCCTTAACTATCCGTTTGCCGTCATGAACAAACACGGCAACCTCAGTGATCTTGTCGCGGTAAGGGTTGCCTCCGGTGGTTTCTATGTCGATAATGGCGTACACGACAAAGCAGTGGTTAATAAGCATCAAAATTAATGCTTTTTACTTTGCCGTTTCTTAAAGTTGCCCGATTGAAGATATCATTTTGCCTGCGCCACCTCTATGGTGCGAAAAAAGGGCTGAACAGCATTTTTCTGTAGTGGTTTCACAGTGTTTTCGTGAAGGAAAAGCAGGTAAAGATCGTTTTGACGCTGATTGCGGCGGTCTTTTCCAGAAAAGATGATGGTATTGTTGTCCTCGCCCCAGCTTACTTCCCCAATTAAAACATTATCGGGCGATACCTTTTTAATGGTCATACTTTCCTCATCAAAAAAGTAGAGAGTAAGAGTGCTGCGTCGCGGTCTGCCGGCAGGCTCTTCGGCTCCGGTGGCAATGAGCCAGTGACTGCCATCGGGCGATGGCAAAATAATGGTAGAACTGTTGAAATTGAGACGGCCAAACTTTTCTTCCAAAGAAAAGTGGTTTACCAAATGGCCTGTTTTTTCCCATTGATATACAAACCGGCCATCATGCCCGTAAACCGTTTGGCCATCAGGTGCCCAGGAAGGTGAGAAAATGTCTATTCCGGGGCGGGAAAGGACGTACTTTTTGTCTTCGCGGGTATGGCCAACAATTACAACCCGGTATTCATTGCCTTGACCCTGAACCCTTGCCGAAAACAGGTAACGGTTCTCAGCAGGCGACCAGACTGGCCCCCACGACGTGCCCTGCACATTATCAATAATGCTGGTATTGCGGTTTGGAAAATCAAGTATGGCGATGCGCTGCTTGTTGCCCACATTGCTTACATAGGCAAGGTAACGGCCATCGAATGAGATGGAAGGTTCAGCGCCTTTCCCAACCTTAGTGTGGGTGCCATCTTTCAATCCTGCAACGTGAATAATGCCATCAGAAACATAGGCAATCCGATCCAGTTTTATGGGCTCTGGTTCTGGTTGATTACAAGAGAATATTATTAAGGAGAAAATGGCCAAAAAAAAGAAATGATCAAATCTTTTTTTGCTGAAAAAACTGAAAGTCATTTTGTTGGATTTCTGAGAAGGGCTATACCCAGGTTAGTGTGCCATAGAAACGCAAAAACCGGGCCGTAATTGCCTGAAGAAGTTCTTGTTTGGTTTTACAACAAAAATTCATTTTCAGAAAGGCGGATGATGTCTTTGAAGTTGCATTTTTGTCAAACAAAAAAAGTTGACTCATGATTTTCCGAGTCAACTTTTTTAATCTTTAAATCCGCCTTTAAGTTAGCTGCGAGGTGCAGTTGGGGCAGCGGCTGGCTTTGATCGGAATCTGGGTAAAGCAGTGCGGGCACTCCTTGGTAGTTGGTAATGGAGCCGGTGCCGGCTCTTCCTTTTTCTTAAGTCTATTCATTTGCTTGATCACCATAAAAATGGCTAGTGCAATGATCAGAAAGTCGATCACGGTGTTGATGAAAACCCCGTAATTGATGGTGGCTGCACCCGCTTCTGCCGCCTCGGCAAGTGATGCATACTTCTCGGGTCCTAGGGTAATAAAAAGATTGGTAAAATCAACCCCGCCAAGCAGCATTCCAATGGGAGGCATAATAACATCAGTAACCAATGAAGAAACAATTTTTCCAAAGGCACCGCCTATAATGATACCAATGGCCATGTCCATTACATTGCCTTTAACGGCAAATTCCTTAAACTCCTTTACAAATCCCATAATACAACAGTTTTGGTTAATAAAATTATGAATTACCCATTAGCATGGACTTAATCTCGGTAAATTTAAATTAAATTCAATACTTGCGGAAACATAGGTTCTAATTTATAGACATTCTTAACTAAGTACCGAAAGTCTTGAATTCTGGTTATTTGGAAGGCAGATCAATAAAATGGCATTTATGACAGAAGGGGTGGGTGCTGTCATTTTGCCACATTTTTCTGAAATTCCTGTATTGTTGGTTGTTAAGAATTTCAAAAAGGGGTTTTTCAAAGGCATTTCCAAAGCTTAGTTCTTTTGGAAAAGGCTTTGCACAGCAGGGCGCCACTTCGCCATTCCAGCAAATGTAAAAGTGCGTCCATGGAAACGGGCAGTTTTTAAAACCTTTCTCCGGGTTGTTTTTCCAGAATGTGGTTTCAATGGCTGGGTATTTTCCTTTGGTTATTTCAAGTTCAATATTTGCAGCTTTGAATTCATCTGAAAGAAAAAAATCGTAATAGTCAATATCGATGCCTGTTACCGCAGCCAGGTTAAAGATGGTGAAATTCACGAATTTTATCCCCAACCGGTTGGCAAAGTCGAGCATTGCAGCCATCTGGAAAAAGTTTTCCTTTGTAACTACCATGTTCAGCATCAGGTCGGTTTGTGAGCCATTTAGTATTTCAGCCAGCCTGGCAAGGTTTGAAGAAAATTTTACAAATTCCGAACCCTTTCTGATCCGTTCGTAAACCTTATTCAGCCCATCGATGCTCACCTGTATGGTGTCGATCTTATTTTTCAGCATCAAGGCGTACTGTTCTGTTTTTGGGGCATAGGCATTGATAGATGCAGAAATCACAATGCCCTTGTTTTTTACCCTGATATGGTCAACAATCTCTTCCAGGTGCGGATACAGAAAAGTTTCGCCCATTCCCGTAAGGCCTATTGAATCAAGGTAAGGCCAGGTTTGATCAATGATGCGTTTTGCCTGCTCTCTGTCCATAAAGCCCATGTCCATTTTATGCCCATACTCGTATTCGCGCGGGCAAATGGTGCAGTGTATGTTGCAATGGGCGCTAAGTTCGAGCATGATGGTTGAAGGTTTGGCCACCCTTGTGCTCCTGGTTGCCTTCAGCCAGAAATGCCTGAATTTGTTACCTGTGTATCGAACAAATGCCAGTCCGCCGGGCAGTTGCCGTATGCGTTTTGCGGCTTTAAAAAGTCTCCTGCGCTTCATTAAACAAAAATTTACCAAATATAAATAAAATTGCTGTCGGACTCTTTTGGCGATTTTTTAGTAAATTCGGGCTTTTTGGAAAAAACTGTTGAAACTAAAACCTGAGTATTATGAAACGAATTCTTTTACTGCTTTTTACCGGTGTTATTCTGGTATCGTGTGGTGGGCCGAAAACCTGGGGTGATGCCGAGCCTCCCGTGGCGGAGAAGTTCGAGAAGGTGCTTGTTATGCATGGCGACACCCGCATCGATTTTTTTTACTGGATGAACGACCGCGACAACCCGGCCGTAATTGCCTACCTGGAAGCTGAGAATGCTTACCTGGAAACCATGATGGCCTTTACTGCTGGCCTGCAGGAGAAGCTCTTCAACGAAATGCGTGGCCGGATAAAGGAGGACGACCAGTCTGCGCCTTATTTTTATAATGGGTACTATTATTACACCCGCTATGAAACCGGCAGCGAATACCCTATTTACTGCCGCCGCCAGGGCAGCATGGAAGCGCCTGAAGAAGTCTTGCTGAACGTGAACGAACTGGCTGAAGGATTTTCTTACTTCAATGCCCGCGGCCTTGATGTGAGCCTCGACAACCGCTTACTGGTCTTTGGTATCGACACTGTTGGCCGCAGGCAATACACCATACTTTTTAAGAACCTTGAAACAGGCGAGATTACCCGAAGCGGTATTGCCAATACCAGCAGCAACCAAGTTTGGGCTGCCGATAATGCCACTGTTTTTTACACTTCTATTGACCCTGTTACTTTACGTTACGACCGGGTGATGCGCTATAATTTCCTTGAAGGCGGAGAGCCAGTGGAAGTGTATTACGAAACCGATGACACCTTTTACAGTATGGGTGTTTTCCGTTCAAAAGATGACCGTTTTTTACAGATCATTATTGGCAGCACCTTGTCGAACGAAACCCGGCTGCTTCCTGCCGATCAGCCAACCGGGCAATTCAGGGTGTTCCAGCCCCGGCAAAGCGACATGCTTTATGATGTATACCCATACGGTGATAAGTTTTTTGTGCTTACCAACCTGCATGCACTGAACTTCCGGTTAATGGAAACACCGGCTCGCGCTACTGGCCTGGCGAGTTGGAAAGAAGTGATCTCCCATCGCGGGGATGTGCTTCTTGAAGGCGTTGAGGTGTTTAACGACTACCTGGTTTTGCAGGAGCGCAGCATGGCTCTTCAGCAAATCAGAATCATTCACCAGGCCAGCGGTCAGGAGCATTACCTCCCATTTGAAGATGAAGCCTACTCAGCAGGTGTTGGCATGAACGCCGAAATGAACACCAATATTTTGCGCTATAACTATACATCTTTGACCACTCCCAACAGCCAATACGATTACAACATGGCAACTGGTGAAATCTCGCTTGTTAAACAGCAGGAAGTGCTTGGCGGTTTCGACCCGGCCAACTACGAAACCAGGCGAATGTTCGTAGCCGCCCGCGACGGTATTCAGGTTCCGGTTACTATCTTATATCGCAAGGGAATGGATAAAAATGGCAATAATCCGCTGCTGCTTTATGGTTACGGTTCCTATGGGGCAAGTATGAGCCCATGGTTTAGTTCCAATATTATCAGCTTGGTTGACCGTGGTTTCATATACGCCATTGCCCATATCAGTGGTGGGCAGGAGCTGGGCCGACAATGGTATGAAGATGGCAAACTGCTGAAAAAGAAAAATACCTTTTACGATTTTATCGACATTGCCGATTACCT
>Ga0114946_10001453_pt1 | contig 16368 bp, 10 predicted proteins | sample WalLakDeSediment_FD_88676 | JGI IMG/M metagenome (GOLD analysis project Ga0114946, IMG submission 88676) | Lake sediment microbial communities from Walker lake, Nevada to study Microbial Dark Matter (Phase II) - Walker Lake 11/02/13 Deep Sediment | ecosystem: Environmental > Aquatic >... | reverse complement strand
TGCCTCGCCCACACCTGCTTCACCCCAAAACAACGCTCCGAATCGTTCGTTATTCTTATCTGATATGATGGTTAAAATCGCTGCGAAAATCGGTGCTGAATGTTTACCTAGTTCCAATATAGGACCATGAACTATTAGCAGACATGATCTTCCTTGCATCCAAAACGAAACGTAGCGGTCAACTTCTTCCGATATTCGGTACAATGAGTCCAGAACCATGAAGTATTATATTCTTTTTATCTATCGGTCCATTCCGGCCCTCTTTGCAGGGATTTGCTTTTTTGTGTTTCCTTGCGCGGTTCCTTGCCTCGCACAAGGACCTGCTTCATCCCCTGTATGGGTGGTTCCTGACGAAAGAACCTTCCTTCATGCCCTGGCCCAATGGACGCCTCGCCATCGTTTTCCCATCTTTATAGGAGAGACTCCTTTTCTCGAGTATTTCCTGCGATCTTATCGTTCTGACAGAATTGTGTATGCCCAGCCTGTGCTTGGTGCTGACCCCATAGACAAGGATTTTCTTCTTCGATGTCTACTAGCGTCCTGGCGGGAGGGTGGGCTCGCGGAGGAAGATTACTCTCCTGACAATCGTTGGAAGATCAAGCAACGGCACAAGGACCTGGAGGGAAAACCAGGCATGGTCCTTAGTCATCCAGGGGCTCCCGAGCTTTTGGGCGCCATGGCTTTGGCTTCAGGGCATGTTCAATATTTTGATTTTCTATTCACGCAGTTCATGGGCAGAGCCAATTTGGGTGTGGATGAACTCCCTGTATTGCGCGATAAGATCAGTCATTTGTTCTCCCTGTGGGATTTATCATTCGCTTCCTTGGGTGACGATGTGGATTACCTCACGCTGGCTTTGGATCTTCCCTTTGTCTACGGAGATAGTCCAAGAGCTGTAGATGATGCGGTAAACCGTTGCGGAGAATCCACAAGGATCATCTCCTTTCATGTAGGAAGGCTCTTGGAAGCTCAAAAAGGTATGGCTTTGTATCAAGCCATGTGTAGTCTATTCCTTTCCACTGGGGCTGCGCTCTTTTATGATGAATGGCCCGATACATGGAGAAAATCCCTTCGGCCCGGACATTGGGCCATAGCCGACAGAATCCCGTCTTTTCTTCTGCAGGGACATCAGGCTAACATCCAAAACTGGAAGGCCCTCACCTACCCCGTCAATCCCTATGGTCTTTTGTATATTAACTCCTTTGGAGATACAACTCGATGGGGCAAAGGAACAGTTCAGGACATTCCGAATACCGCGCCGTGTGTTGTCTTTCTATGCCACAATGAATCCGCAGCGTTTCCACAAAAGGTGGACACCTTGGCAGGTGCATGGCTATCCCAAGGCGCCTTTCTTTTCTTTGGTTCGGTCTCTGAACCCTTGGTGGGAGCTTTTCCTGATCCAAACCAAGTCATGGAAGCGATTCTCGACGGAGAACCTGTCTCATCGGCACTTTTATCCCGAAGGGGTGTATCGGAAGAATTTAGAGCACCCTGGAGATTGGTTCTCCTGGGAGATCCCCTCTTTTTGCCACGCCTGGAAAGCCCGGATTCAGAAGATAACGCGTCTCGTTTGATACGTCTGGCCATAACAGAGTTGAAACAAGGACAATGGGAAGTGGCAGCGGAGGTCCTTCATCGAATCACATCGGGAACCATTCTCGCACCGGAACCTCTCGGTTCACGTCAAAAGGAATCAGCATGGCTGCTCCTCGATCGAATCTATCAAGCGCTCATCTTCGAGCAACTGGAAAACGAAGATTGTCCCCATCGAACTGATAAGAACTTCTGGCGCGGTTGGTGGGAAGGAGATTCACTCTCTGAATTGGTTGTGGCATCCAGACTTTCCGCGCACCACCAATTCGCATTGAAAGCCTACAGAAAACTTCTCCAAAGAGGACAACTCAACGCCTACGAACGCCAACGCCTCAAGGATCGAATATCCGCTCTGGAAGCCAGAATACCTGAAGAATAAGAGCCCCCATCCCGACTTGTCTACTGGGCGGGGCATTCAACCCTCTCTACCATGACCTTGGTGTACTTTTGACGATGTCCCTGGGTTCTCTTGTAGCCTTTTCGACGTTTATATTTTACCACGCGGATCTTATCCCCGGCCTCCGTACCGAGAACACGACAATGCACGCTTGCGCCCTCGCACAAAGGTTTCCCCACCTGTATAGCCTCATCGCCCCGAATCAACAGCACTTTATTGAATGTGATGTTCATGCCTTTTTCGGCATCCAACAGATCCAAAAGAAGAGATTCCCCCTCTCTCATGAGGTACTGATTACCGCCTATAGATACAACTGCATACATCTTGTGCTCCATTCGAGTGATTCCATTCAACGATCGATACGTTCCGCAACCATTGGAAGATCATTTCATAATCCAATCGAGTCATTATCCGAAAAGCCATCTCGCGGGTCAAGTATCATGGGAGGAAACATCATGCGAAGAAGACAACATCTTCTTCAATGTTTCAACATCTCTAAATAGATCTGGCAGGCGACGCGTATAAGCCACGAGCAGATGATTCTGTCGAATAGGTATGGCCGGAGCCCCTGAAACGATTGATCCTGCCTTGAGATCTTTCGAAACACCGCTTCGAGCGGCCACCTTGGACCCATCACCAATAGAGACGTGCCCAACGATACCCACCTGGCCACCTAACATGACGCCTTTACCAATCTTGGTACTTCCTGATATCCCGGTTTGTGAAACGATGACACAGTTCTCTCCGATCGAAACATTGTGACCCACCTGAATCAGATTGTCCATCTTGGTTCCCTTGCCAATCACGGTTTTTCCCATGGTGCCCCGATCAATAGAAACATTGGATCCAATCTCCACATCCTCTTCGATCACCACACTTCCCACTTGAGGTATTTTCACGTTCATTCCACCGTCCTGCGCGAAACCAAAGCCATCGGATCCAATCACGGTGCCGCAATGCAGAGTAACACGATCCCCAAGAACCACTCTTTCTCGTAGAGAAACATGAGAATGAATGACGCAATCGCAACCGATGACGGAGCGTTTTCCCACATAGACATGGGGATATATGACACTTCGACTTCCTACACGAACGTGATCGTCCAGGACCACGTAGGCCATGATCGATACGTCATCGCCTAATTCCACATTCTTTCCAAGAACTGCTGTGGGGTGAATCCCTGGTTCTATCTCATCATCCATTTTCGAGATAAGGGTTAATACCTGGGCAAAAGCGAGATAGGGATCATCTACCTGTATCAGAGTCTTCCCTGGACAAGAGACATCTCTAGATACCAAGATGGCAGAAGCCTGAGTCGTCTCAAGGAAAGGACGATATTTTACGTTTGCAAGAAAAGTCAAATCTCCTTCATTGGCATCCTCAATGGGTGCCACAGCGCGAATGGAAGCATCCGAATCCCCTATCAGCTGTCCACATACATACTCGGCGATCTCCTGCAGAGTCATGCTCATCTAACTCCCTCTCCTTTAGAATTTCTTGGGCAAACGAATTCCCGCAAAGCTCATCCGGAATGCCAGAATATCCAGTTGGCAAGAAGGAGGAGACCTCTTGCCTTCTGTTCTGCACAAATTCACAGAAAGCTTATATCCATATTGTTATATCAACGCATTAGCCATGATATCGAGAGGGGGCTTTCTTCCAGTCCACAACTCGAATTGTTCTGCGGCCTGTAAGAGAAAATGTCTCGAACCAGATACCGTCACGCAACCTGATTGTCTGGCTGTTTTCAACAAGCGTGTATCTATGGGATTGTAGACTGTATCATACACAATACCTGCCTTCTTGATTACAATCTCAGGAATGATGCAAGAATCCACTTGAGGCCACATCCCCACGGATGTACAATTTGCCACCAGATACCACGTGCCTCTTTCCAGCTCTTCCAAAGCTATGGCAGCCAAACCAGCCTCATAAGCCAAGGACGTTGCCTTATCCAGGGTTCTATTGGCGACAGTGACATGTGCCCCTCTTTCCAAGAGCCCAAAGACCACCGATCTAGCGACTCCACCGGCACCCACAACTACAGATTCAAGTCCCTGAAGAGAAATGTCCTGAGGTAACATCTCTTCGATGCTATTCACTGCAGCAGACCAGTCCGTATTGTAACCCCATAATTGTCCATTCTGGACATGCACCGTATTCAGGGCACCGATTTTCCTTGCGATCGGATCCAGGCAATCCATAGCTCCCATGGATTGCCTCTTGTGGGGAACAGTGATACTGAGACCTTTGACCCCAAGATCTTTGATTTCATGAATGAATCGAACAGGGTCTCTATCCACTTCAAAAGCCACATAAACCGCATCGAGACCCAAGGCATCAAACGCTGCATTATGGATTTGTGGACTCTTGGAGTGACCTAAAGGTACCCCCATCACACCATAGACCATTGTATTCGCGCTCGCATTATGGAGACGGTAATTGTTGAAAAGGTCCTTAACACTATACTGACCCACAGCAGACCCCTCAAGTTTCTCTAAAGTTCCATAGGTCAAATAGCTTCCCCATAACGGACCCAAAATACGAGTAAATGAAGCTGCTGTGCCCATACACAAGCCGATCACTGGACCATGAGACTGCCGCAGGAACCGAAGCATGGCCAAGGAATCAAAACAATCTCTGGCCGTCACTGCGATTTTGATGATATCCCCTGATCCGCCACGCATCTCTCTTTCCAATTCCCCCAGATCAGAAGGGAAACACTCGAAATCATGCATAGAGAGGATCCTTCTCGATCGCCTTAGGTTCCCAAGTTGTCCAGCGACCTTCCATTCTACGTCCACATAATCGGCTCCCAAACGATCCGCTTCTCTCAAGAGACGTATCCTATCCTCTTCGCTACCCCGAAAGCGTCCTCCTTCCCACAAGGGACGACACGTCACAATGATTGGCTTGAGTCGATCCTCGATCAATCGATCGAGTTCTATCTTCTCCATATAATCCAGCCTTAATTCAAAACAATCCACCCAACTCGAAGAATTTGCCATGTCGCGTCTACAGTTTTCCACAGAATGCGAAGTGACAACCCCGCAGATCATGGTTCAACCTCCCAGTTTATGTCTTCCCGATCCACAGATCGGAATATTGCAGTCTGCCCAGCACTTAAGAAGGGATGGAATCCCAAACTCTGCATGCAATACTCTACAGGTATTGGCCCATGCCATACCAGACAAAAGGAACAGGAGAGCAAGAAAGGATCATCGAGGGGCGGATGTCCAGGTCGAAAACGCAATCCATCTCTATATTGAATGAGTTGATAAGACCTGGAGAAAAGACTTCTTACCGTACCCTTCCTATCAAGAATATAGTACGATTCCAGATGCGACCCGTACTTGATATCTCCAAATGCAGGCGCAATTTCTCCTATGGATACCAAACATTCTCTTTCAGGCAAAGCCCGGAAGAGATCTCGACTAGCTTCGAGTCTTTCCGATAGATCTCGACAAATCATACCCACTATAAGAGATTGGGCTATCAACAATCCGCAACAGGAAACTGGGATGCACGGTCTCATCCATCCTGCTTTCCATGGGATCTCCATGGTCAAAGGGGAAAAGAAGAACATAAACCAGAATACACGCTCATGTGGCCGGACCAGGGGAAACATATTCAATGGACAAACCAAATAGAGCAAGAACAGAGTCAGAAAGACTACGATGTGGGGAGCGTTCCTCCGTATCTGGAACATGCCGGCCATCCAAAGTAAAAACGCCAGAATCATCCACAATTTCCCTAATTCCCACTCCCCAGGGTGAAAGGACCAGAGGAAACTCTCTAGTCTGAGAATCTTGCCGACCCAATGCCCGAAAGAAATAGTGGAATGATCCAGGATCATGTTGGTCCCAAGAAGAGGCGAGTCGTTCCGGACAAGGAATCCAAGCATGAGAAGAATACCAGGCAAAAGCGCGAAAAGGGGTTCGCCAAGTTTCCTTATCCAACCTTTTCCAGGTGCCCAAGGACAAGACACCAAAAGGATAAGCGCAAGAAGACCAAAGGCCATTCCGTGACAGAAATACACCAAGAGGCAAAGGAATAGAGCCAGAATTCGGTCCTTGACTCTCCAAACTACCCTATCTTTCCTAATCCAACCATAGGCCAATAGGGACATTCCAATTCCAAGAAGAAAGGCCAGATTGCCTTTAAAGAACAATTTATTCCAGACCCAAGGGAAAGCCAGAAATGCCAATTCCGTTGAATTTGGACGGAGCCATCGCAAACAGATTAACAAGCAAAATGGAATTCCCAATGCAGTTAATAGAAGAAGAACCCTTCCTGCGATATCCGGTCCCAAAGGCATCCACAAAAATAATATGGCTTCGTGAAATAGATAGGGAACCGGACGTAGATGAATGCTGAAGGTCTCCTGGAAGCAAGGAACATCATGCCAGTGATATAGAACATAGGCATGAGCAAGATGATTGGGATAATCCTGGATCGGAGGCGTCCTCAGCCAAATCGATCCCCACGTTACAAGAAGACTGCATGCTATCCAGGTTCCCCATCGGGGACCGCTGTTCAGACTCGACCCCCATTGATTTTCAAGGCGTCAAAGGCTTGCGATGCCCTTTCCAAGGTCATGTCGATATCTTCGATTTGGTGCGCAGCAGATAGAAACCAATTGTGTCCCGGATGAAAGAATACACCTCTATGAGACATCTCCACGCAAAACCGTTGAGTCAACATGAAGTTGCGATCCTCTTCCAATCTAAAATAGGGCATAGAATACGGGCCACTGCAGCGCACGGGTATACCCTTTTCTCTGCCGAGATTTACCAATCCATCCACCAGTCGTTTACCCATCTCGGTCATCCGTTCCAAGGCATTCAATGCTTCCAATTCCTTCATACATGCCAGCGCGGCGGCCATAGCCACCCCCCCATTCCAAAAACTTCCAGTCAAAAAGACCTTGCTCGCGATGTTCTTGATGGAGGGCCGGCCAACGCATGCAGACAACGCATATCCATTGGCAATTGCCTTGGAGAAAGCAGCCAAATCAGGGGAAGCTCCCACCGCCTTTGCTGAACACACCTGGTCCAGACGAAATCCCGCGCGCACATCGTCCAGGATGAGAAGGGCGTTTTCCCGATCACAGAGCCCTCTGATCCCATCCCAGAATCCAGGAGCCGCCATTTGGGAATCATCGAATACAGGATGGTGATACGGGGTCATAATAACCCCTGCGATTCTTCCTTCATGCTTCCGGAACAAGACTTCCAATTCATCGAGATCATTCCAGTGGAAGGTATGAATGTGTTCTCGATCCTCTGATAGAATTCCTGCATGGGATGGAACACACCAAGCGTGGCCTCCATGATATTCCCCCCTCACCCTGAAGATCTTAGGCTTGCCCGTATAGGCTCTCGCTACCGTAATGGCCCATGTGGTCATATCCGAACCATTCTTTCCAAATACGCTCCACCCTGACCAGGCAATCTTGGACACCAATCTTTCCGCCAGGTCCACCATCAGAGAGGGAGGATGGTTAAAACAATCCCCCTTCTCCCTCTGGATGTCTGCGGCTCGATCCACTGCCGGACACCCATATCCAAGGACTATGGGTCCATAACCACACATGTAATCAATAAATTCGTTTCCGTCTATATCCCAGTATCTACAACCCGCAGCCCGATCTGCGTAATAAGGAAATTCTCCAGGTACTGTCAAGGCCGGCGTCTGGTGGCCATAGATTCCTCCTGGAATGACCTCAGCGGCCCTTTCGAACAATTCCAATGATTTTCTATATCTGCGCTCAGCCACTTCCATCACTCCAAATACTGGACACTTCGTTCCATCAGTTCTCCGAGTCCTTCTGCGAAAGGAACCATGCCTTGCAGTTGAATTCGTCGTGCGCCAATCGCCGCCATTCCATCTAATCTATTGTTAAGAAAATCATGGGCCACCTCAAAAGACGAAAATAAAAGGCGCACATCGGGATCCTGCCCCCCGCCCTTGCCAGCAAAGATACAACCTCCCTGTTTCCGTAGATTGGCGGCAGGTCCATCCTCTCCTATTCGAAACTCCGCCACGCCTTCGGGCAACTCCATGAGAAGTTGACGGCCCACTGGATCCTGTTCGGCAATAACCTTTGTGGAATAGACAGCGACATATAGAAGCAATTCCGCCGCCAAGGAAAGAGAATCGCCCAAACGATCCCTGGGCGTCTTTAGTAGATATTCAGCTCTGCCGGCGAGGTTTTCAAAGGCTCCACGCAAATCCTTTCTGAAAATACCTCTCCAAGGAAGAACCCAGGGAATTCCTTGCTTAGCAAATGCACGATGTAAGCTGCGGCAATCAGCGAAGGTCAATCCCACATCAGGCCTCTTAAGCCTTCCGGAAAAGACATCCACCCATCCTCCACGGAATATCACATAAGCCGAAGGACCCTGCAGGACATGGAATTGAAGGGCGCCAGATGACTCTGATGCGATTCCCGCACCGAACTTGTCTCTTCTGGAAACCTCTTCCAGAACCGGTAGGATGGCATGGAGATAGAGGTTGGCACGGACCCTTTCAAATTGCGGACTGGAACATCCTCCTCTAGTCATGGAATCTCCTCAATGATCCATTCTCTGTCTCATGCTTGAAAAACGGCTTGCGCTGCCGCCAATCGGGCTATAGGAACGCGATAGGGACTACAACTGACATAGGTAAGGCCAATTCTATGACAAAACTTGATCGACATGGGGTCGCCGCCGTGTTCTCCACAGATACCCAATTTAATCTTGGGCTGAACTTGACGTCCCAGCCTGCATGCCATTTCTACCAATTTACCCACGCCAGCCTGGTCCAATACCTGGAATGGATCATATTCGTAGATCCCCATACGTACATATTCACCGAGGAAACGACCTGCATCATCCCTAGAAAATCCACATCCCATTTGGGTCAAATCATTGGTACCAAAGGAGAAGAAATCTGCATGCAAAGCCACTTCGTCGGCTGTCACGGCAGCCCTGGGAACTTCGATCATCGTACCGATCTTGTACGGTATCTGGCTCTTCTTCATCTTATTTTCTTGAAAAACCTTCTGGATCACTCTCTCCACTTGTTCTCGTGAAATCTCCAGTTCTCTGGCGGTTCCCACCAAAGGAATCATAATCTCCGGCTGAACCTTGACCCCTCTCTTTCTGACATGACAAGCGGCTTCCATAATAGCCCTCACTTGCATCTCCGTCACTTCCGGATAGGTCAAGCCCAATCGGCATCCACGATGTCCCAACATGGGATTGAACTCCTTGAGAGATTCTACCGTATTCTTCACCTTTTCCTCGGAAACATTCAAGGCCTCAGCTAGCTCTCTTTGTCCATCTTCATCATGAGGAAGAAATTCATGCAGAGGGGGATCCAAGGTTCTGATGGTACAGGGAAGCCCTTTCAGGGCCATGAAAATCCCTTCGAAATCGGATCTTTGATGAGGAAGCAATGACTCCAAGGCTTTCTCGTACTGAGTCAAGGGAACCTTGAGTTCATGTCTTATCTTGGCTTCTTCCGCCTCCGTTCGCGCGTCCTCCAGCGCAGAACGAAGAGCTCGAACCTGGGGCGCCACCAAGATGAGCTTGCGGAAGCTGAGTATTCTGTCTGCTTCAAAGAACATATGTTCGGTACGGCACAAACCAATGCCCTCAGCGCCCAGCTTTACAGCGATCTGAGCATCGCGTGGTGTATCAGCATTGGTTCGGATCCCAAGTTTTCGTATACTATCCGCCCATTTCATCAGGACCTCGAACGGGCCTGTCATCTTGGGTTCCACTGTTGGAATACATCCCTCGTAAAGGATTCCCTTGCTTCCATTCAAAGAAATCCAGTCCCCTTCCTGGATAGTCTTGCCGGCTGCCATCATCCGCTTGTTCTTATGATCTATGGCGACATCTCCGGCGCCGGCCACACAACATTTGCCCATGCCTCGAGCCACCACCGCCGCGTGACTGGTTTGTCCACCGCGTGCGGTAAGAATACCTTGAGCCACAGCCATTCCTCCGATGTCCTCAGGCGAGGTCTCCAAACGGCAAAGAATGACCTTCTCTCCCATCGCAGCACGGGCTTCTGCATCCTCCGCCGAGAACACCACTTGGCCAGTGGCGGCGCCTGGTGAAGCAGCCAAGCCCTCACTGGACAAAATGGTGGCCTTCTTTTCTTCCGCTTCATCAAACATAGGATGGAGCAACTGATCCAGGGAGATCGGAGATACGCGACGAATCGCCTCTTCCTTCTTGATCAGCCTTTCCTTTACCATGTCCACAGCCATTTTTACGGCCGCTGTCGCGGTACGCTTCCCCGCCCTGGTCTGTAGAATATACAGTGTGCCCTTCTCAATGGTGAATTCCAGATCCTGCATGTCTTTATAATGTTTCTCCAGAATGCTTCTGATTTTCAGAAGGTGATTATAGGAATCGGAATTGACCTTTTTGAGCTGAGAAATGGGATTGGGAGTCCTAATCCCGGCAACCACATCTTCGCCCTGGGCATTCATGAGATATTCGCCATAAAACTCGTTCTTCCCGTTAGATGGATTTCTGGTAAAAGCCACTCCAGTTCCGGAATCTTCTCCCATGTTCCCAAAAACCATGGTTTGAACATTGACTGCCGTTCCAAGAAGTCCCTTGATATCATAGAGTTGTCTGTACTTGATCGCGCGCGGATTGTTCCAGGATCCAAATACTGCATTGATGGAGTACCAGAGCTGCTCTTCCGGGTTCTCAGGAAATTGGGATCCCGTGTATTTGAAATAGATTTCCTTGTAGATCCGAACAACCTCCTTCAAATCATCCGCGCTGAGATCCGTATCGACCTTGGCCCCAGCGTGCTTCTTGACGCCATCCAACGCCTCTTCGAATTCGTGATGAGGAACCTCCATGACCACATCCCCAAACATCTGAAGAAAGCGTCGATAGGCATCCCAAGTAAAGCGTTCATTGCCAGTCAGCTTCACCATGCCCTCTACCGTACGCGAATTCAATCCCAGGTTCAGTACCGTATCCATCATGCCTGGCATCGATGCGGCAGCTCCGGAACGAACAGAGACCAGCAAAGGTTTCGAAGGGTCACCAAATCGCTTTCCCGTGATACGTTCCAGCTTCCGGATACACTGCTGCACCTGCTCTTTTACTTCCGAAGGATATTTCTTACCACGCTCATAGTATATTTGGCATACTTCCGTCGACAGGGTAAAACCCGGAGGCACGGGAAGTCCAATCAAGGTCATCTCAGCCAAATTGGCACCCTTCCCTCCCACAATAGCCTTCATATCCGCTCTGGCGTCCGCCTTGCCTCCACCAAAGAAAAACACGTACTTTTTCTTCGAACTCTTTTTTGAGGATTTCTTCACAACCTGTTTGGGCATTCCTTCCTCCCTCACCATCGATACGAGAACATGTTCCTACACAGAATTCATGCTCTCAACAGAGCCACCATAGATAAACAACGAAGGGACGATCCTATTCTTCTTTACCACTGTGTGTCAAGAAGGCTGGGGAGTAAATCAGGGCTTACGCATCAAAAGGCGTAAACATTCAGTGACCCCGATCTGATCGAGGGCTTGATGAATATGTACACTTTTCAAGTGCCAAACGAGGTAGTATTTTTCCCCATTCCGCAAGATTCCCCCCCGGCAGCCGGAATATAACATTCTCTGGCATAATCCAAAACCATCCTATTCGCGTTAAACCGCCAAGCCAGGCTGACCAAGGCCCACTTCATCCGGGATGCCCATTCCTGAGGAAGACCTCTTTCATCCTGCTGATAGTATAGAGGGATGACCTCCTGTTCAAGAACCTCAAAGAGACTGACCGCATCCCTCCGATCCTGCTCCTCCAGGTTCGTGTGTACCCTACCGTTCCCTATTGCAAATCCATTCCTTCCATCGTAGGCCTCCGCCCACCATCCATCCAGAACCGAAAGATTCAGGGCCCCATTCAACAACGCCTTTTGTCCGCTGGTGCCCGAAGCCTCGTTGGGTCTCCTAGGATTGTTCAACCAAACATCCACACCCTGTACCAGATGTCTTCCCAGATTGATGTCATGATCCTCGAGAAAAACCACCCGCTTCATGAGACGGGCCTGTTCACAAATGGACACGATTTTCTTGATGAGATGTTTGCCACCTTCATCCGCAGGATGTGCTTTTCCGGCAAAGATCAATTGAATGGGTGTTTCCGGATGATTCACCAAGGTTCCCAGACGGTCCAGATCGCTAAAAATAAGATCCGCCCTTTTGTACGTGGCAAACCGCCTCGCAAATCCTAGCGTCAGCACCTGAGGATCCAGGATGGCTGCATAACTCACTTCGCTCCTGGTCTCTCCAAAGCGAAGAGCATGCTGCTTTCGCAGATGCCGCCTCGCGTATTGAATCAGTCTCGTCTTCTGGATTTGATGAGCTTCCCATAATTCATTGTTGTCCAAAGCCTGCAGTTGGGCCCATGTATCAGGATCACAGACTCGTTGTTCCCAGTCCCTGCCCAGGAAACGTTTATAGAATTCTCTGATTCCCGGAGCCAGCCATGATGGCACATGCACGCCATTGGTGATATGACCAATAGGAACCTCATCCACATCTTTATGGGGCCACAAGCATTGCCACATCTTTCGTGCCACTCTTCCGTGGAGATTGGAGACTCCATTGGCTTTGGAACAAAGTTTCAAGGCCAGAACAGTCATACAAAAAGGCTCTCCTGGATCCATCTCGTTGATGCGCCCCAAAGCCAACAGTCCTGTTCGATCGAGACCAAGCTTCCTCATAAGAACCTCTAACGTCTCTTCCAAGAGGGCTGGCTCAAACCGATCATGTCCCGCCTCCACCGGGGTATGCGTGGTAAAGACCGTCATCTTTCGCACGTTTTCCACAGCGCCTGAGAATAAGACTCCTTCGATTTCCATAATATGTCTGGCCATTTCAAGACAGGCAAAAGCGCTATGTCCTTCGTTTAAATGCAGCACACCAGGAGTAATCCCCAAGGCGTGGAGAGCTCGTAAACCTCCCACACCCAATACCAGTTCCTGCCGAATTCGCGTGCGTCGATCTCCCCCATACAACCTGGCTGTCAATTTCCTGTCTTGCTCAGTGTTTCCATCCACATCCGTGTCCAGAAGATATAGATGATTTCTACCCACAATTGCGTGCCATACCTGGACCAGAATACGGCCTGTTCCCGTTATAAGAGGGACAAGAAGAGGACTTCCATCCGTTCCCAAAGCCTTTTCCAGCGGGAGTTTCTCCACAGGAAGATCCGAATAGGATTCCCTCTGCCAGCCATCAGGATCCAATCGCTGATTGAAATAACCTTGCGCGTAAAAGAGCCCGACTCCCACCAGAGGAATCCCAAGATCGCTAGCGCTTTTCAGATGATCTCCGGACAATACTCCCAATCCACCCGAGTAAATGGGTAGGGATTCATGGATGCCAAACTCCGCAGAAAAATAGGCCACAGGTCTCGCCCACAGACACCCCCCCTCCTTGCGTCCCCAGGTCCGGGTCGATTCCAGATATTCCTGAAGTCTATGAAAGGTATAACTGATTCTGTGCTCCATGGCCAATTGGGATGCTTTTACTTCTATCACGCCAGGTGTCAGAAAGTCCAAAAAAGCCATAGGATTGTGGTTGGCTTCTCTCCACGTGCCAGGCGAAAAATCCCTGAAGACCTCTATTACATCCGGTTGCCAGGACCACCACATATTCCTCGCAAGCTTACGAAGTCGTTCGGCGATTGTTCTCGGTTCATGATCCCCAATCATAATATCCTCCGCATCAAGCCCTGTTTAGAATCTTTTACCACAACATCTCCAAGTACACCTTCCATGCAGGCGATATGGCCAAACCATCGAGAGGCAAGGCTGGAATTCATCCAAAGATAAATCTTGGACCCCTGCGATTATACTGGATCGGAAGAAACGTAGAAAGAACCATTCTTCCGGGAACGACATGCCAGAAGAGCTAAAGCAGCGATATGCTTGCAGGGCCTTCTGGAGGGACATTCACAGGAAGCCACAACAATATCTGAATCTTGCAACAAGAGCTTGACATTATAGATTTCGCCTCGAGATCCTCGAGCCTTGGCCTCGTAAAAACCCTCCAGCCCAGCCCATTCTATCAGATGATTTCCCTGGAGATATTGCTCCCCCCGAGCCAGGGTGGTTTCATTGAAGAATTGAGTCAACTCCAACCTTGTTTCAGCCACGCTCAACCTTCCAATGTCCTTGGGCCAGGCTCCAAAGCAAATCTCCAGGGACTCGCCACAGGTAGACCGTCCTTTCCTGGCCAGGATGTCTCCCATATACCGGAAGCAAAAGCGCTTCGGATTCTCTTCGATCCACAAGAAAAGACCGAGGATCCTCCTCGATCGCTTCCATGAAGCCAGGCATGCTGGGTCGAACCTGGATCTCATCGACCAGAAGAAGCACCGTTTCTCCTCCTGTTATGCCTTCCACATTCATATAAGGGAATTGACCTGAAAGCTTTCTGCATTCCATTTCCGTGTAAAAGTAAAGCGCTCGTTCCTGAACCCCGAATATCTTTTCATATCGCTTGATCTTCCCATCATCCAGGAGCCGCTTTACCCAACGAGCGGATTCCTGTGGATAATCCATGGAACGATGTCCTTTGGATACAACTTGTACGCATTGAAGGAAGATCCCAAGGGCGGCTACCCACGGAAGGGAGATCATGATCCATCGCCAGAGGCGATTTGCGACTCGTTTTGAATCAAAGCCAGCACCCAAAGCATATGAGGATGGTATCACCAGGGCAGGAAGGAGCTGAGTGTAATAACGATGATGTTCGTTCAGAGATACGTTGTATAAAAGGATCAGGGGACAAAGATAGGAACCCAACAGCAGGAGCTTTCCCTTTTCTCCCTCCTTAAACCACAACACGCATCCAATAAAAGCAGTCCAACACAAGGCAGCTTCGGCCATCATAAAGGTGAAGACATGCCGTACATCCAACCGTTCCAGGTGCAAAAAACGACCTAACACCTTGACGAACATGGAAGATATCTCTTTTTCCCCCTGAGATTCCTGTATGGGGATTTGATCTCCAAAATGGAAGATTACGAACAAGAACACGGAAAGGAAGACGAGGAGAAATAGGAAAATAGTCCCAAGAGGTTTCTTCTCCCTGAAACATAGAAATAAAGCGATAGGGATGATCAAAAGAGACAGTTCAGTACGGGTTAGTCCTGCCATGGCAAGGAAGAAACCCGAAAAGATCGCAGAGAGCCATCCATGGAGACCCACAACCATGCAACAGGAGCATAATACCCAGAAAAGAGCGGGAATATCCGTCAATACGAAGCCTCCCCATGTGACATTCTCGTAAGAAAATCCCATGAGAAGGGCCGCCCAAGTCGCGTGCCGTATATTTCCGTGAAGCTTCTTGGAAAAATAATAGGCTAGAGGGATCGTACTACATCCCAGGAGAATTCCAAGGCTTCTTCCGGCACTTTCAGGATCCATATCCAATCGAATGGGGATTGATAAGAGAAGAGGATAGCCCCATTTGTAGATGGGTGAAGGGGACGGTACGAAAAGATCTCCAGTACTTCCCATGGGACCATGCATCTGCCCTGTTTGTGTGAAGAACTGAGCCATCAACATGTAGTTGTATGAATCCGTATAGAAATGAAAATTGGATATAGCCAGGAGTCGCAGCAATAATCCCAGTGCAAGAATACCCAGAAGAAGGGTCATCCCCGGTCGACGCCTGCTCAACCAGGACGAGCTTTGTAGACCCATGCCATCTCCCTTCCCTTGATCTTGGCAATATATTCCGGCATTGTGTCCCAATATTGTGCTACAACCTCTGGGTGTTTCCCGCGCTGGACCTGATTGGCATATAAGACGACGTAATCTGTATCCAAATCGAATGCATATCCTAGATTCTTGGTTGTCCCTCGAAAAAAGGGAGAAAATGAACCGTCATACCATGTAGCGACAATCAAGGAGTCTGCCTTCGGCTTCGTATTGAGATATCTTGCAGCCATCTCCAGACCCTCCCCCCATCCCCGTAGAAGTACATCCCTTTCCAATTCTCTGCCCATGATCAAGGGCGTCACATAGCTAATCTCATGCGGATTCCACCATATCACCTGCAATACCAAGAGTCCGGCGGCACAGATGAGAAAAAAGCGAGTTATCAGATTCAGCAAGCCAGGGGATTTGATCCAGCGCATATCCATCCACCAAACCACGGCAAATGCAGACAGGCCATGCCATGCCAGAATCATAATCAAGTTGTATCGCACGGCACGCTTCGCGCCTATCATTATCATCATTTTAAATGCGAAGGCCATCGCAACAAAAATGAGAATGTTTATCGCCTCGCTCGTCCATGGTTCTTGCCTGTTTCTTAAGAAAGCTAGACATCT
>Ga0114946_10001451_pt1 | contig 16374 bp, 14 predicted proteins | sample WalLakDeSediment_FD_88676 | JGI IMG/M metagenome (GOLD analysis project Ga0114946, IMG submission 88676) | Lake sediment microbial communities from Walker lake, Nevada to study Microbial Dark Matter (Phase II) - Walker Lake 11/02/13 Deep Sediment | ecosystem: Environmental > Aquatic >... | reverse complement strand
GGCCTCCATGTCGGCCAGCGGCACGAAGCGCAGCGCCACGCCGTTGATGCACCAGCGTTGGCCGGTGGGGTCGGGGCCGTCGTCGAACACGTGGCCGAGGTGCGCGTCGCCGTAGTTGCTGCGGACCTCGGTCCGCACGATCCACAGCGTCCGGTCGGGCTGGGTGACGACGAACTCCGAATCGATCGGCCGTGTGAACGAGGGCCAGCCGCTGCCCGAGTCGTACTTGTCGAGCGAGGAGAACAGCGGCTCGCCGCTGATCACGTCGACGTAGATGCCGTCGTCGTAGAGCGCGTCGTAGGGGTGGCTGAAGGCGCGCTCGGTGGCGTCCTGGCGCACGACGCGGTACGCGAGCGGGTCGAGGCTGGCGCGCAGCTCCGCGTCGCTGGGGAGCGGGCGCCACCACGCCGGGCGCTCGACCGTGGCATCTTCGCCGAGCGCGTAGACGGTGTCGTCCCCGTCCCAGACGCGCTCGATGAACTGGATGCGGCCGGACGCGGCGGCGTAGTAGCCGTAGCGCACTGGGTTCAGCCGGGCGAAGTCCTGGTGGTAGTCCTCGGCCAGCCAGAACGGCCCGGCGGCGGCGATCGCCGTGGCGATCGGGCGGTCGAACTTGCCGGAGGCGTCGAGCGCGGCGCGCGATTCCCGGGCGAGGCGCGCCTGCTCGTCGTCGACGGGGTAGATCGCCGAGGTGTAGGCGTGGCCGCGATCGACGAAGGCGCCGCCGGGATCGCTCGGGTCGTGCATGCGCCAGAAGGCGTCGAGCAGATGCTGGTAGCTGACGGCGGCCGGGTCGAACAGGACCTCGACCGTCTCGCGGTGGCCGGTGCCGCCGCGGACCACCTGCTCGTAGCTGGGGCGTTCGAGGTCCCCGCCCATGTAGCCCGAGCGGACGTCGCGCACGCCGGGCACCTTCTCGAAGCGCGACTCGGTACACCAGAAGCAGCCGGCGGAGAAGTAGGCGACCGCCTCGCCGGGGGCGAGCGCGACACCGTCGCCGGCTGCCGACGCCGTCGGGGTCCCCGACGAGGTCGGGGGCTCGCTCTGGGCGCTGGTGACGGCGGTCGGCCACCACGTCACCCAGGCGAGGGTCGCGGCGGAGACGAGCAGGACGGCGAGCAAGGTGCGGAACATGACCCCAGCATGCGCCGCGAGGTGCCGGGGTGACCGTGCGCCAGCCGACCGAGGCCCCCGCGGCCCGCGGGCAAGGGGGCGACCGCCCCGGCGCCGCCCCCCGCGGTACCATGCCGCCGGAGGGACCATGTCCGAGTTCGACGTCGTCATCATCGGAGCGGGCCCCGGTGGGTACGTCGCCGCGATCCGCGCCGCGCAGTTGGGCCTCGCGGTCGCCAGCGTCGAGCGCGAGCCCACCCTGGGCGGTACGTGCGTGCGCATCGGCTGCATCCCGAGCAAGGCGCTGCTGGAGTCGAGCGAGCGCTACCTCGAGGCGAAGGCCCACCTCGCCGAGCACGGCGTGAAGGTCGGATCGGTCGAGCTCGACCTCGCCGCCATGCACGCCCGCAAGGACGCGGTCGTCAAGGCGAACACCGACGGCGTCGCGTACCTCTTCAAGAAGCACAAGATCGAGCGGGTGCAGGGCAGCGGCCGCCTGGGTGGCCCTGGCGAGGTCGTCGTCGACACCGCCGACGGCGAGCGCCGGCTCGCGGCCAAGCACGTCATCCTCGCGACCGGTAGCCGGGTCGCGCCGCTGCGCGGCGTCGAGGTCGACGGCGACCGCATCGGCACCAGCACCGAGGCGCTCGCCTGGGACGCCGTCCCCGAGCACCTGGTGGTCATCGGCGCCGGCGCGATCGGCCTCGAGCTCGGCAGCGTCTGGCGCCGCCTCGGCGCCAAGGTCACGGTGCTCGAGTACCTCGACCGCATCCTGCCCGGCATGGACGCCGAGATCGCCAAGGAGGCCCGCAAGGTCTTCGGCAAGCAGGGGATGGAGATCCGCACTGGCGTCAGGGTGACGGGCGCGACGGTGAAGGGCAAGAAGGCGACCGTGTCGGTCGATGGTGCGGACGACGTCGTCGCCGACCGCGTGCTGCTCGCCACCGGCCGCAAGCCGACCAGCGAGGGACTGGGGCTCGAGGAGGCCGGCGTGCAGGTCGACGGTGAGGGCCGGGTGGTGGTCGACGCGCGGTTCACGACCAGCGTGCCGGGCGTGTACGCCATCGGCGACCTGATCCACGGCCCGATGCTGGCGCACAAGGCCGAGGAGGACGGGGTCGCGCTCGTCGAGCTGCTCGCGACGGGCCATGGGCACGTCGACTACGGCCTGGTGCCGAGCGTCGTGTACACCGACCCCGAGATCGCCTCGGTCGGCCGCACGGAGGAGGAGCTCGAGGCGATGGGCATCCCCGTCCGCAAGGGCGTCTTCCCGTTCGCCGCCAACGGTCGCGCCCGGGCGATGGCGCGCACCGAGGGCAAGGTCAAGATCCTCGCCCATCGCGACACCGACCGCGTTCTGGGCGTCCACATCATCGGCCCGCGCGCCGGCGACCTGATCGCCGAGGCGGTGGCCGCGATGGCCTTCCACGCCTCGGCCGAGGACCTCGCGCGCGTGGTGCACGCGCACCCGACGCTCGCCGAGGCCGTCAAGGAGGCGGCGCTGGCGGTCGACGGGCGGGCGCTGCACATCTGATGGCCTCGGGCGTCGGGCGAGCGGTGGCGTCGGCATGACGACGCTCCTGCCCCTGTTGCTGCTGGGCGTCCTGCTCGGCTTCGGCGGCGCGTTCGTGGCGAAGGCGCTGCGTGACGGTCGTCGGGGCGCCGCGCTGGCCGTCGCGCTGCTGCTCGTGCCGGTCGTGGCGTACCTCGGCTGGTTGGCCGTGATGGTGCTCGGCGTGGGCCCGGCGATGTCCGCCTGGTGAGCCCCGCTACATAGACGCGCGCGTGTCCAGGACGCTCGTCACGGCGTGGTAGCCTGCCTGCCGTGAACGCGTTTGCCGCCGTCGCCCCCGAGGTCCGCGTCCGCGACCCGGAGCTCCGCCAGGTCGCCGACAAGGTCCTGGAGGGCAAGCGGCTGACGTTCGACGAGGGGATGGTGCTCTACCGCACGCGCGACCTGCCGGCCGTGCTGCGGCTCGCCGACGTGGTGCGCGAGCGCCGTGTGGGTCCCAAGGCCTACTTCGTGCACTCGCTGCGGTTGTCGCAGACGAACGTCTGCTACGTCGGCTGCACCTTCTGCGGCTTCGCCAAGCACTTCGGCGAGGACGGCGTGTGGGACTACGACCTCGAGGACGTGTGGGCCTACGTCGACCGCCACTGGCATCCCGACCTCACCGAGGTGCACATCGCCTCGGGGCACCACCCGAAGCGCTCCTGGGACTACTACCTCGACCTGGTGCGCGGGCTCACGGAGCGCTACCCGGGCGTGCAGGTCAAGGCCTGGACCGCCGCCGAGATCCACCACTTCACCAAGATCACGCGGCCGCGGCTCGGCTACCGCGAGGTGCTGACGCAGCTCAAGGAGGCCGGGCTGGTCGCCATGCCCGGCGGGGGCGCGGAGATCTTCGCCGAGGGCGTGCGGCGTCGCATCGCGCGCGCCAAGGTGACCGCCGAGGGCTGGCTCGAGGTGCACCGCACGGCGCACGAGTTGGGCATCCCCAGCAACGCGACCATGCTCTATGGCCACGTCGAGACGCTCGAGGACCGGCTCGACCACATGGACCGGCTGCGCCGGCTGCAGGACGACACGGGCGGCTTCTTCAGCTTCATCCCGCTCGCGTACCAGCCGGAGCACAACGCGCTGGCGGCGGAGCTCGAGGCCGAGGGCCGGCGCGCCCGCACCACCGGCGTCGACGACCTGCGCAACCTGGCGGTCGCCCGCGTGTACCTCGACAACTTCCCGCACATCAAGGGCTACTGGATCATGATCACGCCCGAGCACACCCAGGTGGCGCTGTCGGCGGGCGTTTCCGACATCGACGGCACGATCAAGGACGAGCGCATCGCCCACGCGTCGGGCGCCGAGACCGAGATGGGCATGAGCGAGGACGAGCTGGTCGCGCTGATCCGCGATGTCGGTCGCGTGCCGGTGCGACGCGACGCGCTGTACCGCGAGCTGAAGGTGTTCGCGTGAGCGCGAGGGCGCCGTCGCCGGTGAGCGACACCGGCCCGGCGCCAGCGTCCGCCGTCGCGCCGGCCGGCTGCGTCGGGCTCGTGGGCCACGACGTCGTCGTGGGCGAGCGCCTGGGCATCGTCCGCTACACCAACGTCGCGCCGCTGCACTGGGGCCTCGAACCGTGGCCGGGCGCCTGCTTCTACCGCGGCGTCCCCACCGACCTCAACGCCCGCCTGCTGGCCGGCGAGCTCGACCTGACGCTGGTCTCGAGCGCAGAGTTCGTCCGTCACCGCGATCGGCTCGTGGCGCTCCCCGACTTCTCGATCGCCACCCTCGGCCCGGTGCACAGCGTCACGCTGTTCCACCACCTCCCGTGGGCCGAGCTGGGCGGCGCGCGCATCGCGGTGTCCGCCGAGTCGGCGACCAGCGTGGCGCTGCTGCGGCTGCTGCTGGAGGCCGACGGGATCGAGGCCGAGCTGCTTCCCGCGGCCTCGGACCTGGACGCCATGCTGGCCGGGCACGAAGCCGCGCTGCTCATCGGCGACGCCGCCCTCGAGGAGGCCGTCGCCCGGCGGCCGGTTGGCGAACGGGTGCCGCGGGCCACCGACCTCGGCGAGGCGTGGTACGCGCTCACCCGGCTGCCGTTCACCTTCGCCGTGTGGGCCGCCGACCGCGAGCGGCCACCGTCGCCACGCCTGATCGCCGAGCTGCGCGCCGCCCGCACGCGCGGGCTCGGCCACCTGGCCGACGTCGCCCGCACCGAGGCGGCGGCGCGCGGGCTCTCCGAGTCGGTGGTGCTGCGCTACCTCGCCAACTTCCGGTACTTCCTCACACCGCCCGACCGCGACGGCCTCGAGGCGTTCGCGTGCCGAATCGACACCACCTTCCGGTCCGGCGAGTTGCGATACTGGGACCGATGAAAGCCGTGGTCGAGCGCGCTCGACCGACCACCACCGTCGCCCTCGCCGGGCGACCGTTTCCGCTCGGGGCCACCTGGGACGGCGCCGGCGTCAACTTCGCGTTGTACGCCGAGCACGCCACGGGCGTCGAGGTGGTGCTGTTCGACACCGCCTACGATCCCGACCCATGCGCGAGCTGGGCGTTGCGCGAGCGCACCGGCCCGGTGTGGCACGGCTACCTGCCGGGCGTGCGCCCCGGCCAGAGTTACGGCCTGCGCGTCGACGGCCCCTGGGCGCCGCACGAGGGGCACCGCTTCAACCCGAACAAAGTGCTGCTCGACCCGTACGCCCGCGCCATCGGACGCCCCTACCGCTGGCACCCGAGCCTGATGGGCTCCGTGCACGGTCCGGGCGGCGAGGCGCCCGACGAGACCGACTCGGCCGCCCACGCCCCCCTCGGCGCGGTGATCGACCAGGCCTTCGACTGGCAGGGCGTCGCCCGTCCGACCGTGCCGTGGGAGGACATGGTCGTGTACGAGGCGCACGTGCGCGGCATGACGATGCGACACCCGGGCGTGCCCGAGGAACTGCGGGGCAGCTTCCTGGGGCTGGCGTCCGAGCCCGTCGTCGAGCACCTCCGCTCGCTCGGCGTGACCACCGTGTCGCTGCTGCCGGTCACCCCGGTGGTCGACGAGCCGCGCCTCCTGGACCTGGGGCTCAGCAACTACTGGGGCTACCACCCGCTCGGCTACTTCGCGCCCGAGCCGCGCTACTCCGGCAACGGGCCGGTATCGGCCGTGCGCGACTTCAAGCTGATGGTGCGCGAGCTCCACCGCGCGGGCATCGAGGTCATGGTCGACGTGGTGTACAACCACACCGGCGAGGGCGACCACCGGGGCCCCACGCTGTCGTTCCGCGGCATCGACAACCGCGGCTACTACAAGCTGTCACCGAAGGATCAACGCTTCTACCTCGACTACACCGGCACCGGCAACACCCTCGACCCAGGCAACCCCTACGTGTTGCAGTTGATCACCGACAGCCTGCGCTACTGGGCGACCGAGATGGGTGTCGACGGCTTCCGATTCGACCTCGCGGCCGCGCTGGCGCGCGAGCTGCACGACGTCGACATGCTCTCGCCCTTCTTCACCGTGATCCAACAGGACCCGGTGCTGTCGCGCGTCAAGCTGGTCGCCGAGCCCTGGGACGTCGGGCACGGCGGGTACCAGGTGGGCAACTTCCCCTGGCAGTGGCTCGAGTGGAACGGCAGCTACCGCGACGCGGTCCGCGCCTACTGGCGGGGCGACCCGCACCGCGCGGCCGAGCTCGCCACCCGCCTGGGCGGCTCGGCCGACCTGTACGCCCGCAACGGGCGCCGGCCGTGGGCCTCGATCAACTTCGTCACGGCGCACGACGGCTACACCCTCGCCGACCTGGTGAGCTACGAGCGCAAGCACAACCATGCCAACGGCGAGCACAACCGCGACGGGCACGATCACGAGATCTCCAGCAACCTGGGTGTGGAGGGACCGACCGACCGGCCCGGTGTGCGCCGCCGCCGGCTGGCGCGCCGTCGCGGGCTGCTGGCGACGCTGCTGCTCTCGCAGGGCGTGCCGATGCTGTTGGGCGGCGACGAGCTGTCGCGCACGCAGGGGGGGAACAACAACGCCTACTGCCAGGACAACGAGGTCAGCTGGTTCGACTGGCGCCTCGATGGCGAGGCGGAGGCCTTCCTCGCGTTCACGCGCGCGATGGTGGCGTTCCGGCGCGCCCACCCGGTGTTCAGGCGGCCGAGCTTCCTGACGGGTCGCGCCCGCCCCGACGGCCGGCGCGACGTGAGCTGGTGGCAGCGCGACGGCCGCGCCATGAACGCGGCCGATTGGCACGACGACGACCCGACCTTCGGCATGCTGCTCGACGGGGCCTCGCTGGACGAGATCGACGTGACCGGCGAGCCGCTGCGCGACGATTCCTTCCTGGTGTGGTTCCACGGCCCGCGCGGCGGCGCGGTGGTGATGCCGCCGACGCCGCAGGGGGGCGGCTGGCGGCTGGCCGTCGACACCGAGGTGGGACTGGTGGCCGACGGCGGCACCGGTCCGGTGGTCGCCGCCGGCGCGCGCCAACGGCTCGTGCCCGAGGGGCTGTCGGTGTGGGTGAGCGTGGGCGCATCGGGGGCGTCTGGAGGCGCGTCGCACGCGTGATCGAGGTCGTGTTCGAGACCCACGCGACCAGCGAGGACAACGAGGCCGGGGTCGCGGCCGGGTGGCTCCATGGCCACCTGTCGGCGCGGGGACGCGCGCAGGCCGTCGAGCTGGGCGAGCGGCGCCGCGGCGGCGGCTTCGCGGCGGTGTTCGCCTCCGACCTGCGGCGTGCCGTCGAGACCGCGGAGGTCGCCCTGGGTTCCGCCGGGGTCCCGATCCTGCACGACTGGCGCTTGCGCGAGTGCGACTACGGGATGTTGAACGGCGCGCCGCGCGAGGCCGTCCACGCCGACCGCCTTCGCCACCTCGACGTGCCCTACCCGGGCGGCGAGAGCTGGCGGACGGCCGTCGCGAGGGTCGGCCGCTTCGTCGACGACCTCCCGCTGCGTTGGGCGGGTGCCCGGGTGCTGGTCATCGGCCACATCGCCACGCGGTGGGCGTTCGAGCACCGCCTGAGAGGCGTCGCGCTCGAAGACCTGGTGGCGGAGGCCTTCGAGTGGTGCCCGGGGTGGGCGTACGTGGTCGATTGACCTCCGGTTCCTGGCGCGGGTGCGGCAGCGCGGCGTGGCCGCCGCCGAGGCCGGTCGACGGGCCGGGTAACGCGCAGGGACGACGAACGGGCGCTCGCGCCGATCACCGAGTCGGGCGTCCCCGAGCTGACCCGGGTGCATGATGGTCGCCATGGGGCTGATCGCACACCCGCTCACGCCCGGCCGCTGGCCCGACCTGGAGGCCCTGTTCCGCGCCAAGGGCTGCTCCATGGCCCGTGGCTGTTGGTGCATGTACTACCGTGAGAGCGGACGGGTGCCGACGCCCGAGGGGATGACGGCGTCGGAGGACCGCCGGCGCCGGCTGCGTGCCCTGGCGGCGGCCGACCCGCCGCCGGGCCTGATCGGCTACCGCGACGGCGTCCCGGTCGGCTGGGTGGCGCTCGGGCCGCGGGCGGCGTATCCGCGGCTCCTGCGCTCGCCCGTGGCGACGGCCGTGGACGACCTGCCGGTGTGGTCGGTCGTCTGCTTCGTCGTCCCGCCCGCGGTTCGCCACCAGGGGGTTGCGGGGGGCCTCCTGCGCGGCGCGATCGCCTTCGCGCGCGAGCGGGGTGCCGTGGCGCTGGAAGCGTATCCGATCGACAAGGCGGTCCGGGGCGCGGATGCGTGGCTGTGGCCCGGGGCGATGTCGATGTACACCAAGGCGGGGTTCGTGGAGGTGGCCCGGCGGCGTCCGGAGCGACCGGTGGTGCGGCTGGTGCTGGGCCAGGGGTCCGCGGAGGCCGGTTCGTGAGCGTGGCGCCGGCGTCGGCGGGCGGTGCCGTCCCGAGCACGTGGCCCCGAGGCGCGATTTCGATATACTGAAACCACGATGGATGCCCTCGGCGCGAGGCTACGGCAGATCCGTCAGGGTCACGGCTGGACCCTGAAGGAGGTGGCGTCGCGCTCGGGCCTGTCGGTCGGCTTCCTGTCGCAGGTCGAGCGCGGGCTCACGACCCTGTCGATCGTGTCACTCCACCGCATCTGCCGCGCGCTCGGCGTCGACATGGTGGGCCTGCTGGCCGCGAGCGCGGTCGGGAGGGGCGAAGCCGTCGGCGCCGAGGGGGCGGGCGGCTCGCCGGTCGTGCCGGGCCGAGACCAGCTCGAGGTGCGCATCGGCGGCGGCCCCGTGTCGTACCGGCGCCTCTCGGGGTCGTTCCCGGGGCGGATGACCGAGGCCCTCGAGAACGTCTTCCCACCCGGGCACAGGCAGCCGCCATCGACGCACGAGGGCGAGGAGTTCGGCCTGGTGTTGGCGGGGAGCCTAACCCTCCGGGTCGATGGCGTCGACTACGAGCTGGGGCCGGGCGACGCATTCCACTTCGCGACCTCGCGGCCGCACGGCTACGCCACCCCGGCGGGTTCGGGCGCGCGGGTCTTGGTGGTGAGCACGGCCTCCTTCCTCAACGGGCGGCAGGACACCCGCGACGAGCGGAGCTCGGGGTGAACGTCCAGGTCCGGCGCGACGAGGGCACGGCGGTCGCCGCGCGAGGGCCCGTCGGCGTCGTGTTCGACGTCAAGCGCGGAAGCGCGGAGGACGGGCCCGGCATCCGGACCACGGTCTTCCTCAAGGGGTGCCCGCTGCGCTGCACGTGGTGCCACAACCCCGAGGGCATCGACCCGCGGCCCGTCCTGTCGATCGGGCCCGATCGCTGCGTGCGCTGTGGGGCGTGCGCCGAAGCCTGTCCGCACGGTGCGGTGACCCTCCTGCCCGATGGCACGCCGGTGACCGACCGGGAGACGTGTGTGTCGTGCGGACGGTGCGCCGAGGTGTGCCCGACCGGGGCCCGCACCATGGTCGGCACGGTGTGGGAGAGCAGGGCGCTGGTCGCCGACATCGCCCGCGACCGGGCGTTCTTCGAGGCCTCGGGCGGTGGCGTCACCTTCTCCGGCGGCGAGCCCCTCGCGCAGCACGCGTTCGTCCTGGCCTGCCTGCGGTCGTGTCGCCAGGAGGGGTTGCACACGGCCCTCGACACGTCCGGCTTCGCCCCACGCGAGGTCATCCTGGCGGCCGCGGCCGCCGCCGACCTCGTGCTGTACGACCTCAAGGACACCGACCCGGCCCGGCACCTGGAGAACACCGGCGTCCCCCTGGCTCCGATCACTGCCAACCTGAGGGCGGTCGATGCCGCGGGGACGAGGCTGTGGATCCGGGTGCCGGTGATCCCGGGCATCAACGACGGCGCCGACGTTCGCCGTGCGCTCGTGGCGCTCCTCGGCTCGCTCGAGCGGCGGCATCCGGTCTGGCTCCTGCCGTACCACGAGACGGCCGCCGCCAAGTACGGACGGCTCGGCCGGGCCTACGGCTTCCGCCCACAGGACGCCGGGCACGCGGAGCGACTCGCCGCGCTGGCGGGGGCCCTCCGCGATGCGGGCCATGCCGTGAGGATCGGGGGTGAGGTCCGTGCGTGATCGAGTCGCGCGACTGCGCGAAGCCTCTCTGGCGGTGCGGCCCAAGCTGACGGCGGAGCGTGCGGTCTTGATGACGCGGTTCTACCGGCAAAGCGCCGGTTCTCACGCGCCGCCGATGCTCCGGGCCCTGGCGTTCCGGTACCTGTGCGCGGAGCGGCGGCTCTACCTCGGGCGCGACGAGCTGATCGTGGGCGAGCGCGGTCCCGAGCCGCTGGCCTGCCCGACCTTCCCCGAGCTCACCTGCCACAGCCTCGACGACCTCGGCATCCTGGCGACCCGCGAGAAGACGAGCTACGAGGTCCCCGGCGAGGTGCGTGACGCCTACACCGCCGAGGTGATCCCATACTGGGCGGGGCGGTCGCTGCGCGACCGGGTGTTCGCCGCCGTGACGCCGGCCTGGCGGAGGGCCTACGACGCCGGCTGCTTCACCGAGTTCATGGAGCAGCGGGCGCCGGGCCATACGGCGGGCGACGCGAAGCTGTTCACGACGGGGCTACGCCAACTCCAGGCCGAGATCGCGCGGGTCCGGGCGGGCCTGGATCCCGACCGCGGCCCAGACGATCGGGCTCGGTTGGAGCAGCTCGCCGCCATGGACGCGGTTGCCGACGCGGCGATGCTGCTGGCCCAGAGGTACGCCGACGACGCGCGTTCGCTCGCCGCCAGCGAGCACGACGCCGTCAGGCGCGCCGAGCTGCTGCGCATCGCGGCGACGTGCGAGCGGGTGCCGGCCGAACCACCGCGCGACTTCCACGAGGCGCTGCAGGCCTACTGGTTCCACCACCTCGCCGTGGTCTCCGAGCTCAACGGCTGGGACGCCTTCAGCCCCGGGCACCTCGACCAGCACCTCGGCCCGTTCTACGAGGCCGGCCTGCGGCACGGGAGCCTGACGCGCGAGGACGCCAAGGAGCTGCTCGGGTGCCTGTGGGTCAAGTTCAACAACCAGCCCGCCCCGCCCAAGGTGGGGGTCACCGCGGCGGAGAGCGGGACCTACAACGACTTCGTCAACATCAACCTGGGCGGCCTGCGGGCCGACGGCAGCGACGGCGCCAACGAGGTCTCGCAGCTGATCCTCGAGGTGGCCGACGAGATGCGGCTGCTGCAGCCGCAGTGCAACGTGCAGGTGTCGCGCGCGACGCCGGACGGCCTGCTGCGCAGCGCCTGTCGGGTGATCCGGCAGGGGCACGGCTACCCGGCCCTGTTCAACGCCGACGTCGTGGTCGAGGAGCTGGTCCGGCAGGGCAAGCGTCTCGAGGACGCGCGCGAGGGTGGGACCAGCGGGTGCGTGGAGTCCGGCGCCTTCGGCAAGGAGGCCTACATCCTGTCGGGCTACGTCAACCTGGTCAAGCTGCTCGAACTGGCGCTGCACGACGGCCGCGACCCGCGGACGGGGGTGCAGGTCGGCCCACGCACGGGCGAGCCGGACGCGTTCGCCACCTTCGACGACCTCTTCGCCGCCTGGGAGGCGCAGCTGCGCCACCTCGTCGAGCTCAAGCTGCATGGCAACGCCATCGTGCAGGCGCTGTACGCCGAGGAGATGCCGGCGCCCTACCTCTCCCTGCTGATCGACGGCTGCATCGCCAGCGGCCGCGACTACAACGCCGGCGGCGCTCGGTACAACACGACCTACCTCCAGGGCGTGGGCATCGGGACGCTGACCGACAGCCTCTCGGCCCTGCGCCAGCACGTGTTCGAGGCCCGCACGGTCGGCCTGGCCGAGCTCGTGGCGGCGCTCGACGCGGACTACGGTGGCGAGGAACCGCTGCGGCAGCGCCTCGTCAACCGGACGCCGCGGTACGGGAACGACGACGAACGCGCGGATCGGCTCATGCAGCGCGCGTTCGGGTCGTTCTTCGACGCGGTCGACGGGCGGCCCGCGCCGCGCGGGGGGACCTACCACATCGACATGCTGCCCACCACCTGCCACGTCTACTTCGGCTCCGTCACCGGCGCCACCCCCGACGGCCGGCGGTCCGGCGCGCCGCTCTCGGAGGGGATCTCGCCGGTGCAGGGTGCCGACCGGCGTGGTCCCACCGCCGTCATGCGCTCCGCCGCGGCCATGGACCACGTCAAGACGGGCGGGACGCTGCTCAACATGAAGTTCTCGCCCAGCGCGCTCGCGGGCGAGGACGGGCTCGACCGGCTGGCGGCGCTGGTGCGCGGGTACTTCGCCCTCGGCGGCCATCACGTGCAGTTCAACGTCGTCGACGCAGCCGTGCTGCGCGCCGCTCAGGAGCGCCCCGAGGCGCATCGCGGCCTGCTGGTGCGGGTGGCCGGCTACAGCGACTTCTTCTGCGACCTGAGCCGCGAGCTGCAGGACGAGATCATCGCCCGTACGGAGCAGCCGGGGTCGTGATCCGGCGGTTCGTCCAGCGGATGGCGCGGCCCAGGCAGCCGCAGGACTGGCGCGCGCGGGTCGGCGGCCCGGGTAACGTGGGTCGGATGATCGTCCGCCCCGAGCGCGCGTCGGACCGCCCCGCCGTCCGCCACGTCCACGCCACCGCCTTCACCACGCCCGATGAGGCCGATCTCGTCGACGCCCTGCGGGCGCTGGCGCGTCCGCTCGTGTCCCTGGTGGCGGAGGCCGACGGCGTCGTCGTTGGCCACGTCATGTTCTCGCCGGTGGCGCTCCCAGCGCACCGCGAGCTGCGACTGATGGGCCTGGCGCCGCTGGCGGTCGTCCCGGCGCGCCAACGCAGCGGGATCGGCAGCGCGCTGACGCGAGCCGGCCTCGAGCGCTGCCGCGACCTCGACGTGGGCGCCGTCGTCGTCCTGGGGCACCCGGACTACTACCCTCGGTTCGGCTTCACCCGCGCAGACGCCTTCGGCATCGGCTGCCAGTTCGAGGCGCCGCCCGCCGCCTGGATGCTGCTCGAGCTCGTGCCCGGCTACCTCGATGGCGCCGGCGGCACCGCCCGCTGGCACGCCGCGTTCGACGCGTTCTGACGCTGCCGGTGCCCGGTCGCTGCACCCCCAATGCGCCGCGAGGCCCAGCCGTTACGATGCGCCGGTGACCTCGTCGCTTGCCGCGCCGCTCACGCTCCCGTGCGGCGCCGTCCTCCCCAACCGCATCGCCAAGGCGGCCATGACCGAGGCGCTGGGCGACCTGCGCGACGACGCCACCCCGGCGCTCGAGCGGCTCTACCGGCGCTGGTCCGCGGGCGGCGCCGGGCTGCTGATCACGGGGCACGTCATGATCGACCGGCGCTACCTGGAGCAGGCGGGCAACGTCGTCCTGGACGACGAGACGGACGTGACGGCGCTGCGCGCATGGGCCGCCGCGGGCACGCACGCAGGCAACCACCTGTGGGTGCAGCTCAACCACCCTGGGCGGCAGACCACGCGCTTCCACAGCCGCCAACCCGCCGCGCCGTCGGCGGTCGCGCTGCCGGTGCGCGGCTTCTTCGCTCGCCCCCGAGCGCTGGAGGAGGCCGAGATCGTCGACCTGATCGCAGCCTTCGCGCGCTCGGCGGAGATCGTGCGGCTCGCCGGCTTCACCGGCGTGCAGGTGCACGCGGCGCACGGCTACCTGATCGGCCAGTTCCTCTCGCCCCGCACCAACCGCCGCAGCGACGCGTGGGGTGGGTCGCTCGAGAACCGAGCGCGCTTCCTGCTGGAGGTCGTGCGCGCCGTGCGCGCCGCGGTGGGACCCAGCTTCCCGCTGGCGGTCAAGCTCAACTCGTCCGACTTCCAGCGCGGCGGCTTCGAGCACCGCGAGGCCGTCGAGGTCGCCCGCCTGCTGGCGGCCGAGGGCATCGACCTGCTCGAGATCAGCGGCGGCACCTACGAGCGTGTGGCCTTCGCCGGCCACCTTGGTCGACGGTCGCCGGGTGACGGGTCCGGTGCGCCGTTCGACCGCCGCCCGGCCGCGACCCGCGTTCGTGAGGCGTACTTCCTGGAGTACGCCCAGGCGATCCGGGCCACGATGCCGGGCGTGCCGCTGATAGTGTCGGGCGGCTTCCGGACGCCGGCGTTCATGGCCGAGGTCCTTCGCGCCGGCGAGGCGGACGTCCTCGGTGTCGCGCGCCCCTTCTGCGTCGAGCCGGGGTTCCCGGCGCGGCTGCTGGCGGGCTCGCCCGATCCGCTGCCGAGCCCCGAGGAGCGCATCCGCATCGGGCGCGGCTGGGCAGGCCCCCACAGCCCGTCGGCCGACCTGAGGGCCTACAGCGCCCAGGCCGCGATCGCGTGGTTCTACCGGCAGATCGAGCGTCTCGGCGCGGGCGAGGAGCCGGAGCAACGCCCCGCTGACGGCGTCCCGGTGCTGCTGCGCTGTGTTTGGCGCGAGCGGTGGCGGGCGCGGCAGCGGCGCGCTGTGCGCGAGGAGCGGCGCAGGGCCTGACCGCGGTCCCGCACGAAGGGGCTGGTGGGCCATGGTCCGTCGGTTGGCGCTCTCGGCGTTGGTCGTCTCCCTGCTCTTCTTGGCGTTCGGCGGCCTCTACGGCGGCGTCGAGATGCTGCGCGACCCCGGCGGCGGCTCGCTGACGCTCGGCCTCGTGCTCGGCGTCTGGCTCGCCGTCCAGGGGTGGATGATCGGCTTCGCCTGGCCGATCCAGTTCGTCACGGCCGGGAACGGCGTCACGATCGTGGTGCTGGCTCTGCTGCCGGTGGTGCGGCGGTCGTTCGCGTCGATGACCTGAGCTGGCGCCACCCGGGACGGAGAGCCCGAGCGGGCCGTGACGCGACGGTGACGACGTTCGGGTGGCGGGCCTCGGCAAGCCGTACACTCCGCCATGCCCCTCGACCTCCCCGCGGTGAACGCCGTGAACGCCGTCTGGTTCGTGTCTCGGGACGCGCCGTGGCCGGCGCGATTGGCGGCGCTGTGGCGTGAGTTGGGCGCGCCCGGGGCGGCGATCGATGCGGGCCTGGACCTGCTCGCGCGCCGCGCCGCGGGCGAGCTGGACTGGAACCGGGAGTTCGCCGGCGGCCTGCTGCCGAACGGGCGCCCTTGCCCGCCGGTGCGGCGCTACGCCGATCTGCTGGCGTCGGACCCGTCGGCGCCGCTGCCGACGGTGCTGCCGCTGGTGCACGTGCCACCGCTGGTGGTCGCGTTCGACGTGTGGGGACCTGGCGAGCGGGCTGGCGAGAGCGGTGCCCTCGGGCTCGAGATGCTGGTGCACCGCGACGCGATCCGCCCCTGGCGCGCCGGGGCCGTGCTCGCCGACGGTACCGTGATCGACGTGAGCCGGCCCGATCACTACGCGCGGCTGGCGCGCTACGGCGACGCCTTCGCCGACCTCATGGCCCGCGGCTGCGAGGCGCTGAAGCCGGCGTTCGCCTTGGCCGACGGGCTCCAGCCGGTGGGTGACTTCCTCGGTCGGGCGCGGCCAGAGCGCGTGCGGCACCCGGCGCCCGAGGGAGCACGACTGGCCGATTACGCCTGGGCGCTGGCGTACTGGGCGCCGGAGCGACTCGACACAGGGTTGGCGGTCCGCTTGGCGGGGCTCCGCCTGCCCGAACGCCCAGCGTCGGCGTGGCCCGACGGCGTCGAGCCCTCCGTCCGGACGCTGGCCACGGGCGGCATCTTCCTGCGGGTTCGGCGCATCCTCGGGGGCGAGACGCGGGGCGACCGATCCGCCGTGGAGACGCCCCTGGCCGAGCGCCTGGGACTGCGAAGCAACCACCTGTTGCACCGGACCTGAACCGTATCGTCGCTCGGCCAGGCTCGTGACGCGGGTGTGACGCCACCCTCCCTATCCTCGCCATAGCCGGTGCCAGCGGTAACGCGAGGCGGCTCGGACCGACCCCGCCGCGTGCCCCACGGCACCGCGACGGGAGGTCGTGGGATGAAGCGACACGAGACACGTTCGAGGCGCGCCCCGGCGCTGATGGCCGCCGCGCCGCGGCGCCACGCGCCGCTCGGGCGCATGGCCGCGGCGGTCGCGGTCCTGCTGCTGGTCGCGTGGTCCTGGGCGGCGGAGGGCGACCAGCACTGGTCGATGCAGTTCCCGAAGCCGGCCCAGGCGACGAGCATGAGCGCCGCCACCGGCATGAGCGACGGCGTCGGCCAACCCTCGGTGCGCAAGCTGCAGTGGCACGAGGGCAAACTGTGGATCGCCGGCCGCTGGGAGGCCGGCGTCGACGCCACCGATTTCTCCAAGCGGCTGACCAACGAGGCTTGGCACCTGTGGACCTGGTCGCCCGAGGGTGGCTACGAGGTCGTCGCCCACTTCCACAGCAGCCAGGGCGGCCGCGGACCCGACGGGGTCATCAACGACTTCCTGTGGCTGCCCGACGGCCGGTTGGTGGTGGCCGGCGAGTTCACGCGCGTC
>Ga0114946_10001450_pt1 | contig 16376 bp, 11 predicted proteins | sample WalLakDeSediment_FD_88676 | JGI IMG/M metagenome (GOLD analysis project Ga0114946, IMG submission 88676) | Lake sediment microbial communities from Walker lake, Nevada to study Microbial Dark Matter (Phase II) - Walker Lake 11/02/13 Deep Sediment | ecosystem: Environmental > Aquatic >... | reverse complement strand
TCCCTGGAAAAAACGCTGGAGGAGATCCGCAGCAACAAGATCTATGAAAACGCCTTCGAATGGCGGTTCGAATTCCCCGAAGTGCTCGATGACAACGGAAAATTCACAGGCTTTGACGTGGTGATCGGGAACCCGCCTTGGGGAGCTGATCTATCAATGAAAATTAAAGAATATTTAAAGACAGAATTTAATGAGATTGACAGTTCAACACCTAATTCTTTTGCATATTTTATGGGATTGTCAATTAAACTTTCAAATAAATATGTTACTCAGGTATTACCCGATAGTATTCTTGTGAAGGATTTTTCTAAATTAAGAGAACTGATATATAATCACATCTACACTATTAGTTGGTATCAAAATACTGGAATTCCAGATAAGCACAGGCCATTCATTGATGTTGAACACGATGTGTGTATAATTTTTTTAAACAAATCAATACATCCACATTCACTTATCAGTTTGCGTAATTATGAGAATGGTAAGGTATTTCAATCAAGTAATGAGAGGGAAAAAGAAGACTTTATTCTAAAGGAATATGACTTTGTATTTAATTTACTATTATCAGATATAGATATTAAAATACTTAATAAAACAAGAAAATTAAATGTATTAAGTGATTTTTTTCAATGCCACGAAGGAATACATTCAGGAAATGTTCGAGAAAAACTATTTAGAAAAAACAAATCATCTGGAACTGAAAAACTAATGTATCTAGGAGGTAAAGGTGGTGATCACATATCTACTTATATATCTAAAGCTTCTGGGTGGTATGTTGATTATGATCCAAAAATTATCAAATCCGAAATGGGTGAATATGCATCACTGCGAGATGAGAGGATATTTATTTATCCAAAAATATATGTGACTAGAACAGGAAATCCCTTTATCGCATTTATTGATATTGATACATATGCATCGAATAACTTCTTCTCATTGCAGTTCAAAAATTATATAAATAATAGTTACCAAAATTTACTACCAATATTAGCGCTTTTAAATTCTTCATTTGCCAATTATTATATCAGAAAAATTATAGCACCATCTCTGGGAGATACTTTCATAGAAACTAAAATTATTCATCTCTTAAAACTACCCTTTCCCTCAATTCTTTTACAAAATAATGAGATTATTAGAAAAGTAGAAGAAATCATAAGTGCCAAAAATCTAAATATATTCTCTGTTACTCAAAAACAAGAAAATGATCTCGACCGTTTGGTTTACGAGTTATATGGATTAACGGAGGAAGAGATCCGGGTTGTGGAGGGGGGATAACATTTTGCATTTTGCATTTTGCATTGAACATGTTTATTCTGCCGTGCCTACGGCACTTGGATTGCATTGATCGCCATTTTCATCCCGCCGGGCTACCGGGCTGGCGTCCCTACGGGGCTACCGGGCTGGCGTCCCTACGGGACTGGAAACTTTGCAGTCGTATAATAATTCGCAGAAATAATGGAACCCGAAACAAGAAACCCGAAACAAGAAACCCGAAACAAGAAACCCGAAACAAGAAACCCGAAACAAGAAACCCGAAACAAGAAACCAGAAACCCGAAACAATATTTTACCTATCTTTATCCCTTCAATCCATCTATGATGAAAGCAAGCGATTTCCTTTGTCCTTATTGCCGCGGGCATCTGAAGCCCCATAACAAGGTGATCCTCTCGGCCCGGAGAAATAACGGCCAGCGCGGCATCATCCTGTTCAACCCGCAACTGGGCGATTATGAAATCCTGGTGCACCATACCTTCCGGCTGGATGAGGGCGAGCATGTCGATATTCTCTGCCCGCTTTGCCACTCCAACCTGACCGACCATACGATCAGCAAAAACCTCGCCCGGATCAAAATGATCGACCGCGCCGGTATGGAATATGATATCTACTTCTCTGAAATCGCCGGCGAAAAATGCACCTACAAGATCAGCGGCGATAAAAAAGTGGAAACCTACGGCGAAGATGCACAGGATTATCAGAATTACTGGGGAGCGGCACCGAAATATTAATTTTGAATTTTAAGTTTTATATTTTGAATTAATAAAAATTATCCCGAATTTAAAATTTAAAATTTAAAATTCAGAATTCAAGCTTACATTGCGATTTTCATCTCATCCACCAGGTGTGTAGCGCCGGCGTATTTGTCGATGATAAAGAGGCAATAGCGGATATCGACGACGATATTACGGCACATGTCGGGGTCGTACATGATATCGCTCATGGTCCCTTCCCAGTTGCGGTCGAAATTCAGGCCGATCAGTTGCCCTTCGGCATTCAGGACAGGGCTGCCGGAATTGCCGCCGGTGGTGTGATTGGCCGCGGTAAAACATACGAAAATGGTACCGTCTTCACCATATTGGCCGAAATCGCCGGATTCGTAAAGCGCCTTCAACTTGTCGGGGACACGATAATCGTAAATAGCGGGATCATCCTTCTCCAAAATGCCATCCAGTGTGGTCTGGTAGTAATAATAGACCGCGTCGCGCGGATAATAGTCATTTACCACACCGAACGACACCCGCAGGGTGAAATTGGCGTCGGCCAGCAGCAATTTGTCCTCCTGCATCTCCATGATGGCTTTCATGTAAAGCCGCTGCAGGCTGTCCTGGCGGGTGCTCAGTTGCTGGTATACATCGCTGTAATTATCAATATATTTTTCAGAGAAACTGGTCATCACCCGGTAGAACGGATCATTCAGGATCCGTTTGCGCTTTGAAGCTTTGTATTTCGACAGGAAATCTTTCACATGCGCTTCATCTTTCATGAAAGTTTTATTGTATGCCCAATCGGCAAAGGCACGTATATCGCCATTGAATTTACGGTCAATTTCGCTGTAGATACCAGGTAACCCGCCAGGGCCGACCGAATTTCTGAAATGCTCCATCATGGCGATGAAGAGCTTTTTATCGGTAGGCTGGTTATAGTCCTTGAAGAAACCGGAAGCGCCGTTCATCAGCCGGTCGACTGCTTTCAGCATATCATCTCCAGCCGATTTATCCATTCCTGACAAAGCCCGATAACCAGCCGCATACCGGATCATGTCGTGGCTCCAGATGGCTTCAGAGAAGTGATCGATCCATGACTGGACCGGCGTCATTTCAGATACCAAATGCCTGTATGCAGGAAGGACATCCGTATAGGCGGTGCCATAGGTCTCTGCCCATTCTGTAAACTCTTGCTCAAAGGCCTGTTTTTTGCCTACCGCATCAAAACGGTTCAGCCCCCTGCTCTCCCCTATCCACTTCTTCCAGGCATTGGCTATGCCCTGGTATTTAGAGGCGTATTGTATCCTCACTTTCGGATCGGCATCCATATCTGCTCCCATGATATCGAGTTTCTTTCGCCGTATCTCTATTTTCTGCGGATTGGAGACATTGGCGATCAGTTCGACCATATCGGACGGCAGGTATTGGCGGGTAGAGGCGGGATAGCCAAAAACCATCGTAAAGTCGCCCTTGTCAACCCCATCCAGGGATATTTCCAGGGATCGGGCCGGTTTGTATGGGACATTGCTCTTTGCATAATCTGCCGGCATATTGTTGGAATCGGCATAGATACGGAAAACGGTGAAATCGCCCGTATGCCGGGGCCACATCCAGTTATCGGTATCGCCGCCGAAGCGGCCGATAGCAAAAGGGGGAGCGCCTACCAGTCGGACATCCCGGAAGACCTCATTCACATACAGGAAATACTGGTTACCGGCAAACAGCGGTTTGACCTGGGCGGTATAATGACTATCCTCCGTCGCTTCCCGGACGATTGTTTTGGATATTTCATTGATCGCATTTCGCCGCCCGGCCTCCGTCATGCCCGGCTTCACTTCAGCCAGCACCCTGTCTGTCACATCCTCCATCCATTTGAGCAAGGTCACCGTCAGCCCGGCATTGGGAAGCTCCTCTTCTCTTGTCATAGCCCAGAATCCATCGGTCAGGTAATCGTGTTCCACGGCGCTGTGCCGACGGATACTGCCGCTGCCGCAGTGGTGGTTGGTCAGCAGCAAGCCTTCGTCGGAAACAATGGCGCCGGTGCATCCCCGGCCGAACAGCACGATGGCATCTTTCAGACTGCCTTGGTTAATACTGTATATATCCTCCGCGGTGAGGCGCAGGCCCCGTTTCCGCATGTCGTCAAGCTTCTGTTCCCCCAGCAGGCTGGGGATCCACATTCCCTCGTCAGCAAAGATGCTTAGGGCGTAGAGCATAGCGCATAGTAGTATGGTAGGTTTTTTCATATTTAACATCAATTAGAACCAAGAACCAAGAACCAGGAACCAAGAACCAAGAACCAGGAACCAAGAACCAGGAACCAGATCCCTCACGCCTCCGGCGTTTCGGGACAAGGAACCAGGAACCCAAAGTTATGAGCCTTTAATCGCAATGGTTTCAATCTCAACCAGCACCCCGAGGGGCAGCCTTACCACGCCGAAAGCGGCGCGGGCGGGAGAATCCTCCGGGTAGTAACGGCTGTAAATCTCGTTCATGGCGGCGAAATTATCCATATCATTGAGCAAGCAGGTCGATTTGACCACATCCTTGTAATCATAACCGGCGGCCTGCAGGATCACGCCGATATTTTTCATAACCTGTTCAGTCTGCTCCCTGATGCCTCCTTCCACGATCTTACCGGTAGCCGGATCGATCGGGATCTGGCCGGAAATGAATAGCATACCATTGGCCTCAACGGCCTGGCTGTAAGGCCCCACTGCCCTTGGGGCCGCGTCAGTGTGAATAATTTTTTTCATGATACAAATATCTTAAAAATCCCTGAAATCTTTCTTTTTCGTTAATTTCAAGTCCTGCAAAATAGATGCCTTGGCACTGATGCTGAAGTTCCAGCTCTGGCGGTACCCAGTCGGGATCCAGTTGAAACGCATCTCCCAGCAGTGCAGGTCGCGGTAAATACTAATAGATGTATAAGAAAGGTCATTTTTAACGAAGTCCCACCCAGTCACAAAACCCACCTTCCATTTGGATGTAATGCTCACATTCCCGCTAAGCCCAAGTGTTTGTATAATATTTTCCGTCCGCTGGTATTCCTGGTAAGGATACCGGTGAACGACACCGTATGAAAAAGAATAACTGATCGTAAGATCCCAGGGGATGGACCAATCGATATAATCATCCGGATTCTCCCTGATTCCCTCCAGCTCTCCTTCCGTAGCCTGGGGAGATGTCCTGGGCAGTGGTTCTTTCGTTTTGGCAAAATCTTTCGAATTCAATCGCCAGTTCATACTCACCTGCCAGTTGGTCTGCTTTAAGCGCAACAACCGGCGGTTGACCTCCCATTCGGTCTGGTTCAGGTTCCGGGTACCGGTGGAATCAAGGATATAGGGATCAAACTCACTCCGGTATGTAAGATCGATGTTCTTGAACAGCCGGGTGCGCCCGGATAGTGACAATGGCGACCAGCGAAGGGAATCCCGGGCAAAATCATAGGAAATATTGACGGTGAAATTGTCAATCAGACCCACTTTACGTGTACCGGTGATCGTATCCTTTCTGGACCTGATCTTCATCTCCAGGTTATTCACCAGGCTTACATTGACCCTTCCCGATCTCCCGGCTCCCGGTGCGCCAAAAAGAGCCCCTTCAAATTTCGAATACCTGATCTCCTGGCCATTTTGATCGTAATAACTGTCATAATATCCCCAGAAATCGCTGCTGAAATCGGGATTATAGGTAAACGACACCGCTGGTGTCAGCACATGCCGGATGGCATTGACCGGAAAATTCGGGCCAAACTGCAACAAACCATATATTTTCGTGGATAAAGTAGAGGAAAGATTAAAATCAAACAGGTTATAGAATCCCCGGAGGGTATCTTTCGCCAGGTAACCAATCAGGGTGTCTCCGTTGGCAAACAGCGTATCGTTCGACCAGTATTTCCTGTAAGATTCAAAATACATACGGTCGGTCAGGTTCAACGAGTTCGTCCAGGTAAAGTATTTCATCAACTTGATTGGGCTTGAGATGGGCATGGTGTGACGGATGCCGTTTTTCATCTCCCGCAGCGACTTCTCGGAAAAAAACAGGGAATCGGTGGTAGATAGTGTGTTCCTGGCATTCATATTATAATTGGTGGTTATATTGTGATACCACCGTGTTCGCCCCACCCGCTTCGATGAACTGAAGGGATTAAAGCGGTTGACAGAAAAGGATAGTTCCGGCAAGGTAACGTTCACCACATTGGTGAGGGTATTTTGATCATGTGAGGCATTTAATGTGAGAAAATATTTACCTGCAAAGTTTGTCTGGTAGGCGATGCTGGAGCGAAAAGTATTGGACAGGTAATCCTGGGCAGAAGTCGAATTGTAACGGTTATAGGTTGCTGTGACGATATTCACGTCGGCGCTGAAATTGCTCCTGGGCCTGGCTTTGGGATCCTGCCGGTGCGACCACCGTATGGCGTAATTAGGCCTTTTGCTGTAACCGGGCGTTTCCTTCACACCGGTGATGGTAGTGGCAAAATTGAGGTTGACTTCGCCGGTGTATTTATAACGCTTTTTATAGCGAAATGTAGGGCGAACGGCCCAGCTTCCGCCGGTATAAATATCACCCGTCACCCTGGCATCCATACGGTCGTTAATGTACAGGTAGTATCCGCCATTTTCAAAGGAGAAACCGAGTGCCTGTACCTCGCCGAAAGTAGGGATAAGGATTCCCGACCGTTGTCCCTGTTTATTTGGGAACCACCCGAACGGGATCAACAGCGGTGTCGGCACTCCTTCGATTGTCAGGTAGGCAGGGCCGGTCACAATCCGCTTACCTGATATGACACGGGATTTATTATACCTGAATTCAAAATGGGGATGGTCCTCCTCACTACAAGTTGTATAGGATCCCTTGAATACATTCAAAACATCCTCATCTACTTTTTTCACCTTCTGCCCGTGAAGAAATCCATACCCGTCTTCCGTGATCACGTGATTGATAAATCCCTTCTCCGTCTTGTAATTATACCGCATCACCTTTGCTCTGAAGCTCTGGTCACCCTGTGTGAAAACCGGAAGCCCCACCATCTTTCCGGTTGAATCGGGCAGTCCGGAGGCATAGAGCTCATTTCCGGGCAGATCGATTTCAATATAAGCCGCTTTCAGATCCAGGTCTTTGTAAGTGATGTGGGCATTACCTATGAGATACACCTTTCTTTGCTCATGGGCAAAACGAATTGTATCGGCGGCATTGTAAACCACTTTGGCATCCAGCGCACTGGAAGAGCTCTTAACGACAGCCACAGGCACCATTGTATCGGGAGGTGCAGGCTGGATGGTGTCCGGAAAATGTAAAAAATTTAATTTACCGGCCTCAGCATTGGCTGACAGGAGCAGGATAAAAGTAATTATGGAACAAAGTCTTAACAAGTGCCCTGTTAATAATTTGAGCGGTCAAGTAATTTTGCCGGTAAAATATCACGCTAAATTTGTATTATAACGGTGATTTGAGCAAATATTGCGGATAATTTACCGTTTTAAAAATCAAAGATATTCAAACTAATGTTTCTGATGAATCTCTTCCGGTCTTTTTTAATGATACTCATTTCACTGGTCATGGCCAGCGGCATGGTCCATTCTCAATACCAGGTTCGCCGGGTGGTCATTGACCCGGGGCATGGCGGCAGGGATCCGGGGGCTATGGGCAGACATTCGAAAGAAAAGGATATTGTCCTGGCGATCGCACTGAAAACAGGGGAATATATCGAGAAATACCTTCCGGACGTGGAGGTTATCTATACCCGAAAAACGGACGTGTTTGTGGAATTGCACCGGCGCGCTAAAATCGCCAATGATGCCAAAGCCGACCTTTTTATCTCGATCCATTGCAATGCCGCAAAATCTTCGGCAGTTAACGGAACGGAAACATTCGTCATGGGATTGCATAAAAGCGATGCCAACCTTGAGGTGGCCAAGCTGGAAAATGCCGCCATACTGAAAGAGGAGAACTATGCCGATATCTATGATGGTTTTGATCCCAACCAGGATGAAGATTACATCACATTGACCATGTTCCAGAACGCTTTCCTGGGTCAAAGCACCATACTTGCCGATGAAATCCAGCGGCAATTCAGAGAACGGGTAAAGCGGAGAGACAGGGGCGTTTTCCAGGCAGGTTTCCTGGTATTATACCATATCACCATGCCGGGAGTGTTGGTTGAAACAGGTTTTATCACCAATGAACACGACGAGCGCTTTCTCATGTCGAATGATGGCCAGGTCTATATTGCCTCGGCTATTTACCGGGCTGTAAAGTTCTACAAGGAAGAGATGGAAAGAAAAGATAATAGAGCACAACAGGTTGTCAAAGAATATGTGAAAGATAATGTGGGAATCAGTCTTACTGCATTATCTTTCAGGGTGCAGTTTACAACATCAAAATCACCCGCTGCTTTCCGTGAAAAGAAATTCAGGGATGTGCCGGATATCAGAGAATACAGACAGGATGGCTGGTATAAATATACAAGTGGTAATTTTAAAACTTATGAAGAAGCGCTGAATCATCAGCATTTTCTGAGGGAAAAAAAGAAGTTTAAAGATGCTTTTATCATTTGCTTTAATGGAGATAATCGTGTTTCTGTCGAAGAAGCGCTCAAACTGATAAAAAATTAGCTATATTTGTCTTTATAAAAGATTGGGTTTTGAAAATATCCAAGGAATTCAAGATCGGTTTTATATTCATCATTGCCACTTTTCTGTTGGTATGGGGATTCAGTTTTTTGAAAAAGCAAAACATCTTCTTCAAGGAAAGGGTCATGTATGCCATTTACCAGAATGTCAGCGGATTGGAAACATCGGGGCCTATTTTCATCAATGGTGTGAAAGTCGGGCAGGTCGGGAAAGTATATTTTGACCCGAATATGAGCGGGGATATCATTGTCAGACTGATCTTAACCCATAGTTTCCCCATTCCGTCAAATTCTGTTGCCCGTATTTTCAGTGAAGACCTGATGGGCTCCAAAGCGGTCGATATTGTCCTGGGTTCAAGTGAGGTGATGGCCCAAAGTGGCGATACGCTGCTCAGCAATGTTGAGGCGTCGCTCCAAGATGCCGTGAACCAGCAGATCCTTCCCCTCAAACTGAAAGCGGAAGACTTATTATCATCCATCGATACGATGGTGGTCGCCATTCAGGGCGTTTTTAACAAGGATATCCGGGAGGATCTTACCGCCAGTATCAGGAGCATCCGTCAAACATTCAGCAACCTGGAAAGCACCACCCAAAGCCTCGATACCCTTGTGCTGACACAATCCAGCCGGTTGGCCAGCATTATATACAATATCGATATGATCACCCGGAACCTGAGCAACAACAGCCAGGAGATCGACCGGATACTGAATAACCTGGCTTCCATATCAGACACGCTTGCACAAGCAAATATCTCCGGGATCTTCGAGAATATCAATACCACGGTCACCAACATGGCTTCGATCATGGAACGGGTGGAACAGGGACAGGGAACGCTTGGAATGCTGGTTCAGGACGATAAGTTATACAAGGAGCTGGAAAAATCGGCCTATGAGCTCAACCGGCTGATGGAGGATATCCGGCTGAATCCCAAACGCTACGTCAGGTTTTCAGTATTCTGATCCATCCAGCCGCCAGATAAAAATAGCCGATTTATCAGCCGGCCGGTGGTTTTCCATCCAGATAAAATCGCGCAGGATCAGGTCCGATTCAGGTAATTCACCCTCAGGATACAAGGCGGCATCGGGTTGACCCGTGTAATACGTATCCTTGATCTTATTATCTGTAACCTTAATGATCATGCCACTCGAAATGCTCTTGTTTATACCGATCAGCTCTTTCGAGTCCTCCCTTATAAAATAGAGTGTTTCTGCATTTCCCTCCACTTTAATACGATACAGCTTGTTGTCCTGGAAGTATGCCATCATGTGCTTTCCTTTGATTTGGTTAAAGGTGTTGGTACTGTCGCGTGAAATGATAAAGGCCATGTTGTAGAGGACCATCGAGTCGATCCGGTTTTGGCTCAGATGGATCCAAATGGAGTCTGCCGTGAGCTGGTTCTCATCCGACCACAAAACCGGGTTTTTCAACATGGCAATCACCGAATCCTGTACACGGTAAACCAATGAATCGCTCATCCCCTGTAAGTCATCCCTGAAAAATTTCATCCGGTGATAGGCAAAAATGGTTTTCGCCTTGTCAGCCGTATCAAGCACCATGATAAAACTGTCGGCATGCATGAAAAGGGTGTCCATATTCTCGATCAAAATCGCACGGGCAGAATCGGTCAGATAAGAATAGCGTTCCTTTCTGAAAAATTCGCAAACACCCCCCTCCACAATCATATCCTGGATGGTATCTTTCATCCAGACATTTCCCAGCGCTTTTCCGTACTCCCTTTCCCGGTCGTAATAGATCCAATCGCCCTTCAAAATCTGCTCCAGGTGCGTGATCCTGTTATTTTTCATGAGTTCCGACCGGTTTGTCCGGGTATCATACCAGCCTCTTTCAGAATAAATATGATTCTCTTCGCCGATAATATCGGTTGGCCCCTCAATATATACGATCTCCGTTTCCGTGTTATAATGCATTGTATCGGCATACATCGTATAATCGGGATTGATCACTACCACTGAATCCTTAAAAAAGAATTCCTTCAAACGGGTATAGTAATGACCTGTCCTGCTGGTCAGCACATTGTCTTCGCTGATGATCCGGCCACCGGTAAAATAATAAGCGATAGCCTGTTTGCGGTCGTACTCAAGGTGATCGGTGTAAAGCGTGGCATGTTGGTCGGTAAGGGTTACATTACTGTCGAGGATGGCGATCCGGGTATTGCCGTTGTAGAAAAGATAATCGCCATAAACGTGCACCGAGTCGTCATAATTGATATGGACATTTCCAATAGCCCGTAAGTTATTCTCAAAATCGAGGATGGCCGTGTCGCAATAAAAAAGGGTATTGTCCTGCCGCAGGATGGCATTGCCAATCAGTTTCCGTACCGTTCCCCCCTTCACTTTATCCACCCTGAGCAGGTCGGCGTTTTCAATAACAACCCGCGTAACTTCCTGGGATCGTAATGCCGGCAAAGAACCCAGCAGGCAGGCTAAAAGAAAAAAGGCCGCCACCATTGTCTTCGGATATTTTAACTCATGAAGCATCTGGTGATTGAATGTTCACTTCCGTTCCGTCGGCCACCTGGTTGTAACCCTTTACCACGACCTGCTGACCTGCTTTCAGTCCATGGGTCACCATTGTTTCACCCTGGTAGGATTTTCCCGGTTCAACGTATGTTTTACTGACGATGCTTTTGCCATTATGCTCACGGACAATATATACATAGTATCCGGTAATATCCTGCTTGATCAATCCGGAAGGGACGACCAGGGCCGAGTCGGCCGAGAAATCATTAATGTGTACAACAGACAGGATATTTGGCTTCAGCATACGATCCGGGTTTTTCAGTTTTAACTGAACTGTAAAGGTACGGTTATTCGGATTGATCACATTGCCCTTTCTATGGATCGGCGCTTCCATGATCAGACCCGGATAAACGGGGAATTCCAGTATGACAATTTCCCCTTCCTTCACCTGTGCCAGGTAACGCTCTGCCACATCGGCATTGATATAAATCTCCTCCAGGTCAACAATTTGCATTAATTGAAAACCGGGCATGGCCAGTTCCCCCTTTTTATGATATATTTTATCGACGATTCCACTGACCGGTGAACGGATGATCCCCATATCAAGCTGCGCTTTGAGGGTGATAAGCCGTTGTTCAAATGATTCTTTGTTGTTACGGGCATTCAGATATTCCACTTCAGAACCGATTCCCTTTTCCCAAAGCCTTTGCTGTTTTTCGAATATAGTGGTTGCCAGGTCCAGCGCCGATTGCACCTCGGCTATACTGCTCTCGGTCACCTCGGTATTAAGCCTGGCCAGCAATTGCCCCTTCTCCACAAAATCCCCCTCCTTCACGTAAACATCCCGCAACTGACCGGTGACCTCCGGTGATATAAATGCCTCGCTGACCGCCTCCGCCGTCCCACTGACCCTGATAAAATGTTTGAAAGGCTGATAGGTCAGCTCCATTACCTCTATCAATACCCCTGCTGATTGATCATCCGCTTCATTCAGTACCGCTAATTTCTTCTCCAGTTCTGTGATCTTTTGTTGGAGGATATCTAAATCTTTCTTATGAGCGGATATCTGATCTCTGATCGATTCTTCTGTTTCCCTTTGACTGCAGGAGGATATAATGACCAGTGCCAGGACTGTAGTGAATATACGAAACAATGTGTTCATCTCAATATAACTTGTGTAAATTTATTTGGTTTGATTCCGTTTTATAGAAACTAATAATTTCCCAGGACTTTATCCAATCTATTCTTGGCATCAAGCAAAGAAAGCGCCGTTTGAAAATAATTCTGTTCGGCATCGAGGAACTGGTTATGCTGTTGCGTCAGTTCCAGGCTGCCGGCCAATCCTTCATTATACTTCACCAATGTTCGCTCATATATATTCTTTGATAGCTGAACATTCTGCTTTTCACGTAAAAAGTTTTCAAGCGCTGTGCGAAAATCCAGTCTTGCCCGGCTAACCGTGAGCTTTAAGCCTTCTGACACCTGCAACTTGGTATTCCGTATCTTTTCGAGGTCGAGCCTTGCCTGGCTCACCCTGTGTTTTCTCATCCCGCTGGAGAAGATGGGCACCTGCATCGACAAGCCGGCGATGGATGTCAGATACCATGGTTCATTCATATCAAAAAAAGTGAAGGCGTCACGCTGCGCATTCTCCTGTAAAAAAAGAAACCCCTTCAGGCTGGGATAATATGCAGCCCGCTCATTCTTAAGTCCCAGCATTTTCATCTTCTCCTGGCTGTTGATGAGACGATAGTCGATATTATTTTCTATGATAAAACGCTCCTCCAGAACAGCCTCAATGGCCGCTTGTTCAATGATCTCATCAAGCGATTCGGTGAGGGTGACCTGCTGATCCAGTTCAATACCCATCTGGTAGTTGAGCAGCTTATAACCTATCTCGTTTTGTCTCTTCACCGAATTGATCGAATTCTGGATGCCTGCAACCGTAAGGGTCAACTGGTCGTAATCGGTCAGTTCCGCAAATCCCTCTTTGAGCAACTCACCGGTTTCATACCGGATCTTCTGCAGAACGGTCAGGGTTGAGTCCAACACCCGCAGGGCCTCCTCACCTACCAGGATGTTGTAATAGGTCTGGGAGACTGTTTCGATAACATCTTCTGTCGACTTTTCCAGACTTTCGCGGGAGAGCTGTTCTGAGATTCTTGCATATTGAAGGCCAATGAAATAACGGCCATCGAAAATCAGTTGGTTAAGTGTCACACCGGCAGTTAAATTGTTTTTGGTACCAAACTGGACTTCCAGGTATTCGCCCGGCTGACCGAAAAATTCACCCGGGATCAGTGAGGTGGGGAGCGCCAGGTAATAATTATAATCCAGTGTGGCATCAATCTGCGGGAAACCATATGCCAGATTTTCCTTTACCTTTTTCTGGGCTATTTCAAGATCGAATTGTGAATTTTTAATTTCATAGCTGTTTTTCACTGCAAACTCCCGCGCTTCCTTCAGGCTGAAAGCAAAATCCTGGGCCATAATGCCAGATGAAACAATAAAGAAGCAAATTACATGTATGATCCCGGTTAACAATCTTTTAACCATTACCCATCGATTTTTAAGGTCTTTTTCCTTTCCTCAAAATACTTTATGCCGTTTTCATTGGAGATGCCCCGTATGTGACAACCCAATTCACATCTTTCATGTGCTCATCCACAATGCGGCTCATACCGAGCAGGTCGTCAATGGCATTCATTTTCTTTTGACGTATCTGTTCTATTTTCTGCTCGAATTCATTGAATGTATAATCGAGCATTTGATTGACAAGGTCGGCTTTATTCCGGACATGCTGATACAGGGTTTTTTTCGACATGCCCAGTTCACGGCTGATATCGTCCATGGAGACACTGCGGATGCCGTATTTCATGAAGATTTCGCGGCTGCGGCCTGCGATATGTAAGACTTTTGGGTCCATCAGCAATTCTCAGGCAAAATATAGCTGAATTATTTCCCTCTTCTGAAGCTCATAATATGCAAGTCCTTCGGGAGTGGCAATACCCCGTATAAAATGGTCAAACATCGCCTCGAAAATAGTCTCGAAGGAGAACTGTTCGGGAGGAAAATAATCGGGATTATGCAGATCGATGAGGCGGCCAAGATAAATGCGGGCCACCAATTCGACGCTGAGATCATTCCGGTACATGCCCTGGCTGATGCCTTTTGCCATATTGCGCTGGATCTTGGCATAAACAAAATCCCGGCGAAGCTCGAAATGTGATTGATAGATAACCGGAAAATGTTTTTTCAGGGCAAAGGTCACCGATGGAGAGACATCCCTGAACTTTCCGGCAATTTCTTTGCTGACGGTCAGCAAAGCATCGATCGCATTCACCCCTTCAAAATCATTCAACCGGAAGATCTCCTCAAATCTCTCCCGTTCAAATTCAAGGGCCTTTTCAACGAGCTTTTCTTCACTGGAAACATGCGTCATCAGTATGTCAGACGGTATTCCGGTTCCTTTCGATATCTCGGCAAAGCCGATGACAGCCATGCCATTCATGGTCCATAAATAATCCCTGAATTTTTCGATAACCTGGCGAAAAGTCAAATCCATTGCAATTTTTTTGGGCGGAGCAAAATTAGTCTTTTGGGTTTACGAAACAAAGTAAACGCATAATGTTTCCTTAGAATTAACAAAAATTTAATACAAATATTGTGCCTGCGGAAATTTATCGTGTCAGGACGATTTTCTGATGCATGACCCTGTCGCCACTCACGAGTGAAAAATAATAAATACCGGGCGCATAATTCCCGGCTGAGGCATTGAACTGGTAAGTATATTTACCGGCAGGCCGGCTCGGGTTCTTCTCCAGAACCTCCACAAGGCGCCCCAGCTGGTCGTACACGGCAAGGAATACCGGTGCGGGATGGCGCAGCTTGAAGGAAAACCATGCTGTTTCAGTAAAGGGGTTGGGATAGCTCAACAAAGTGCTGAAAGGTGTCGATGTATCCGGAATTTCATCCACACCGACCATCTCCGGATCGACAATGGCGGTCCACAAGCTCAGTTGGTTATTGTGCAAACGGGTCCAGACCGGGCGGATGACATTGTCATGGGCGGCAATATTATTATAATCGCCAAAAAAGATATTGGGGACCGGCCAGAAAGGCTCTTCGCTGACCAGAAAGTTGGTGAATGTTTCCCCGCCGTCGGTAGAGCGGGCCATGTAAACATCGGTGTTCCGGTCATCGTAATGGCGCCGGTCATAGAATACAAAGTAGAGATAACCATTAGTCTGGTCGATGGTCATCCAGGTGAAGAACTGGTGTTTACCGGGGGGATCATCGTTCACACGGATGGGCTGGCTCCAGGTGTCGCCTCCGTCGGCAGATTTCACCAGCCAGACATCAGTATCATCGGTACCGTTCCGCTGGTCTGTCCAGTTGATATAGATCGTCCCGTGGTATGGCCCGCCGCTGGTATCGCAGGTTGTCACCGGCAGCCCGTTGGCCCTGAAGATCCCCGGTATCGAATAGTCCCATCCCCCGGGGATATCAGACACAAAAATATCGTTATCCAGCCAGGTGTCGCCCTGGTCCAATGACCGGTCGAACACAAGCCCCACCGGCCCGGCCCATGCCACGTATATCTCACCGTTTGGCCCCACGCATGGCACGGCTCCCTCCGTCGTATTGTCGCTGTCGATGCAATCGCCCGAGACCTCATTGATCCGTAAGGCCGGGCTCCAGGTCATTCCCCCGTCAAACGAGCGGGAAAACATAATGTCGCTAAAATGCTCCGGGTTGGAAGAACCATACTGGTCAAATTGCGTCCAGGTGACATAGATGTTGTTGTTCTTCCAGTCGACCGCCGCCCATTCCTTGTCCTGTGCCTTGGTACCATTCAGTCCCATATAGGTGCCATCTGTCCAGGTTCCGCCAGGATAATCGACTTTCTGGCAGACGATCCGGTCGATCCAGTTGCCGCCGGGAGGATTGGATAAATGAAAGAAGTAAAACGCCCCGGCGGTATCGCAGATCAGTACCGGGTCGCCCCAAACGCCATACTGGGCGGAATAAAGGATCCCGTGAGTCCAGGTATAGCCGGCGTCGGTCGAGTAATAGTAATTGTTGATGTTGGCGCCAACATACATCTGGTTGGTATTTTTCAGGTTGATGGCAATGGAAGGCTCATTCGGATTGTTGGTAGTGCCGATCAGGATGTTCTCGTGCTGGGCATAGGCGACCGATACAAAGCTGGCTACAAGTAGTGAGATAAGGAAGGAGTTTTTCATTGTCGTGATGTTAGATTGCAAAGATATGAAATA
>Ga0114946_10001449_pt1 | contig 16382 bp, 12 predicted proteins | sample WalLakDeSediment_FD_88676 | JGI IMG/M metagenome (GOLD analysis project Ga0114946, IMG submission 88676) | Lake sediment microbial communities from Walker lake, Nevada to study Microbial Dark Matter (Phase II) - Walker Lake 11/02/13 Deep Sediment | ecosystem: Environmental > Aquatic >... | reverse complement strand
TAATAATTTTTACGGTTATCATTTGTATTGATTATCTAAATAATTTAAATATGCTTGTCTATAATATCTATATAATATAATATTGCAGTGATTATTGCCGGACCTGTGGAGTGACCGATATCTGAAACTTTATATAAAATCAATTTATCTAATACCCCTGCAGCCAGGGACCGCAGGAAATCTATAACCGTTTCTGCAGCCAATCCATTCAGACCCATGGTGATCAGATGCCCGCCCATCTGATTTGTTGCTTCGACAAGGGAAACGAAATGGTTTTTAAGAATATCGGCCAATAAAGAATCATAATCAAAATAGTGGTAGGCCAGAAGAGCTCCATAAATTAGATCATCACATTCTGGAGAAAACCCCCTGCCCAACCCAATAAGGTTAAATGCGTGCTGTAAAAACTGAGAAGGATTTCTTTTTGCCAGCGCATCGGTGAGAACCGGGAAAGAGTTTTTGATTTGATCTCTGAAATACTCTTCACCCCCAGGAAGTCCATTTAATACAGAGCTGGCCGAAGGTGACGCATGTTTTGCCAGCATGTGTCGATAGGTTTTTGCTGTCTCTTTTAACAGCTGCAGGTCTAAACCGGCAAACCTTATTGGGGCAAAAGATACTGCACCGTCTTTGCTCCATTGAACCGTTGAAATCTTTTTATTGCTGGTAAGTTCGATCTTGAAAGGTTTGAAAGCTCCGCCTGAAATTTCATGGGCCTGGGCTGAAAGCAGCATAAAATCTCTGTGGTTTAAACCAACAGTAGCCGGTCCCCGCTCCAGAGCGGTACCGGCTACCATCAATAAATGCGGCCACCTGTCAACCTGAAAATTAATTACATGTTTATGAACGGAAAGCACATTTAAATTGTACCGATCTCTGTATAGCCCGAGATCATCAGCAAACCAGTCTGCCTTGATGTTATTGCGGCTTTGTTGATGCATTATCGTCCCTTTCACTTCGAAAGCAAGACGCATCTATTACGTTAAATGATACCTTTTTCGCGAAAATTTACTATATCGACATTCGAATAGCCAATCTCCTCCAGAATCTGATCTGTGTGCTGACCAAGTGTCGGAGGCGCTGCTGTAACCTCACCCGGTGTCAACGATAGTTTGACCGGTACGCCGGTAAGCTTGATCATGCCGGCTTTCGGATGTTCTATTTCGAGCACCATTTCGCGGACATCGACATGCGGATCGCTTAATACCTGGTCTATAGTGCGGATACGTCCGCAGGATACCCCGGCATCCTCCATGATTTTTACCCATTCGTCGGTCTTTTTCCCCCTGGTTATTCCTTCCAGTATTTCTTTTAGTTCCGCAGGGTGCTGGTTACGGGCCTTCATATCGGCAAAGCGGGAATCTTCATTTAAATCTTCCCTGCCCAGCACTTTAATAAAGTTTTCCCAGAGTCTCTGGTTGCCGACAGCAAAGATTACATAGCCATCGCTGGTTTCGAAGCTTTCGTAAGGGGTAATCATCGGGTGGCGGTTGCCGACACGCTGCGGCACATCACCGGTGGCAAGAAAGTTGCCGGCCTGGTAAGTTAGAATGGCGATGATCGAATCCATCAGCGAAACATCTACAAACTGCCCAAGTCCGGTTTTATGACGCACCAGAAGGGCTAACAGAATCCCTTCAACAGCGTGGAAGCCGCCCAGAATATCGGCGATGGCTACTCCCACCCGCTGTGGAGGCCCGTCGGGAAAACCGGTAACACTCATTAATCCTGCTTCACCCTGAATCATCACATCAAAACTTGGTTTTTCCCGGTAAGGACTGTTGTGACCGTAACCGGTGATAGAGCAGTATATTATATCTTCTTTGATTTTTTTGACATCTTTATAGGTTAAACCCATTTGTTCGGTTACACCGATGCGGAAGTTTTCCACTAAGACATCGGCCTCACTGATCAGGCGGCGTAATATTTCTTTACCTTTTTCTTCTCTGAGGTTAAGGGTTATGCTTTTTTTGTTGCGATTAAAAGAAAGGTAGTAGGCTGCTTCCCCTTCCAAAAATGGCGGGCCCAGCGCCCTGGAATCGTCTCCCCTGCCGGGAGTTTCAACTTTTATTACCTCTGCTCCCATATCACCCAGTTTCATTGTGCAGTATGGACCCGCAATAAACCGGCCTAAATCGACGACTTTTATTCCTGACAGCGGTTTCTGCATTTGCTTATTCCTCCTTTATCTGCTCGGAATCATTCTACAGAACAGCTTACAAATCCTTCTGTATTGCCCCCTTTTATTTTCCCTTGCAACAGTGTATAATATGCATGCAAACATAAGTTCGTATAACAGGTGGTCGTTATTTTATGAGCAGAAGAGTTATTTTCCTGGCAGATATGGAATCATTTTATGCCAGTGTTGAAACAGCCCGCAATCCCTCGCTGCGCGGTAAACCGGTCGTTGTTTGCGGCGATCCGGCCCTGCGGCACGGCATTATCCTTGCTGCCAGCCGCGAAGCAAAGGCCTTCGGCATTAGAACCGGGCAACCGGCCTGGGAAGCAAAACGGATGTGCCCGTGGGTGGTTTTTGTCCATCCCCGCATGCAATCTTACATCGACTGCTCGATGCGCATAACCCGGATATTTGAACAGTTCACCGACCGTGTTTTCCCTTACTCAATTGATGAACAATTTCTTGATCTGACAGGGCTGGAAAAAATCTTCGGCACACCACGGGAAACCGCAACGACTTTAATCAGGCGGGTCTGGGAAGAAACCGGAATCCGCTGCCGAGTCGGAATGGGTGAAAATTTACTCCAGGCGAAAATGGCCTGTGACTGTTTTGCCAAAAAAACCCGGGACGCATTTTTTGAGTTGAACGGTGATAACTATGCCTCCTGCACCCGGGGTTTGCCAATCAAATCGCTTTTCGGGGTAGGCCACCGTATGGAGCGTAATTTTCACCGCGTCGGGGTGCGTACCATTGGCCACCTGGCCGGACTGCCCCGGGAAATGCTGCGACGCCGCTGGGGTGTTAACGGGGAAGTTCTCTGGCTGAACGCCCACGGTATCGATTACTCGTCGGTTGACCCCGCTGCCGTCCGCGAGCAAAAAGGGGTCGGCCATATGGCTACTTTGCCCAGAGATTACCGCAAACAGCAAGAGCTTGAGCTGGTTCTGCTGGAAATGACCGAAGAAGTTTGTTCTCGAGCACGCAGGCAGGGGAAACTGGGATCTACTGTCCACCTTTACTGTAAAGGGGCCGATTTTGACTGTCCAACCGGCTTTTCCCGCCAAAAGAAACTGCCGGAGCCAAGCGCAGCAGCACCGGGCATCTACCCTACTCTGCTTCAGTTGTTCCGAAAACACTGGGACAGGAAACCGGTACGGGCAGTCGGTGTAAGCCTGACCGGGCTGACTGTTTACCGCCAGCTTCAATTGCCGTTGAATACCCGCTATGAACGGGAGGAATCTTTAGCAACAACAGTCGACATGGTCCGGGAACGTTTCGGCAAAACCAGTCTTTTCCGGGCTGCCTCACTAACACCGGGAGCACAACTCTTTCAGCGCGCCGAAAAGATCGGAGGTCATGATTCTTGAGCAAGAAAATCAACCAGCAGTTTCTTTGCAGCAGGATGATGCTGCCTGAACACTGTTCGGGCCTTAACGAGCATGCCTTTAGAAAAAAATGGGAAGAAAACCACCGCCGCCCCGATATGGACGATCAGCTGCAGGAACAGCTGCAACAGGAGCTTGAACAAGCCCTGGCAAAGCAGCAAGCCCTGAAAATTACCTTCTTGGATTACAGCGGATACCACACTTACATAGGTGTCCCGCTGCGCATCGACCCCACAGCGGGACTGATCTTCCTCCATACCGGTAAAGGCCGCCCCAGGGCGGTAAAGGCCGCAGAAGTCGTTAAAATTGCGCCGCTTATTGCAGTAATTTTGTCTTAAGCTTCTGTTTCGCCTGGAAAACGAGACCCTCAACCAGTTCATCACGGCTGGAATTATCTTTGCCATCATAGTATACAGTAACAATCGGAATGCCGAGTTCCTCCTGAAGAGGCCTTTGCTGGGCTTCGACAACCGAACCGGGCATACAGGTAAAAGGTGCAACGAAAACGGCACCGGCCACATTTTTCCGTCCGGCAAAAGCGGCAGCCCGTCCGATTGTCATCGGCGGTTCGCCGCCGTAATGCCTTGAGACGTACCTTGATGCTCTTTTCATGATCTCCTTGGGCGCCGGTTCTTCCAACCCTTCCATAAGCGGCCCGGCTGCTTTTTCAAGCGCAACTTCATCGCGGTGAGCCAATTTCAGGGTCAGGCTGTAAACAGCCTGCTTGAAATAGTCAGACGGCCGGTGGTGTAACTTGAAAGCTTGTTTTGTTTCATGATACTCGATATAAAGCGTATAGGTGAATAATTCTGTCACCGGGGCGAGACTGACTTCCCCACCCGCCCGTTCAATCTTTTCGATCACCTTCTGGTTGCTGCGATCATCAATACGTACATAAAATTCACCATTAAGCAATATGCGGGGTTTCTGGATGTCAGACATTGCTATGCGGCTAAATTCATTTGAAGCTTCTGCAATCAGCTGCTCCAGGGGCTTCCTGTATCTGCCGTTTAGCAGGTCAAATATTTTAAAATCATAGTTTTCTATTTGCGCCGAAAGTTTCTGCCGGTACTTGCCGAAAACTGCATCTGCACTTCCAGGTTCGAGCTCATAAGGCCGGACCCGGTGGAGCAGCTTATAAAGAATATCCATTGCCAGTAAAGCATTAAATAGCCCGATCACAAATCCGAAACCGAAACGTTTGCTGATATCGCTATATTTAACTGAACAGACCCGTGCCTGGCCGTAGCCAGCCCGATCAACGGCAAGAGCCTGGATCGGGGCATATAGGCCATAACGGCAAGGGCCGCAGGCCCAGCCCTGGAAGAAAACTGTACCGTTATCGCCGGGATTGCCGTTTAACTGCAAATAACTTAAAAAATCCTGCAGGTTTTGAATAAAAGGAAGGCACTCTTCCCCGTTTACAAAACGCTGGGCCAAAGAGAGATCACCGCCATTGCCGCGGGGCAGCACCTCCGCTTCAACCCCGTAACGTTTAAAAACAGCTGCAATAATATCGGAATGATCTGTCGCACCGGGAATAAGAATTTTATTCCAGTCATTCTGGGTGACTGATCGTGTCTTCGAGAAATACTCAACAGGCTTGCGATACTCTCTGTTTGAAAGGCAGGTATTTCTGAAAGCTTCCAACCTGGTAATCATCCCTGCCGCGGCAGTGTGCTCATCAAGCGTTAGACGGAGATAATTGGTCATTCCGCTTAAATAATGGCGCATCATAGCATTCGGACCGCATTTAAAGGGATCCAGGAAAATCAAATTCATCGGAGGCAAGCCTGTTTCATTGGTCTTATCGTTTAAGAAGTTAATCAAAATTACAGCAGAAAGCATTCTCTGCAGCTGGGCCGGGTAAATATTTTCCAGCCGATCAACCTGATTCTGCAGATATGATTCAAATTCAAGCTTATAAGGATCCAAATATGGGGATTCGATTTCTCCATTGAACCAGGCATGCAGGTAATACAGAAAATACTCGTGTGGGACAGCCATTAATTCGCTTTGCCGCGCATAAAGCATCGATTTCTTCGATATAAATTCATCGTAAAGAGTGTAACCGCGACTTAGAAAAACAACTACAGCCAGGTCGGGCCGCTCTTTAAGGTCTTCAAACATTTTTCGTGCTGCCGAGATCATTTTACTTCTGAACTTTTCCTGGGCTGCATATGCTGACTGCAGTGAACTTTCGAATAACTGCTCATTGTAACGGTCCCCGTGGATTTTTTTCGCTACCTTCATCAGTTGTTCTTTTACCACGGTATGTCCGGAACGGTAGTTAAGCCGGGCATAAAGCACCTTCTCAGCATCAAGATTAATTGAATTTACCACAGTTCCCCATAAAGTCTGGAGAAGTGGGCAGACAAAAGAGCGCGGCCATTCTTCAGCCCAGGGTAGCGCTTCCATGTCAACAACTTCAGGGAGAAATATGTAATCAGGGTTAAGTTCTTTCAATTCCTGGTAATGGCCGACAATTATCTTCATTGGATAACACATTTCGGAATCAAGCATAGCTTTGCCTTTTTGCAGTGTATCTGACGTTGTCGAATCTGAGAGTACAACTCTGCATCCGAGTTCACGGAAAAAGGTCGACCAAAAGGGGAAATATTCAAAGTAAAGCCCACTGCGTGCAATTCCCACGCTGGGGCCTTCACCTTCTTCTTTACTTGATGATTGCTCCATTAACTCGGCACGCATAGTGCTATAATCAGGCAGTTTATAAGGATCTTCCTTTTTTTCGATACTGGAATACCGGCCGCAGCGATCTCCATAAATAAACTTTTTCCCATCGGCAAAGCTGATTATATTTAACATGCAGTTATGTTCGTGTTTGCATTCTGCCCTGCATGTTTTTTTACTGTTCGTGAAATGCCTGGTATGGGTAAAGTTCCTGAATGTGAAGTCACCTTCCCGACCCAGTTGATGGAACTGTCTGGCCATTAAAGCGCTGCCCAGGGCGCCTGTTAATTCTGGTTCAGGCGGAACATAAACGGTCTTCGCACAAATTGCAGCAAGGGCAGAAGCCAGAGCATGGTTTTTCGCAGTTGCACCGGCAAAGATAACCTTACCGTTAAGGGGTCTTTTATCCACTGTTTTACTGAGATAATTTTGGGCCGAAGAATAAGCCAGGCTGGCCAGCTGTTCCTCAATTGGCAACCCCCGTGCTGATGCAGAGGCAAGGATTGATTGTGAAATCAGTGTGCATATATCGCCAAGATCGACCGCGTAATGAGCTGAAAAGGCTTTCTCAGAAAATTCTTCTTTGATCTTAATGCCGAGTAGTTCAGCCAGGTTTTCCAAAAAAGTACCGGTCCCGGCAGCGCAAACCGGATTCATACTGTAATCAAAAAGAATGCCGTTTTGGAGCTGAATAAACTTGGAATCTTCTCCACCGATCTCTATAATAGACAAGATCTCTTCATCCTGAAAAAGATGCTTGATACCTTCCGCCTGGCAGGTTATTTCGTCGACGGCATAATCCGCATTAAGGATTTTCTGGGAAAGAAAACGTCCTGAACCGGTTGTGCAGGCAATAATCGGCGAGTTGCCTATCAATTCTCCATAGTGATCTTCTACCTGCTTCATTAACTCCAGCACTTGAAGGGCAGGGCGGCCGGTTGTCGGCAGGTAAACTCCGCCAATTTGCCGGCCTGAATGGTCAATTAAAACACATTTAGTGGATACAGAGCCGCAATCTACACCGAGGTAAATTTGCGTTAGATCATATTCACCTGTTTCGGTATTTTGATTCATATAACAAACCTGATCCGGATCAAGCGGTGGCAGGGGGTATTCGGGATGATAAGCCGGAGTTACAAGTTTTTCGTTAATAATATAATCTGTCTCGATTGGCATGCCTTTTACAGCAGCACCGATGGCATTGATGTATTCGTGATTATCTGGAACCTGAACGGTAATCTTTTCCCGTCCGGCATATTCGGTAAGGTATTTTAGGACCGCCTGGTTATTGGCCACTCCTCCGACTGCAGCCAGTAAGCCGGGTCCCGTGATCCTGTTTTGAGACACGCTGGTAAATACGTTTTCCACCAGGGCCCGGGCCATTCCGGCTGAAACGGCGCTTTGAGTAGCTCCTTCGTTAATGGCATGGGTCATGTCGGACTTGGCAAAAACTGCACAGCGCCCCGATATTGGTACCGCCGATTCTGCTTCTACTGCAATTAGAGCCAGTTCGCGGTCATTGTAGCCCATCCTGGTTGCCTGTTGATACCAGAAAGCGCCGCTTCCGGCAGCACATTGCCCGTTACGGCTAAAATGGATAATCTGTCCGTCAGTATCCAATTCCAGGTAATGTATATTTTCATGACCTAAAGAGAGAGCATAATCTGTTTTAATGTTTTGCTGCATCAGGCCGGCCTGTAAAGCCTCGATTTCCAGCATAGGTTTGATCCCGAGGCTTTCGGCAACAAGCCAGGCATTCTGACCCATTATACCGATATTAATTATTCTTTCCGCTTCATGCTCGAGCAGTTTATCAATACACTTCTGGGCTGCTTCAACAGGTCTGCCTGATGTTGGAAATTTAACTTTTTGAACTTTTCCTTCTTTTATAAGTACGCCCTTGGCTGAAAATACACCCATATCCAGGCCAAGGCTTATTGTAGGTGCAATTTCTTGATCATTTGCCATTATAAAAAACTCTCGCTTTCTTCTGAGATGATTAAAGTTTGCCGGTGGCCTTCAATAAGTTTTACATCACCAGGGCCATAATCGCTTTCTGCACATGCAAACGGTTCTCAGCCTGATCAAAAACAATAGAACGTGGTCCATCGATAACTTCGTCAGTTATTTCTTCGCCCCGATGTGCCGGCAGGCAATGCATGACCAATACATCCTCCTTGGCGTTTTCCAGTAAAGTACCGTTAACCTGGTATTCGGAAAAGCTTCTTAAGCGCTCTTCGTGCTCACTTTCCTGCCCCATGCTGGCCCATACATCTGTATAAATAACATCTGCAGTACGGACAGCCTCGACAGGATTATCCAGTATGTTTATTGATGCTCCTGTCCTTGTTGCATCCAGTCTTGAAAGCCTGGTGATCTCAGGATCCGGCTCGAAGCCCGAAGGCGAACATATAACAACATGCATACCCATCTTTGCTCCACCAAACATTATTGAGTGAGCCATATTGTTGCCATCTCCTATGTATGCGAGCTTCAAACCTTCCAGGTTTTGTTTTTTTTCTTTTATTGAAAACAAATCAGACAGGACCTGGCAGGGGTGCAAAAGATCAGTCAGGCCATTTATGACAGGAACTGAACTGTATTCCGCAAGGTCAACTACATCCTGATGCGAAAAAGTGCGGATCATTATTCCGTCAAGATATCGGCTCAGGTTTCTGGCTGTATCGGCAATCGTTTCACCGCGGTTTAGCTGTAAATCGTTGGCACTCAGGAAAAGTGCATACCCGCCAAGCTGCCACATCCCTACTTCAAAAGAAACTCTTGTCCTTGTTGACGACTTTTGAAAGATCATTCCAAGTGTTTTCCCCTGGAGAGGATGGTATATTTCACCAAGTAATTGTTTCATCTTCAATATGTGAGTGGTCTCCAAAATCTGATTAACTTCTTCACGAGTTAAATCGTGGATGGAAATTAAATCTTTGCCCTTCATATCTACCGCCATATCTGTAAAACCTCCTTTAAATTATTCCTGTTCAACAGCACAGGCGATACCCTGGCCTCCACCTATACAAAGCGTAGCCAGGCCGCGTTTTGCTTTCGTTTTTTGCATTTCATGAAGCAGTGATACGAATATTCTGGCCCCGCTTGCACCAATCGGATGACCAAGAGCAATCGCCCCTCCGTTAACATTAACTATATCTTCATTCAGGGAAAGTTCGTTGATCACACTTAAAGCCTGTGCAGCAAAGGCCTCGTTCGCTTCAATCAAATCAAGGTCATCGATTGACCATCCTGCTTGTGCCAGGGCTTTTTTAGTTGCGGGAATCGGTCCGGTGCCCATTATCGCCGGATCAACTCCGGCAGAAGCGTAACTGCGTATATAAACCATTGGCTCCAGACCCAGGGTTTTGGCCTTCTCCAAGCTCATAACCAGGGCTGCAGCAGCACTGTCATTAATGCCGGAAGCATTTCCTGCGGTTACGGTACCGTCTTTTTTAAAAGCCGGCCGGAGTTTTGACAGTTTCTCTAATGAGGTCACCCGCGGATGCTCATCAACTTCAAACAAAAGAGGATCCCCCTTCCTCTGCGGCACTGGAACCGGTACTATTTCATTTTTGAATCGGCCGCTCTCTATTGCGGCAATAGCTTTTTCCTGGCTTTTCAGGGCAAATTGATCCTGCATTTCTCTTGAGATGCCAAAGCGTTCTGCAATATTTTCAGCAGTGCTGCCCATGTGATAGTCATCGGAGGCACACCATAAGCCATCCTTAATCATAATATCGATCATGCCGCTGTCACCCATGCGCAGCCCCCAGCGAGCCCCCTGCAGGGCATACGGGGAAGCGCTCATGTTCTCAGTCCCACCGGCGACTATAATATCAGCCTCGCCGGCAGCAATAGCCGTTGCCGCCATTGTAATAGTTTTTAACCCTGAACCGCAAACCTTGTTGATCGTTGTAGCCGGAACTTCGACCGGCAGCCCGGCTTTCAGTGCTGCCTGCCTGGCTACGTTTTGCCCCAGGCCGGTCTGGAGAACACAACCCATCAGGACTTCATCAATCTGTTCCGGTTTAACACCGGCCCTTTCAAAAGCTGCTTGAATTATTATAGCAGCGAGGTCTACGGCACTGACCTCCTTCAATGAACCGCCGAAAGTACCTACTGCTGTACGAACAGCGCTGACCACAACAACTTCTCGCATACCTCCATACCTCCCATACTAGATCCGCCCGATTATATAACGATAGGGGTCAACTTCTTCACGCAGGCATTTCAATTCTTCTGCGCTGGGTGGCTCACTAACTGTAAGATCGGCCGCCCAGAGCATTTCAAAACCTGTATTTTCGGCAATATTGTCCCTGCTAATTCCCGGGTGAGTGCTTTCTACTTTCATACGCTTGGTTTTATCATCAAAACCGATCACGCATAAATTGGTTATAACTTTGTACGGGCCGCCTCCGGGCGGCAAACCTGCCGCTTCACGGGCGCCTGGCCCTGTCAAATAGCCGGGAGAAGTGATAAAATCAATCTTCTCGGTAAACCGCCTTGGATCCTGCGGTGTTATCATCATCGTTTTCCAGCAAAAGGAAGCGAGATCGTTTGCTCCGCCGCTTCCCGGGAAACGGACTTTTGGTTTTTGGTAATCTGAACCTACCATGGTTGAATTAATATTGCCATACTGGTCTATCTGGGCTCCGCCTAGAAAGGTGTAATCAACCAAACCCCTCTGACAGGTTTCCATTACCTCAGGCATACTGCCAGCCACCAGGGCCTTATAAAACGTGCGTGAATCTCCGACAGAAATAGGCATGGAAGGAAGCAGGGGTCCGATTCCTCCGGCTTCAAACATAATCATTAATTGCGGTGAGTACATTTTTTGAGCAAGCATTGCCGCAGCACAGGGGGCGCCTGTACCGACCACTACGATACTGTCATCCTCCAGGTAGCGCGAAGCAAGGCAAATCATCAGTTCCATATCATTATATTCCAATGCAATAACCTCCGTTGTAGGTAAAATGCTCGGATCTATTTTTCGACCAGGTTTTCCAGAATTCTTAATTCCTGCAGCCTGCTCAAACCGCCGATAGTTTCAAGGTAGCCGTAAAAATCTTTAACCCCGTAAATATGCTTTTCAAGAAAAGCAGCATGAGTTTCCGGGTCACCTTCGGCCTTTAACCATTCGCGCAGGTGTACTTCATCGCTGAAATATTCATACGCCATATTTCCGGGATAACAACCAAAGGGAACTTCAATAACTGCATCAACCAGGTAATAGGGAATAACAGTTTTAGCAGGCTCCCTGCGAATATATTCGTTGGGAACAAATCTTTCCGTAGTTATAATCAAACGGCGGGCCGCCCGTGCTAAATCCTGGTCTGCAACCATGATCCCGTCAATCTGGCAGTTACCGTAAACATCAGCCCGGTGAACATGAATAATCCCCACATCCGGGTAAAGAGCAGGAACAGCAAGGTATTTAGCACCTGTAAACGGACAATCCAGCTCCACCGCAGCACTGTATTTCGCGGTATCTGTGCCCAGCATACAGCGAACAGGTAAAAACGATATTCCCATTGCAGCTGCTTTATAACGCCAGGTCAAAGCAGCATTAGTCCACTCTGTAAGTTCTATCGATCCACTTTCAACTGCTTTTCGGGCCACTTTTGAAAGGCCGCGCGCTTCCAGGCCGACTATATATGCGATATCACAGCGATTGATACAATTGCCGCCTACGAGGATCTGAAAATCATGTGTTGCCGTGTGGCCTGCAAGCCCCAGGTTTTTCTTCTTTTGCCGGACTATTTCATGTAACACCGCTGTCGGAATCCTGTTCGCCCCAAAACCACCAACACCAATATAGTCGCCATCTTTAACAAAATCTTTTACAACCCTGTCAACGCTGGATACTTTTTCGATCAGTTTACGTGGTTTTTCGTCGCGAAAAAACACCCTGGCCCGGTCAGCATCAGGATCAGTAAAGATCTTACCGGTACCGCTCGGTCTATAAGTGACACTTCGCTCCTTTGCATATTGATTGAAGCTATCCAAATCAGCTACCTCCCAGTTGAAAGTATCATTGTACCGCAAATACGTTTTCATTCACATCTATATTTATTCGCTTGTTGTTTTTTATTCCCTTCTGTTTCTGGCAAAATGTTACTGGTGTTAGATCAGCGAACCTATTACAATCCCGGGTGGATTACAAACCGAGAATGCATACGCTGCTGACGTTTTGTGGCGGGACTCCGCCAAGGTTATGGGTCAGTCCAAGTTTCGGGTTTTTAACGAGCCGATCCTCAGGCCATCTTCTTAATAACTGGTTGTAAATTTCATAGATCATTCTCAACCCTGAAGCTCCAATTGGATGCCCGAAGCATTTTAAACCACCATCGGGTTGACATGGTACCTGGCCGTCAAGATCGTAAAAACCATCAAGGATATCATCAGGAGCTTTTCCCGGCGGCGACATTTGTAAATCTTCCAAAGTTACCAGTTCAGAAATTGAAAAACAGTCATGTACCTCAAGCATGCCGATCTCACTGCGTGGATCGGTAACCCCGGCTTCAATGTACGCGTTCCGTGCTGCCTGACGAGTGGTTAATAATCCGCTGCCGTCCCATTGATTCAAAAGCAATTCTTCGCCCGAGCTTACAGAAATCTGAAGGGCCTTAACTTTAACAAGGTCTTGATTAGGTTTCAACTTCTTAGCAAGTCCGGGCGTTGTAACTATTGCCATTGCCGCACCGTCGCTCACGCCGCAGCAATCAAATAAGCCAAGGGGATAAGCAACTAAAGGAGAGTCGGCAATTTGCATCTCACTGATTTCTTTACGCAGATGGGCCCTGGGATTCCTAGCCCCGTTCTGATGACTCTTCCATGAGATGTGAGTTAGCGCCTGTTTAACCTTTTCCATCGGAACATTGTGGGATGCCGAATATGAGGTAGCCAGCTGGGCAAACATCCCAGGCGCAGTGGCGTTAGGGCTGAGAAGCCTGGAAAGCTGTCCGAAAAACGGAGAATCCGGTAGCCCTCCATACCCAACGTCCTTTAGCTTTTCCACACCGGCAGCAAAAACAATGTCATATGCACCCGAAGCTACAGCATAACAAGCGCCTCTGAAAGCCTCGGTACCTGAGGCGCAAAAATTTTCTACCCGGGTAACCGGTATATAAGGCAAGTGCAAAGTATTCGCAAGGTAACAACCGCCTTTACCAATATTAACTTCATCAAAATGATTGCCAAGCCATGCCGCCTGGATATCTTTTTTATCGATCCCTGCATCAGTTATGCATTCTAAAAAAGCTTCGATCAGAAGATCACTGGAATCATCCTCCCAGCGTTCGCCAAATGAGGTACAGCCCATTCCAAGAATTGCTATCTTGTCTTTAATGCCATCAGCCATCTTGAGACTCCTCCTCTGCCGGCACCGCTTTCCAGAAATAAAAAGTGGTATCCCGTTTATTGTCGATATATTTTATCCGGAAACTAAAACTGACCTGCTTTCCTACCTGCAAATCATCAAGGCTGCAGTCAGTAAAGTCCATCATGGTGCGCCCACCGTCTTTAAAATCAACACTACCGTAAATTGCAGGAGGGTTTTTTGTGGCAGCCAGCATGTCGGAAGTGAAACTGACAATCTTACCACCTTTACCGGCCAGCACTACAGGTTCATTGCTGTCAATAGCACCGCAGCCGGGATTGACACAAACCCGCTGGGGCGGGTATTGCTGAGTCCCGCATTCAAGGCAGCGGGTTCCCTGTAAACTAAGAATAGCTTTTCGGTTACGCCAGACCATCGACCAGCGCGTCAATCTTTCTTCTTCACCGCGCATTCCAGCTTCTACGGGCAGCATCTCCCTCCATGCAAGATACTTGATATAACTGTCAAGTTCTGCCTGTCTATTTATCGAATCTGAGACACGTTTACGAATCTGAAAGCTGTTAATCTCTTCAGTTACCTCAAAGTAGAGGGCATCACAACCGTTTCCGTAGCCAATTACAAGCAGCCTGTCTCCCACTGCTGCTTCTTCAAGGGCTGCAGATAACATTAGCAAAGGGTGAGCCGATCCTGTATCACCGGCTTCCATCATCAGATCGTCCTGAACTTGATTTGGCTCAAGACCCAGCTTACGGTTAATACTTTTACGCGCTCCACCGTAATAACACGGATAGATTATCTTATCAAAGTCGTTGATTTTTAGCTCATATTTATTACAGATGCCTTCTATGGCCTGGGGAATAAAACGTTCATAGCCTAAATCACGGATCCAGCGTTCTTCCCACTGGCGATCATACCTGGAGTTTGAACCACGCAGGTGGTCAACAAAATCACATGAAAATGAAAATGACCCTTTATATGCAGCAATGACATCCTTCTTGCCGACTGTTATAGCTGCGCCACCGTCCCCAAATACCATTTCCTGAACCGAGCCTGCCCTGCCCAGACGGCAATCGGCTGCACAGGTAATTGCCATTTCACCACTTCCGGAGGAAACATACTCAAGCGCAGATAGAAGTGCTGTTGTTCCGGATTTAACTGAACCGGCAAAATCAGCAACCCTGATGTCTTCACCGATTCCCAATGCACCGGCAACAATATTACCGTTTAACCGTTCTTTAAACGGTGCGGTTGTTGAAGCAAAATATAGTGCACCGATTTCATGGGGTTTAAAACCTTCCATACATTTTAAACCTGCTGCCGCGGCCATGGTCACGGAATCTTCATCGAAATTGGCCACCGCTTTATCGCCTGCCGCATTCATAATAGTCGCCGGGTTTAACCAGCCCATTGAGCTAAAAATCGTCATTCGATTCATTCTGAACCTCGGTATGTAGCCTGCATATGAAGTAATGCCAACCAACGGATGCTCACTCCTCTCACTTCAAATATAATTAAATTTGATCAAGATTAACCTTTGACAGAATAGTTCCGGTATGCTCAATTGCTGAACCGTGTTCGGAGGCTCCCTCAAGATTCATAATCTGGTCAATATTTTCAGCAATCATTTCAATGGTTATCTCTTTCTTGACATCAAGTACCACACCGTTCCCTTCAACAATCGCTGCACGGCTAAAATATCCGCCCCCGGCACTGAACATTTTACCGCTTACCCCACAGATATCAGAACAAAGCCAGGCAACAATCGGGGCAACATAATCAGGCTTCACTTTGCCGATAACATCTTCAGGCATAACCGTAAATGTTAACCTGGTTCCCGCGGTTGGTACTATGGTATTGGCCTTAATATTATAACGCTCTCCCTCCTGGGCAACAGAATTCATTAAGCCTGCAATTCCCATTTTAGCCGCTCCATAATTTGTTTGCCCGAAATTTCCGTATAAGCCGGCCGACGATGCTGTTGAAACTATTCTGCCGTAAGCTTGCTCTTTCATCGGTGCAAAAGCAGCCTTAGTACAAAAAAAAGTTCCATCCAAATGAACGGCCATAATTTTTCGGTAATCTTCTATCTCCATTTTCAATAAGCTCTTGTCACGCAAAATCCCGGCATTATTGATCAGGATATCCAACCTACCGTAAAAATCGAGAGCCATATTTATAATTTTCCGGGCGCTTTCCCATTCCGCAACACTGTCATAATTTGCTACAGCCTCTCCGCCGGCCGCTTTAATTTCATCTACAACCTGTTGAGCGGCAGTTGAGTCGGAACCGCTGCCATCGAAGGTGCCACCAAGGTCATTTACAACTACCTTAGCTCCACGCTTAGCCAACAACCTGGCGTATGCTTTCCCCAAACCACCGCCTGCTCCGGTAACTACGGCAACTTTATGATCAAAACGCACTTCTTCCATCAGGCTCTTCCCTCCTCGAGATAATACTAATGATAGTTTATTCCATGAAATAGAGATAATCAAATTAATTAGGTCAAAGGATGTAATACAAATACTCCAGAGCTCTATTAGCATATAGAAAGTGCCCGGCATATTTACCGGGCACTGCTTCGATCCTGGTGCGAGCGAGAGGACTTGAACCTCCACGGGCGTTAAGCCCACTAGGTCCTGAATATAATTCAGGGCCTTTTATATGAGTTTTTATGAGTTGTAAAAAGACGATTTTAGCTATATATAATAAGCATTAAAGCCATATGTATTTTTATTCCAGTCAAGCTGAGTTTAGCCCATTTTGGATCAGTTCGCACACTAACTCG
>Ga0114946_10001448_pt1 | contig 16385 bp, 10 predicted proteins | sample WalLakDeSediment_FD_88676 | JGI IMG/M metagenome (GOLD analysis project Ga0114946, IMG submission 88676) | Lake sediment microbial communities from Walker lake, Nevada to study Microbial Dark Matter (Phase II) - Walker Lake 11/02/13 Deep Sediment | ecosystem: Environmental > Aquatic >... | reverse complement strand
TTCCATTTGTCGCCCTGCTTTTCCCTGTAATGAATGGTGTTCATATTCCTGAAAATCGGTGTTTCGCCCTTTAACCTGCCGAGCGATGTTTCAGGATAATAGCACCAGTAGTTTTTCCTGTGCCATTTCAGCTGATCAAAATTATCGGGCAAATAATAGCTTACCCCGAGTTCAACAATGTACCTGTCGGTGGGATTCAGCACCTCGTACCCGGTTTCGATGGTGCCGTCGCTGTGCACAGAAATGGAGAATTCCACTTCCACTTTGTCGTACGCGCCGCGGGTGTTAAATGTTACGATACCGGGTTTTTCCTCAATATCATAGCTTTGAAGCCGCCAGCTTCCCACGGTGAAAAAGGTGGCGGTGTCGAGGCCGTTCCATTGTGTAGTTTCGCTCAGGTAGCTGTAGTTCAGATGTGGTCCTGATCCTATCAGGAACTCACCATCGCTGTTTTTAACCGATATCATACCGGTTTGATTGCCGAAAATCACCATATTCCCATTTACTTTTATCTCTGTACGGTCTTCTATTTCAACGACATCTCCGGCGGAAAAAGCCTTTAATTCATCCTTTTCAACCTGCTCTTCGTTACCACCGGCCAGCCTGAGGTTGTACTTGTCTATGATCCTGTTGGCAGCATCTGTAAAGGTGAGCATGATGTATTCACCTGCCTCCCATTGCTGTGCCGGGATCTGAATGTAACCCCTGGTGTGGGGTGGGACATCCGCCTTTGCATAGCCCTGCTGATCCTTGTAGGTATAAGCGATGGTTATCTCGTTGAGATTGGAGTGGTCGAATCGGTTATGGATGTTGACTTTCAATTCCTGGTCTTTTTCATACCCTGTTATCTCTCTGTCATATATTTTCGTGGGAGAGTATGCCTTTTTCACGTTCCAGAATTCCGGTTTTTCTCTTCGCCAAACATCAATAAATCCCCAAGGGCCGTATCCTGTAACAGGCTTTGATGTAATGCCGTTCGGGAGCTGTCTGATGGTGTCGTCTCTGGCGATATATTCGCCAATGTTTTCGGGCATGTGAAACACTTCGTCAATCATCCCCCAGATGGCGCCGGCCATAGAGCCATCGGCTTCGAAAGCTTTCATGAACATGGTGTCGAGGCTGATGCCGAAAAAGTCCTGCACCCCCGGGTCGCGCAACAAGTCCTGCTTGTTGTAGCAAGGCACGTGGGCCCATTCATCGTATAGCACAGGCATCTCTTTGCTGGCAAACGACCTGGGGGCTGTCTGGTCATGTGGGTTTTCCAATCCCAGGTAGTGGGGGTAGTGAATGCTGCTCACGTCGGTGTGTTTGTAGGGACTTTCGGGTGAGGAATAACTGAAAATGACCGGCCTGGTCGGGTCAGTTGCCTTGAGCCAATCATAAGACATTTGAATGTTGGTGCCATACCTGCTCTCATTTCCTGCCGACCAGAGTACAACGGAAGGGTGGTTTCTGGCCTGGTCAAACATTTCCCTCAATTGCGACATATACCAATGGGTGTAAGCGGTATCCGATTCGGTGGCTGTTTTCGTGTACAACCTGCCCCTGTATGTGTTTACAAAGCAGATGGCTGTTTCACACTCCACGTACATGCCGTACTTGTCGCAATATTCGAGAAACTCGCTGGTTGGCGGGTAATGAGAGGTTCGTATGAAATTGAGGTTGGCATCTTTTGCCATCAATACATCTATCTCGTCATAGTCATTATCAGCAGCCCTTCCCAGCAAGGGGCGTACCGAGTGCCTGTTGGCGCCGCGCATCACCACCGGCATTCCGTTCACCAGGAATTGGTTGCCGGCAGCACGCACATCCCTGAACCCGACATGCAGGGTTTCACTGTAAACTGTCTTGTTGTTCATGCGCAACGAAACCTCCAGGGCATAGCGGTTAGGGCGCTCAGCATCCCTGAAGGCTTCATCAAGTAAGGTTTGCACGAAAATGTTCTCAAACCGCTCCGCGGGAAGGGCCAACAGGCTAACATTCCTGATGATGCCACCCATTTGGTGATGCGCATACCCGCTGCCGTAGGAGATATCGTCGATCAGATCGGTAACCTCTACCGTAAGCCACGCTTTTTCGCCGGCAGTTACGTGTGGGGTAATGTCGCATCGCCATTGCGTGAAGCCGCCATAGTGTTCGCGCAGAAAAACCCCGTTAATCCATACCCTGGCATAGCTATACACCCCGTCGAACTGCAAAAAAATCTCCTTTCCCTTGAAGTTTGAAGGAATAGAGATCTGTTTTTTGTACACAAAAGGTTGGTCGTATTCAATGTTGAAGCCCTGAATTTGAGCGCCTCCGGGAACTGTGACATTGCCCCAGGTGTGAGGCAGAACATCATTCTCCCAAAAGTTTTCACCCGGCTCCAAGCTGATTGTCCATTCGCCGTTCAGCGAAACTTTCAGGGCGGTGGTGGGCTGTTTGATACAGCCTGAAAAGGCAATGAGTAAAGCGGCCAGCGAAAGGCCGATGATGATCATGCTGTTTTTTTTTATGGGATGATTCATTTGTTGATTATATAGTTGATTCTATTGTCGATTCTAATGATTATTCTGTTGTTGATTCACCCCTGATATACCTTCCGATCTGCTGCAGGGTTTTTACATCGATCTCCCTGATGCGGCCGTTGTAGTCGGGGCCCACATTCAGCGAAAAGATGTTGCCATATTTCATGGCGCCAAGATAATCTGCATAGATCTTTTCAGCCGGGTGCACCAGGTTGTCATACTTTGGCAGCGAATAGAACCAATCGGCGCCGCCCGTGCGCCTTGTTCCGTCTTCCTGGTAGGCCGGCAGAAAGGGATAGGTGAATTCCGCCACCATATACCCCTGGTATTCTGCTTCGGCCTTCTTGTTGTACATGGTGGCCGTGGTATCGCCGATTTCGCCGGGTGAACCCCTTTCCCGCAGGTTTAACCTCCCGGCCGGTTCCCCGGTGTTAAACCCCACAAAAGCGTTGGGCTGAAACTGGTGTACCCATTTCACCGTTTCTTCGTGGCCCAAACCACCATCGCCCACGGCATGGTCCATCCAGAAAAACTCGATGGGGCCATATTGGGTTAACAGCTCCTCCAGCTGGGCCTTTTTCATTTCGGGATGATGCCCGCCTTTCATCCAGCCGCCATCTTCAGCGCCGGGCCAGTTCCAGTCGCCTTCAGAGAAGTAGAGCGCCAGCCTGATGCCATATTTGTCGCACGATTTGCGCAACGCTGCCAGGACATCAATTCCCAGCGGACTGTTGGTCACCTTCTTGTCGGTGGTCTGGGTATCCCACAGGCAAAACCCGTCGTGGTGCTTGGTGAGGAACAAGATATAGTTCATGCCGGCCTCTTTGGCCACCCGCGCCCATTGGTCGGTATCCACCTCCGTGGCCCTGAAGTAAGAGGCATCCTTGTCGAGGGTGGGCGTCCATTCCATCCCCGAGAAGGTGCTGAACGACCAGCAGATAAACATGCCAAACTTAAGATCTTTAACTTGTTCTGCCCTCAGGAGGTCATCAATTTTAATCCGGTAATCGGGTTCAGGATTTCCGGCACAGCCTGTTAAGGCTGTAAGTGCCATTATTGCAAAGAATCTTCTCATGGGTTTAATTAATTTTCATTACCAATTTGCCATTGAAACTGCTTTCTGTGGCAATTCTTTTCCAGTAATTGCCCCACATTAAGCTGTTGTAGTCCCATTCATTATTAACAATCAGGGTGTTGATGCCATTTATTTTATCGAAACGGCTGGCTTGGGAACCATCGGATATGATGTTGATCACTGATCCTTTACCTGTTCGCAGGGAATATGAATAGATGTTTTCCTTCAATGACCTGACAACATTGGTATAGGGCAGTTCTTCTGCCAGGCCGAAATAATAGAATCCTTTGGTGTCCAGTTCCCAATCGTGAAGGGGCTCTTCCCTGTAGTTCATTACCGGTCTGGCCAGGAGGTCAGCTTCTCCGGCAGGCCTTCCCATATGGTTATCTGGATAGGCAGTGAAGTATGCATTCCTGTCCCACGAAAGATTTTCAAATGAGTTGCCGGTAAAAAATTTCAATCCCGCCTCCTGGAAATATTTTCCTTCCGGCAGATCATTGAGGGTGTAGTCGATGACCAGCAGGCCATCGGCATCCACTCGTATGGTGTAGGTGGCCGTGATGCTGTCGGTGGTGATTCTGGCCGATATGGAAGCAATTCCATCTTCCATGATAAAATCGAAACCCGTACATATAGGGTTTTCTGCGTAATCCTGCATCTGGATGGTCGACCATTGAATGCTTCGTCCCGGGAATGTGAGGTTGATGTGAGGCCCTGACTGGATCAGGATTTCACCTGCTGCCACAATATTTTCGAGCAGCCCCGTTTTTTTGTTCACAATCATGCTGAAATTGTTTCCGGCAAGGGTAATCAGGTCTCCGGTATCGGAGACCTCCATGGTGCCTTTGGACAGTTCAGGTATTTGCGGCTTCCTGTCGCCCAGTTGCAGGTTATACTCATCTGTCAGGAAGGTTTCATTCTGGTAGAAGCGTAGGTTTAGTTTTTCGTTTGAATTCCAGCTGTTTGCCGGAATAATCAATTCACCCATTGCATGGGGAGCCAGGTCAACGTTTTTCAGGGTGCCGGAATTGTTTCCGTATTTCCATACAATTTTAAGTTCACTGAAATTGGTATGGTCGTACCTGTTGTGAACCGGGATTTTCAGTTGGCTGCCCGGGGTGAAATCATCGATTTGTTTGGTGTATATTTTTGTGGGAGAATAGGCCTTTTTGGTGAGCCAGAATTCAGGTTTTTTGCGGCGCCAGGTGTCAATGATGCCCCATTCGCCATATCCCACACAAGGGCCCATAAAGGCAGAGGGTATAATATTCGCGTCAATGATACCCCACCACTGGTTGAAACCGTCCAGATCTGCAGGCAAAGCGAAAGTTTCATCGATCATGCACCAGATTGCCCCTCCCAAAGCGCCATCACTCACGAACAGGTTTGTCCACATACTGTCGAGGCTTTGCCCCCAGAAGTTACGGACATTGGGGTCGTTGCGCAATTCAAAATTATTGTAACAAGCCACGTGCGCCCATTCGTCGTGCAGCGCCGGCATAGACCCATGAGCAAACTTTGTTGTTGAAACTCCATATTGCGTGAGATTGCCCTGCCAGCCAGGGTAGTGCATGCTGAGTATATCATATACCTTTTCAACACTATCGGGCACCAGCCCGGGATAGCTGAAAATAACCGGACGGGTAAGGTCATTCGCTTTTACCCAGTCGTATGATTTTTTAAAATTCTTCCCGTAAAAATTTTCATTACCTATTGACCAAATAATTACACTGGGATGGTTCCGGTGGTTTTGAACCATCTCTTCCAGTTGTGAAAGGTATCTCTCTGTATAATCTGGATCGTTTTGTGTGGCTCCTGACTCCTGATAGGCTGCTGTGCGGTGCGAACCAACAAAACAAACCGCTGTTTCATCATGAACGTATATACCATATTTGTCGCAATTTTCGAGGAAAGCTTCAGATGGAGGGTAATGCGAGGTGCGGATAAAATTCATATTGGCCTCTTTGGCCAGCAACACATCCAGCTTGTCATATTCAGGTGTGGTCATTCTTCCCAGCAGTGGATGGATATCATGGCGGTTGGCGCCCCTTAGCTTTACCTGTTTTCCGTTCACCAGCAATAAATTCCCAACCACTTCCACTTTGCGGAACCCGATTTTTCTGGCAGCTTTCATCGTTTCCTGCCCGTTTTCCGTCAGTGTGGCCACCACCCTGCACAGGTTGGGATGTTCAGCATCCCATTTCTTCGGGTTCTCAACCCAGGCAGATAACCTGCCGGATACTTCGCCGGCGTATTTGCTGAACGAAGTTACCAACTTGCCGGCATCGTCAAATAATTCAATGGAGATGGTGGCCGGGACCGGCTGGCTGAGCTCATACGTGACAATCAGTTTGGCGTTGCGGTAGTTCTCATCCAGATCAGTCTCATAATACAGTTTGTTGAAATGCTGCATTGGCAATGCAGCCAGCTCCACATCGCGCAGAATCCCGCCGATCTGATGTTTGGCGTAGCCGCTGCCGTATGAAATATCATCAACACGGTCTGTGATTTCAACCACTAAAAGTGCCTCCTTACCTGGCTCAACATGTTCAGTGATATCGCAGCTCCATTTGGTAAACCCGCCATGGTGGTCGCGGATATAATGGCCATTTACCCAAATTCGTGCATAGCTGTAAACACCATAAAAGTGGAGCATGATCTGTTTGCCGTTGTAATCGGCGGGAACAAAAAACCTGTTTCTGTATGCATAGGGCTGATCGTGTTCAATGGCAAATCCCTGCATTTGGCATCCTCCGGGCACATGAATATCAGCCCAGTTTGCATCATCGATGCCGGTCTCCCAGAAACCGGCTGGCGGATTCATTGAAAATTTCCAGCTACCATTCAGGGAAATTACCGGTTCTTTAACTCCTGTAACTTCAATGGTTTTTTCCAAAGATTGTTGTTTACAGCCAGGCATGAGTATTGACAGAATCAACAAAAAACTCATTAATATTACTTTCATGGCATTACCTGGAAATTGGTTATTGTCGAAATTATGGGATTCAATAAACCTGCATTGATTGATAAATAAAGTATGAGTCTGTTCCAGAAACGGCTTATTTTGCTTTCCGCAGATGCCAGGACTATGCTCATCACGTATTTTGCAGATCAATGCAGAAAATAATCATTACAGTGCGCCGGAGCCTTGACCCCATATGCGGGACCTTGGAAACAATTTATTTGATTGCGGTTTATTTCTCTGCGGAAATTTTGTGCAATTTAACAAATATTATTAAATCGCAAGAGCAAAACAAGAAAATTTAATAAGTAAACTATGATTCAGCCGGGTAAACCCTCGTGAAGAAGCATTCATGTATTGGGATAAGTATGACTTTGGCTATGGCTTCGGGTGGTTCACTGGTAACTGGAAAACGATAAGGTTTCTGTTTTGGTTGTTTTGGAATATTTGCACTGGTACTTTAGGAATTAAGAGGCTTGGTATAGATTTTATCGTATATTTGCGGCGAGAAAGGTTGGGGAAAATTCCAGCCCATCCCATTATAATTTTATAACGAAATATCACTGGTCATGAAAAAAATGTTTGTATTGGTCATTATCGCCTTCGTAACTTTAACACACGTATCCTGCAGGCAAGAGGTGGATCCGTGGCAGCCTTTATTTAACGGCGAAGACCTGTCTAATTGGGATAAATACCTTGGTTCGTCGCTTGGTGCTGATTTTGAAGAGCTTGCTGCGGCTGCCACCGAGGAAGGTGTTTTCTCTGTTGTTGAAGATGGCGAGGACAAGGTCATTCGTATCTCAGGTGAGATCAATGGTTCGCTGGCCACCCGTGCATCTTTTGAGAATTATCACCTCAGGGTGGTTTTCAGATGGGGTGACAAGGTCTATTCGCGCAGGAACAGCGGTCTGTTGTACCACAGTTTCGGGGAGTTGGGTGTGGCTTTTGATACCTGGATGCCCAACATTGAGTTTCAGATGATGCATACCAATCTGGGTGATACCTACCTGATGGAGAACACCACAACGGAGACTCCGGTAATCCTTAATGAGGAAGACGAAAGATTTTATTTCACCCCTGGTGCTGACAAATTCACCTTTGGCGAACATGCCAGCGGAAGGCTGATCAGGAAGAGTGCCGACTATGAAAACCCGCTTGGTGAGTGGAATACCATTGAACTTTATTGCTTCGGCGACACGGCCGTGCATGTAGTGAACGGGGAAACGGTTATGGTCAATTACCGCACCGGTGTATACGAGGATGGTGTGATCAGTCCGCTTGTATCGGGCAAGATACAGATCCAGTCGGAAGGAGCTGAATTGTTTGTAAAAAGCATAGCCATCAGGCCAATCATTGCTTTGCCCGAAGAAATCCTGCCATAAGTGCTTGTTTCTCGCGATTTATAGGGTGAATCGCTTAGTTATTGGCATGTTCAAAGGTGCGCAATAACCCATGGGGGTTTCATTTATATTCGATCACAAACATACTCCAGTAATCGAGCGACGGAACTGTAAATACCACTTCGGTATCGGTTTGCAAATAATCCAGGGAGGAGGAGCTGCCATGATTGACATCGGGTGATGCAAACCATATCTTACTCACTGCCCTGTTTGTGCTGTGGACAATGGTCAGGTTATTTTGTCTTACAGGTGCAGGTATGTCATTGGTGTTGTTTTGCCAGCTAAAGGATTTCACGTCGAGGAAGTTGATCATATGTACCACCTGCATGGTGTCGAAATTTTTTCCGACGACGGCAATATTATCTTTTATGGGTGGCCAATGACTGGTACAGCATGCCCTGTTGGCGACAACAATGGATGGTTTGTTAAAGACGCCTCCATCCCTTAAAAGGTTCTGGTATGCAACCAGGAAGTCGTAGTAATTTAGCAGGGAGCCCTTCAGCTCATTGTTCATCTGATAGGAGAGATCAGGAAGGTATTTATTGCTTGCCATGTGTTCGCCCAATTCCATGCGTGAACCTCCAAACGCAAAAATGACAGCATTTGTAAACAACACGGTTGGGGTATTGAAATATTCCGGTCTTCTGCCCCGCTCACTGTTAATAAAGGCTGCCAGCACTGATTGCCTCGTATTGTTGCTGAAAGAATTATTGTTGATAATGATGCGGCTGAGGTCAGAAAATGTTTCATGTGGTGGTTCGACCTCGGTGTAAAGGACGTCAACCGGGCTGTGGGCTATGGCGTATTGTCCGAACTGGTTTAAGGCGTTGCATATAAGTCTTGATGAGGGATTGTCATCTTTTATGTAATCCAGAAACGGTTTAAAATCAGTAGCAAGTGGTACAACATTCCCGTTGAAATCGTAGACATTTCCCCTGTCGCCCAGCTGGTCAATGTGCCAGCCGTCAAAGTTCAATGCAGCGAAGATTTCATGGTTTTTTTGCCTGATGTATTGCTGCCAGCCCAGGCTGGCCGGGTTCATTACATATAAATCGTTGGCAAAAGGCGGTTTGGGAAGGTTTTGTATATCTCTCTCTGACCGGTTTGTATCCCGGAACAAGTGCCAGGATTGTGCAACACCATCGTAGTGCGCACCACTGGTGACGCAATAGGCGAAGTTGTGAAAGAAGGTGGTCATGTTCCGGTTTCCAGCCTTGGTAATATAGTTTTTAAGTGTTTTGAGGGATACAGCCTGGTTGGCAAATGACTGCCACACCTGGTTCGGATCTCCTGTGCTGACGGGCAGGGGCATATGGGGTTTTTGCTGCCAGTCAAAAAACAGGATGCCATTGATGTGATGTCTGTTGAGGTTCTCAATGACGTCGTTGGTGTTTGCCTGGTTTGAAAAGTTGGACAGGTAACCATATCTGGGGAATTTTTTCCAGTCTGTTGAAACGTCTATTCCGATGCTTGCATGGATTGCCTCTCTGTTGTTTTCAACGGAGTACAATTCTACCATATAGCCTTTGTAATTGCCGGGGGGTGCCTGCCACACCCATGCCGTTCCCTGGTAAGCAGATTCATGTATTACTTCGTTAAGATGCCTGTATCGTATTCTGGTGGTAGCGGGGAGTTCAATGTCTATACTCAGCTTTATCTGTTCCAGAGGAGCATACATGGCTTTATCCTTGGAAATAATAACCTGATGTTTTTCAATATCGGGATAGTCAATCTCCTCCTGGCAGGAAAGCAAAACCAGAATGAAAGGGAAAAGCAATAGCTTTCCTGCACTTCTTGCCAGCCGGAAAGTGCATAAATGAACTTGCGGGTACATATGTTCGAAAGGTCTTTGACCTTATGTTTACAGCTCTTTGATGTATATATTGCGGAACTGCACCAATGAAGGGGAGCTGGCCCATTCACCATTAACCTTGTGTCCATGATGCTGCAATGCCAGGCGTCCGCTTTCGGGCACGCCGGGCAGCCGGGCATTCTCAATGACTGTATGCCCGTTCAGAACCACCGTCAGCTGGTCGCCTTTCATGGTGATCTCAAAGGTGTTCCATTCGCCGATGTGGTTGTCGGCCATGATACTGGGGGTAACACCTGCGCGCACTTCGGCAGGCATGGAGGAATCCATCCGGTAACCATATACTTCGCCTGATCCCACCGGCCACGTCCAGATATTCACCTGGGCCTTGGAGGTACCTCTCAGGTATATGCCGGAATCACTGTCGGGAACCGAAATCCTGATTTCCTCTCCGTGCTCATTGCGTTTGTGCATGCCATTGGGCATGACGATGGGCACTCCGTGGTTCATGAAAGGGGTTTCCGTGATCCGCCAGTCGATGCGCAGCACGAAATCACCAAATTCCCGTTCGGTCCATAGATCCTTGCTTCCCGGTGCCTCGCTCCTGGCATCGTAATCAATGACCCCATCCAGCACCTTCCAATGACCGTTGTCGCCCTCGGGGATGATCCAGTCTGACAGGTCATTACCGTTAAATAACGGCTGCCACTCGTTCATCTGCTCAGTTTGCGCCCTGTCTGCGCCACCCGCACAGGATGCAGCACTAAAAAACGTACCAAAAACGATGGCAAAAAAAGCCAACAGGCAAGCAGTCTTTCTCAGGTTAATGATTTTCATAGGGGTTTCATTTAAGATAATTTTATCATTCAGGGTATAAAAATAATCAATTCCGCTTTAAAAAAAAATGTATTTTAGCATGATGTTCATAAAGACAATGAATTATTCACGGCAAAACCCGGTTCATCATGAAAGTAAAAAACGTTTATTTAATTCCGGCCATTCTTATATTCGTGTTCCTGTTCAACTCATGTGCTGTCAACCCGGTTACAGGAAAAAGGCAGCTGGCGTTCATGTCGGAAGCCCAGGAGATACAGATGGGCAGGGACTATGACCCACAGATCCTGGCCTTCTTTGGTGAGTATAGGAACGATGAGTTGCAAGCCTTATTAAAGGAAAGGACAAGGGAAATGGGTTTGATTTCGCATCGGTCCAATCTTGAATATCATATCAAAATCCTTGATTCTCCTGTGATCAATGCCTTTGCAGTGCCAGGCGGTTACATGTACTTCACCAGGGGGATATTGGCCCATTTCAACAATGAAGCAGAGATGATCGGGGTTCTCGGTCATGAGATGGGTCATATAACAGCCCGCCATTCAGTGAGCAGGCATGCCAAGCAGACAGTTGGACAAATTGTACTGATAGGAGGGATGATTGCCTCTGAACAGATACGCAGGCATGCAGATGCAGCGATGGCGGGCATGCAGCTATTGTTTTTAAGCTACAGCCGGGAAGATGAGCGCGAGGCTGACCGTCTGGGTGTGGAATATGCATCAAAAATTGGATATGATGCAAAAAAAATGGCTGATTTTTACCAGGTACTGATAAAAATGAACCTTGCGAGTGAACATGGCGGCGTGCCGACCTTTTTATCTACCCACCCGGATCCGGGCGACAGGCACAATGCTGTGATGCAGGACGCTGCAAAGTGGCAGGCTGAGCTGTCCAGAGACGAATGGAAGGTGAACACGAATAGCTATTTAAGGCTTCTTGAGGGTATGGTATATGGAGAGGATCCGCGCCAGGGGTATACCGACGGCAACGTTTTCTATCATCCGGAGCTAAAGTTTAGCTTTCCCTTCCCTGCAGGATGGAAGCTGGAGAATATGCCGACCCAGGTCAGGATGATGCCGCAAGACGGCAAAGCCGTGATCATATTCACCTTTGCCCGGGGCAACTCCCTTGAAGAAGCTGCCAACAACACTCTTCAGGAAATGCAAGTGAATGTTGTTGACAGGCAAAGGGGCAGGGTGCATGGCCTGGATGCCCTGGCAGTGGTTTCCACCCAGTCATCACAGGATCAGCAAACCGGTCAGACACAGACCATCAGGATTAAGTCAACCTTTATTGATGACAATGGCACCTATTTTGTATTTCACGGCGTTTCAATGGAAGCTGACTTTAATGGTTTTGTTCCGCAGTTTGATTCGGCCATGGGAAATTACAGAAAACTCACCGATCCGGCCAGAATCAATGTTAAACCTGAGAGGGTCAGTATCAAAGAGGTCAGAAGCCCCGGCACACTGACCAGCATACTGCGGTCAATGGGAGTGGAGTCATCGAGGCTGGAAGAAATGGCCTTTCTTAACAATATGGAGCTTAACCAGCAGATTGCAGCAGGCACCCTTATAAAGGTTGTGGAATAACAACAGGCACCAAACGGAGCCGTTGAAGGAGCTTACGTAAGATCATCATGGTAAAACCCCTGTTGGCTGCTAGAGCAGCGATTTTAATTGTTGCAGGTTTTTTTGTTTGACAGGCTCTATGGTCTCAATGAAATGTCCTGTATGATAGTGGTGAGCCTCCAGAAATCGGATTTGCCTGCGAATCCATTCTTCACGCGTTAATTCCGGCTCAAGATATTTTAGCTCGTCATACAGGTATTCTGCACATTTGAAAAAATCATCCGTTCCAAGGTAATGAAGGTCAGCATCAGAAAGGACCCTTTCCGGGTGTGTTTTTGGATTTTGCGGGATTTTGGTCGCCATGATCATCCGGCATATGGTAAGAAAGCCGTCATGGCTATACCCCCACTGGCTCAGTTCCTTCCTAGCCATGATGCAACCAGCATCCTCATGGTCATGAATGGTTACCAGGAAGCCTGTATCGTGGTATAACGCAGCGGTTTTTACAAGCAACAGATCGTGACCGTTTATTTTCTCATGATATGCAAGCTCAATGGCCTGATGAAGCACATACTTGGTGTGTGTCGCATCATGGTATCGTATATGAGGCGGTAAGCAGGTTTCAAGCCGGGCAATAACGTCCTTTTTCAGGGCAGAGAAATTCACTTTCATTGATTAGCATTATAAAAATTTGTACCAACAAAAATGATCAATGACCAGCCTTAATTTGTTTGATAAGTCCGCCTTTTACCTCTTTGATGCTGTGAACATAGAAAAATGCCTTTGGATCAATCACACTGACCGATTCCTTGATGCGGTGCACTTCAAGCCTGGTTACGATGGTCATTACAATGTCTACATCGCTTTTTATGTCGAATTTGCCCGGCAAATATCCCCTTTCCCCCTTATACACAGAAATGGCCTTTCCAAAGTCGTTCACAATCATTGATTTGATCTTTTCATGATCCTTTGAGATGATGGTCAGTGCCGTAAATTCTTCAAAGCCATCGACGACGTAATCGGATGTTTTCAATGCCGTGTAATAGGTTAAAATGGAATACATGGCTGTTTCTATTCCAAAAAAGTAGGCTACGCTCAGCATGAGCAAAGAATTTACAAAAAGAATAAATTCGGTTGTGGTAAATCCTGACTTTTTGTTGGTATAGTCTGCAATGACTTCCAGTCCATCGATAACGCCACCTCCCCTGATTACCAGTCCAATGCCAAGCCCGATCAGAAAACCGCCGAAAATGGCAATCAGTACTTTGTCGTTGGTGACGGTAGGCACCTGGACAACGGTCATCAATACTGCCAGCAAAATGACAGCCAGGGAAGATTGGACGGCAAAGGTACGGCCAATCTTTTTGTAGCCAATAATGAGAAATGGGATATTGAATACGATCAGCAGAATACTGATGGGGATATGAAAGATTTCTTCTATAAGGATTGATACACCGGTTACACCCCCGTCAAGAAAATGATTGGGGATCATAAAACCCTGCAGTGCCACCACGGCAAAAGAAACGCCAAAAACGGTGTAGCTGATTGATTGTAAGGAAAATATCTGACGCCAGTTAATCTTTTTTGATAGTTGCATATTGTTATAATGGTTTAGATATTATTTAAAGATGATTGTCTATTATTTATTGAATATTAATTGATGACTTCGTACATAATCACCGGCTTGGCTTTGTTTTTAAGATTCATCTCGCCTTTTTTCTGACATTGAAATGATTCTTTGACTTTTTGATAGTTGTCTTCGGTAATGAGTATTTGTGCAACATCAGCGGCTGATTGAAGACGCGCTGCCACGTTCACTGTATCGCCGATCACCGTATAGTCAAGCCTTTTCAGGGATGAGGAACCGATGTTGCCGCTCACCATTTCCCCGCTGTTTACACCGATAGACACCTGGGGCTTAAAGCCTGTTTTGCCCATAAATACAGGCAAATCATTTATTGCGCTTCTGATCGAAAGGCATGCATCCAAGGCCCTGTCAAGATGGAATGGACCTTTGAAAACACCCATGATGGCATCGCCGATAAATTTATCCACAAAACCTTGTTGCTGAACAATTTCCTTGACCATTACATCAAAATATTGGTTGAGCAAAGATACAACTTCATTTGGATGCTCGACCTCACTGATCCTGGTAAAACCACAAATATCTATGAACACCACAGTCCCTTCAACAACTTCATTCTCCAGCAGAGATTTCTCAAACTCTTTGCTCGACATAAAATTCAATACCGTTTCATCGACATACATGCGAAGAATATTGTTTTCCTTGATGGCTTGCAAAGTTTCACGTATCTGTTTTATATGGTTGATGGTTTTTTCGATGGTGATCTCCAGATCATCAAAATTTACAGGTTTGGTGATGAAATCAAAAGCGCCCCTGTTCATGGCCGTTCTTATGTTGTCCATATCTCCGTAAGCTGAGACCACTATGGATTTCAGCAAACTATAATGCTCCTGAAGCTTCGACAACAGCGTCAGCCCATCCATTTCGGGCATGTTGATGTCGCTGAGAACCAACTCAACATCCGTGTTTTTTTCAAGCTGCTCAAGGGCATGCTTGCCGTTTACAGCGAAAATAAACTGATATTTCTGCTCCCGGATCTTTTGCCTGAATTTTTGTTTGATCAGAATCTCAAGATCGGTTTCGTCATCTACTACAAGGATCTTAGTCATAATTCAATACTTTTCAGTTTCTCCTTCAATACGGCAAAGTCAAGCGGTTTGGTAAGAAAATCGTCGGCTCCCAGTTTCATGGCTGTTTGATGATTTTCATCATCTACAACAAGAATTTTCATAATTTGTTGATCTTTTGTCCGGTTTTTTATTGTATGGATAGTATTTCCCATTTGGAATTACACATCATTACGAGGCTATGGTATATAAGCAACAGGGATCCTGGTTGCGAATACACTGCCTGCCGGTTTATTTTTTTTAGTATCAGTGAACCTCTGTGGACTATTATGATATCGCAAGCCAACAACAGCCCGGGTCCTGTTTCCGGACCGGCTGACTTTGTCGTAAAAAACGGCTGAAATAAAAAATCGTGGATTCCGGAAGTAAATGATCTCATTCGGCTGCTTTTCATGCGATGGCCAGTTCATGTTCCGGCGACATACCGGCTTAACCTCTCCCGGAGATTGCGACTTTCTTACCACCCTGCATTGCCTTAGAATACGTAATAGTCTTATCACATTACTGAAAGGGATCATTTAAATTACCGAATGCGAAATTACTGCTTAACTTTAAGTTCATGATAGGATATATCATGCAAAAAACAGGAATTTTTTTACATCACAATAAAAGCCTTAAACCAATGAATGATTCCGTATTATATTGATACGCGCATGCATTTTTAAAGAAATTTGCACATATGATGGTTATAATATTATCTTTGAAGCTTCCAAAATCATGATCATAATTTTGAAATTCATTAACCTGTTTGTAATGAGAAGCAGGGAGCAATGCGAGAATTTTGAATTTTATGTTGAATGGAAGCTGTGCCAGCAGGCGAACAAATGTAATTCATTATAAAACATTTAGATTCGGAGATTACAGTTAGTGAATGATATAATTAAAAACCCTTCACATGGATAAAAAGAACCACAGTGAATATGATGTGATCATCATCGGCTCCGGAGTTTCCGGCTCTTTCATCGGCTGGCAACTTGCCACCAACGGTGTCAGGTGCCTGATGCTGGAGGCCGGCAGCTATTTTCATCATGGCAATTACCCATCCAATGAATTGGATTCAAATTCAAAGCTTTACTGGGGTGGTGGGATAGAGCTGAACACACACGCAACCATTGGCATGCTGCGTCCGAAGGTAGTTGGAGGTGGCTCTATCGTAAACCAGGCGCTGATGGATCGCTTTGATGATGATGCCTTTGACAGCTGGAGGAATGTTTCCGGGGTTGATTTCTTTTCCAGAAAGCTGTTTGATCCTTATTATGACATTGTTGACCAGAACCTCATTTCCCAGGAAATTCCTGCAAAATACCGCAACCGGAATGCGGAGATTTTTCAGCAGGGCTTCGAGAACAACGGCTACAAGTGTGCTCCCCTGATCAGGGCGCAAAAGGACTGCAAAAGCGAGCTTGGCAACGATTGCATCGAGTGCCTGTCGGGCTGCAGGATCGACAGCAAGCAGAGCATGCCCGTTACAGTTCTGAAAAAAGCCGTTGAGGGTGGCTTGGAGCTGATCCCTG